>AUXO011713115.1_pt1 | contig 10209 bp, 8 predicted proteins | sample 768731 | NCBI WGS metagenome assembly AUXO01 (sample SAMN02715735, study PRJNA202380) | gut metagenome | biome: sheep rumen | host: Ovis aries | place: New Zealand: Palmerston North | reverse complement strand
CAAAAAACTTGACGGCACCAAAGAAAGAAGATAGCAGTCACCAGATCAGGCAAGGTATGTCTGTATGATTTTATGCTTATCAATAGAAAGGTGAGTCAGTGCACACGCATTGACCCACCTTTTCTGCATTCTTATAAATTATCTTATAAATATTTATTAATATGGATATTTGGATATCACTGTTTTCATATTGCTTCTACTTCCCCCTGCAGCCAGATATTTCCTTTAAATCTTCGTCCTGCTGCCGGTTCTCCTAAAAGATTTTCAGGAGATATCACAAAGTCTATATCCAAAGAATTACATTCCATAGAAAGATAATACATACTCTCTCCTGTAATCTTATTCTTAATTATTTTAGAATCTGTAATGGTTCCCAGGACTGAGTATTTATCACACTCTACACTGTAAGGCATAAAATATGAAGTGACTATTGTGAATATATCTTCTTTTCTGGAGCGGTTTGCCACCATATTATAGGTATCCATGTCATCTAAAGTCAGCCTTTCAATAGCCTCTGGATCTCCGGCTCTTGCAGCTTCGATCATCTGGCTTCTCCATTCATTACCCTGTCTTTCCTTAATCTTTTCCTCCTCATTTTCTTTGATGGGAAGTATGATGATTCCCTTGGATGATATTCCGGACAGGTTGATACAGTTTATATTTCTGTTCATAGGATGGTAGATCATATTCAGATAATCAACAGGATTATTGATTTGAAATATTAGTGGAATTCCGAGATTATTATCATCACAGATACCTGCATAGGTCTCTTTTCCTGTCATCTTTTCCACTTCAATATTATCATTATACAGACAATTCATTCCATAGACATAGGGAAAATAAGAATCCAGTATATGACTTCCGTTTTTATCGATTATCTCCAAAACCGTCATTCCTATCTTCTCACCAAAATCTTTCTCATAACAGTATATTACTTCATCAGCATTCAACTGAAAATACTTTTTTCTGTCTGGAGAATGAATGATGCTATTTATTAGGGAATGTGTGTCTTTTCTACTATTTATATTTTTAAATCCAATTGTTTTAATATAATCTTCCATAAATTGATATTCTCATATGGATTTTTATAAAGATACTTGGTTATAAAAAATCCTAATTATATGTATGCTGCCTTAATTTGAGATGTTTTTATTGTTCTTTATCATTCACAGTATTATCATTGGTATTTTCATCTTCCTGGTAAATATCTTGACTCTGTTTATTCATTGCCATATTTAAAGAAATCTGCTCTTCTTTGGCTAATGCTGCCTCGCACTCTCCATTAATAATTTCTTTTATATATACATGACAACCAGCTCTGTTATGAATTACATTAAGTATAAAACCATTATCACTACTGTTCAACATGGTAAGGGCAAAACTAATGCTTCCGCCATTGAAAGTGTTTTGTGGATTAAACGCATCATATCTGTACAGGCCAAATTTATTATAGCTTTTTCTTACCATATCATAGATGATGGCAATCTGATCATCATTATCCTTCTGCCCTATTTTTAATTCATCGATTTCCCGGAACCTTTTATAAATCGTATATTCCAGGTTTTTTCCACTTTCTCCAGTCATGAATTCCATATATCTTTTTCGGATTTTAAGATAATCCAATAATAGGAAAAATAGTGTGATCAACATGATTATGGTCATGACCGAAACTGCAACGATAAATGCATCGAGTCTTATATTTAGAAATGTTAGTATTGAACTTTCCATCTACTTACTCCTAATCTGTTTTTTTAATCATTTACTAATACTTTGAATCAAATCTATAATTCTTTCAAGTTCATCTTTGGAATAATATTCTATTTCAATCTTACCCTTGTTGTTTTTTTTGTTTTTTATAATAACTTTACTGCCCAGGATATCTTTCATTCGATTTTCAAAATAATCAAAAATCTCAGTTTCCTGATTATTCTCTTCTTTTAATATTTCTTCTTCAGCTGTTTTCTCTTTATTATTGATAATCGCTTTTACTAGTTTTTCTGCTTCACGAACACTGAGATTATCGTCCATAATCTTAATTGCAGCCTGATATTGTTCATCACCATTTTCCAATGAAAGGAGTGATCTTCCATGTCCACTACTGATCAGATTTTCAATAATCATCTTCTGGACTCTTTCATCCAGCTTCAGTAGTCTTAATGTATTCGTCACGGCAACTCTGCTCTTTGATACACTGGCTGCTATTTCATCTTGTTTTAAACCATATTCTGATTTTAGTTGCTGATATGCTTTTGCTTCTTCAATCGGATTTAAGTTCTCCCTTTGTATATTTTCGATGAGTGAAATCTTTAAAATATCATTATCATCATAACTTTTGATAATAACTGGCACTTCTTTTAATCCTGCCTTTTTAGCAGCCCTCCAACGCCTTTCTCCAGCAATAATCTCATAATAATTATCCATTTTTCTTACAATCAAAGGTTGGATAATGCCATATTGTTTAATAGAATCAGCTAATTCTTCTATAGTATCTTCATCAAACACTTTTCTCGGCTGATTTCTATTAGGTTCTACTTCATTGATCTTTATTAAAATCTCCTCATTTTTCAATTCTTGTGGTGAATTATCATTTATTTTCGAGTTATTATTTTTTCTGTTTCCAGACTTTACTGGATTGTTATTATTTCCATTTTTTGGAATCAATGTATCTAGTCCTCTTCCTAATCCCTTTTTTACCGCCATTTATAATATTCTCCCCCCTCTTTCTTTCCTATTTATTTCTTGTCTTTCTTCTTATTTAAAATTCATAATCCAAGCGAGTGCTTAAAGGATATTAAGAGTTACAAAACGTTAGTAAACTCCTTTTTTTATTTCTGATACTCGTATTGGTTTTTATTTATGAGATTTTTATTTTTTTGATTTCATATTAGTCTTTCCAATTAATTATCCATTACTTCTTCAGCCAGTTGCTTATAGGCTTCAGATCCACTGGACCTTTTATCATATAAATTAATAGGTAATCCATGGCTTGGTGCTTCTGCCAACCTAACATTTCTTGGAATAATCGTCTTATAAATATTATAATCAAGATTATCCTTTACATTCTCAACTACCTGTAAAGAAAGATTTGTCCTTGCATCGAACATTGTAAACACGACACCTTCCAGGTATAAATCAGGATTGAGGTTATTTTGTATTAAATTAATAGTATATAGCAACTGAGATAATCCGTCCAATGCATAAAACTCACATTGTATAGGTACCAGCACAGTGTCTGCAGCAGTCATAGCATTTACGGTTAACATACCCAGGGCAGGTGGACAATCTATGATAATATAATCATATAATTCTCTAATGGGATTAATCTTATTTTTTAGTATATACTGCATATTAGTGGCAGTTATTAACTCAATTTCTGCTCCGGCTAAATTTCTATTTGCTGGTATCAAATAAAAATCTTTAAAACAATGATCAAGGGGAATAATCGCTTCTTCAATTGCAATTTCATCCCTTAAAACTTCATAAATCGTTTTATCAAGTTCATTTTTGTCAATCCCAACTCCGCTTGTGGCATTTCCTTGAGAGTCCATATCAATTAATAAAACTTTCTGCCCTTTTTCTGCCAAACAAGATGCAAGATTAATGGATGTAGTTGTTTTCCCAACTCCACCTTTTTGATTTGCTATTGCTATCATTCTACTCATTAGCATTAACCTCTCTCTCAATAGTCGATTAATATTATAACATAGATTCTTAGTAAATACATTCCAATGTTTCACGTGAAACATGAATAATAATATAAAATTTAGTGAAATATATATCTGATTTACCTCTGTTATGTTTCACGTGAAACTTCAATACTACTATTAATTTTAGAAAACTACATCTGATTTAAATCTGTTACGTTTCACGTGAAACATCAATACTTCTATTAGTTTTAGTAGACTACATCAGATTAAAATCTGTTATGTTTTCGTGAAACATCAATACTACTATTAATTTTAGTAAACTACATCTGATTTAAATCTGTTATGTTTCACGTGAAACATCAATACTACTATTAATTTTAGTAAACTACATCTGATTTAAATCTGTTACGTTTCACGTGAAACATCAATACTTCTATTAGTTTTAGTAGACTACATCAGATTTAAATCTGTTATGTTTTCGTGAAATATCAATACTACTATTAATTTTAGTAAACTACATCTGATTTAAATCTGTTATGTTTCACGTGAAACATCTATATTAATATTAGTTTGATGAAATATACTGGTTAACCTATGTTATGTTTCACGTGAAACATATGATTAATATAATAACTTAATCTAAGATATGTGTAAAAAAAAGAATGTCTCACATAGAAACATTCTTCCTTTTGTATTATTCATGTGTATTAAACTACATTTGTTCAGGACATTCAATACCCAGAAGGCTTAATGCAGATCTTATAGTATTCATAGTTGCTTTTACAACTTTTATTCTGGCAATCTTGATATTATCGTCATCAACATTTATTTTACAATCATGATAAAACTTATTAAAGTGCTGAGCTACAGAAACTGCATATCTTGCGATCATAAATGGTTCAAATTTGGAAGCAGAATCTTTGATAATCTGAGGAAATCTTAAGAGGTCTTTTAACAGATTCATGGTAGCATCTTCAGTAAGAACATGATAGTCTATTTGGTCAGGAGTATTTATATTTCCGGCCTTACGTAAAACACTTACACATCTTGCATAAGTATATTGGACATAGGGTCCTGTTTCTCCATCAAAGTTAAGGATTTTATCCCAATTAAATATGACGTCCTTAATTCTTTGGTTATAAAGATCATTAAAGATAATAGCGCCAACTCCAACTTTCCTTGCTACTTCATTCTTATTTGGCAGCTCAGGATTTTTTTCGTTGATAATTTCGTAGATTTTATTGATAGCTTCGTGGAGTATTTCTTCCGCGTATATTACATTCCCGCTTCTCGTGGATAGCTTACCGCCTTCCATACTAACAAGACCATAAGGAATATGTATCAAATCCGAATAGTAATCAAAACCAAGAAGTTCAATAACCTTAAATACCTGGGCAAAATGTAATTTTTGCTCCAAACCTGTGACATATAGGCATTTATCAAAATTATAGGTTGCTTTTCGATATAGAATAGCTGCCAGATCTCTTGTGGCATAGATACTTGAGCCATCTTTCTTCATAATCAGACAGGGAGCCATATTGTATTCATCCAGGGGAACTATATAAGCACCTTCACTCTCCTCTAATAGATTTGCGTCCTCAAGCATTTTAACCACATTTTGAGTTTTATCTCTATAAAAACTTTCACCGGTAAAATGATCAAACTCTATTCCCATAAGGTCATAGATTCTTTTATATTCAACAAGGCTGATATCTACAAACCATTGCCAGATTTCAAGAGCTTCCTGATCACCATGTTCCATCCTGGCAAACCATTCTCTTGCCTGGTCATTTAGAGTATCATCCTTTTTCGCTTCTTCATGAAATTTTACATAGATTTTCATCAGGGCTTCTATGCCCTTTTCTTCAACTTCTTCCTTGCTTCCCCATTTCTTATAGGCTACAATTAATTTTCCAAACTGTGTACCCCAGTCACCAAGATGGTTAATGCGCTCGACATGATAACCCAACTTAGAATAAATCTTATATAATGAATTACCAATAATCGTCGTTCTAAGATGACCTACATGAAAATTCTTAGCAACATTGGGAGAAGAATAATCAATACAAATAGTTTTCCCTTCTCCTTCTGAAGAATAACCATAGTTATCTACAGAAACAGTATCAAGAATCTGTTTGGCAAATGCATCCTTCGCAAAGAAAATATTAATATATGCACCAACATTCTGCACTTTGTCAAAGATATCATACTCTTTTTCATTGATTTTAGAAGTGATTTCCTCTGCTATAATGTTAGGAGACTTCCGAAAAACTTTCGCTAATTTAAAACACGGGAAGGCATAATCTCCCATATCCGATTTTTTAGGAACTTCCAGCAGCTGTCCTATTTCCTCTTTAGAAAGATCTTCAACATAGATGCTCAAAATATCGATTAATTTATCTTTCATTTTATATTTTTCCTTTCTAGGATTTACTTTAAAACTATGTACTAATGAGCTCTAACTATATTATAAGTAATCTGTACAGTATCAAAAGCCTTATCGTCACAAATATAATTCAAGCTGACATTTACCACTTCACTTGTCACAGTTCCCTGAATCAATATCATTGACACAGCATAGATATTTAGAGCATGTTCAATATTAATAACAATCTGTTCTAGTATGTGTCTTATATCACCAGGATCCAGCTCAAGATTATTATCATTATATTCGATTAACACTTCAAGACCAGGACTTGTACTTTGATAATAATCAGATAAATCATATAGATTTCTAATCATCTGAGGATAAATCTGCCTTCCACTGAAATAAGATTGTGCATTATCATATTCTACATAATAATCTGTATCATCATTAACCGCAGAATCATCTAACAGATCCTCTTCATCATTGAATTGCAGATTCCGTCGTCCATGATTCATCTTATTGACAAAATTGTCGTCATTTCCTTCGATCAGAGCATCGCTATGGTCATCACTGTAAACATCTTTGTAGGAAAATGACTTATAATAATCATTGATGTATTCCAGCTCTTTTAAAAAATCTGTAATATCAGACATTCGACTGTTCATGCTTTCAATTTCTTTCCTTAAACGATCGATGTCTGAAGTTAATTGCTTTTCTTTCTCGTCTTCTTCTTTCTTATTCTGATTCTCTATGCTTAGAGGTGTAAAATACCTTCTGTCATCTTTTCTTTCCTGATTAGGAAATAAAGTTTTATCTTTTTTTTCCAGTTCGATGGTCATCTGAATCACATCGTTCTCAAGATTATCTTTCTTTTCTGTTAATTCAAGATATTCTGAAGACAAGTGTCTTTTCAGCCGGTCATAGAGGACTAATAACTTGTCCTTAATATTAGAATTATTATAAAACATTCCATTTTTTGGGATTTGTGACATAATTTACCTCAAATTATTATTATAATGGGTTCTTAGATGGAATTCCTGCTTTTCTAGGATATTTATTTGGTGTATCCAGACATTTTCTTATAGAAAATATCACTCTTTCCCCTTTTCCATCTGCCAGATGATATTCATGAGTATCCTCTAATTTACAACCCAACATTTTCATACAATTATTAGAGTTCTTCAGCTCTTCTTTTCCTTTTATTGATTTATAGGGAAAAAAATAACCTCCCTTTTTTAAAAAAGGAACACAGTATTCACACAATACTCTAAGATCCGCCACAGCCCTGGATACACACAGATCATAGGAAGCCCTGTATTTTTTATTTCTTGCTAAATCTTCAGCTCTGCCATGAATCACATCTATTTCTTTAAAATGAATTAATTCGATGAATTCACTTAGAAAAACAATACGTTTTTTTAATGAATCTAATAATGTAAATTTAATATTTGGATACATTATTTTTAAAGGAATTCCGGGAAATCCTGCACCAGTTCCAACATCAATACATGATGTGATTGACTCAGAATCTATCATATCATGGATCAGAAGACTGTCAATCAGATGTTTTGTAATAAATTCATCTTCATCTGTGATTGCTGTAAGATTCATAATCTTGTTTTTTTCTATAATAAATCTATAAAATGATTCAAACTGATCCAATTGAATATCACTAAAAGAAATCTGATATTTTCTGCCTTGAACCGCCAGTTTCTCTTTAAAAGTCATAACAATATTTTCCTTTTAGATCAAATAAAATGATAAAAATTATAATGATTAGACAGAATCATCGGGACGGTTCCGATTGAACTGCTCGATGTGGATCAGAAGTACAGAGATATCCGACGGTGAAACACCGGATATTCTGGAAGCCTGTCCAACAGATACCGGACGGATCTGATTTAGTTTCTGTACCGCTTCGCTTCTGAGATTATGAATATCTTCATAAACGATTGTCTCGGGAATCAGCTTTTTTTCCATCTTCCTGAACTGTTCTACCTGACGAAGCTGCCTTTTGATATAGCCATCGTATTTGATATTAATATCAATCTGGTCAATGACCTCGTCAGATAAGTCAGCAGGCCGGTCCGGATCAAGATCACTCAGTTTTCTATAATCCAATTCAGGTCTTCTGATTAGTTCTGTGAGGGAGCAGGAAGTCTTTAAGGGAGTTGACTCATACCGCTTTAATACTTGCTGAACCTCTTTGCCTGTACCAATTCTAATTTCATTAATACGTTTGATTTCTGATTGTATTTCTTTTTTCTTCTTCAAAAAATGATTATATCTAATATTATCTATTAAACCAATATTGTGTCCAATCTCCGTAAGACGCATATCTGCGTTATCCTGTCTTAACAAAAGTCGATACTCCGCTCTGGAAGTCATCATACGGTAGGGTTCATAATTTTCCTTTGTTACAAGATCATCAATCAGAACACCAATATAAGCCTGAGACCTGTCAAGAATCAAAGCCTCCTGTCCTCTGCAGTATCTGGCAGCATTAATGCCGGCAATTAATCCCTGTGCCGCTGCTTCCTCATAACCGGAGCTCCCGTTAAATTGTCCACCGCTGAAAAGTCCGGATATATTTTTAAATTCCAGAGAAGTCTTCAGCTGATTCGGATTGATACAATCATACTCTATAGCATAAGCATTTCTGATAATTTTGACATGTTCAAGACCTTTTACTGTTCGATACATGTCATATTGAACATCTTCAGGAAGAGAACTGCTCATACCTCCAACATACATCTCGTTGGTAAATTCTCCCTCCGGCTCTATAAAAAGCTGATGCCTTTTACGATCTGCAAATCTGACCACCTTGTCCTCGATAGACGGACAATAGCGGGGGCCTACCCCCTCTATAATCCCTGAATACAGAGGAGACCGGTCCAGATTATCCCGAATAATTCTGTGAGTCTCTTCATTGGTATAGGTAAGCCAGCAGCTGATCTGATCCCTTTTTATATCTTCCTCTTTATTGGTAAAGCTGAATGGAACGATTTTCTCATCGCCAAACTGCTCCTCCATCACAGAAAAGTCAATAGATTTCTTATCAATTCTGGCGGGAGTGCCTGTTTTAAAACGAAAAAGCTCTATTCCATTTCTCCTGAGAGAATCTGAAAGATAATTTGCCGCCTGAAGGCCATTAGGTCCTGTATGGTTTACCACTTCTCCGTAAAGACATCTTGCTTTTAAATAAGTTCCTGTTGCCAAAACTACAGCTTTGGAGTGATAAATTGCCCCGGAATATGTCTTTACCCCTGTAATTACTCTTTCATTCACAATCAGATCTGTCACTTCAGCCTGTCTTAGTGTAAGGTGTTCTGTATTCTGCAGGGTATAACGCATTGTCTGAGAATAGGCATCTTTGTCAGCCTGAGCCCGAAGAGAATGAACAGCAGGTCCTTTTGATTTGTTCAGCATCTTGGACTGGATATAGGTCTTATCTATATTTTTTCCCATCTCTCCGCCAAGGGCATCTACTTCCCGTACCAGATGACCTTTCGAACTTCCTCCAATATTGGGATTGCAAGGCATGAGAGCAACGCTATTCATACTCACTGTAAAAAGAATCGTCTCTAATCCAAGCCTGGCAGCAGCCAGGGCAGCCTCGCATCCTGCATGTCCGGCTCCCACCACTACGATATCATAAGATTCTTCTAATGTCTTCACTTTAACGTCCTCCACATACAAATCAGCCTATCTCACAGATCAGGCCTAACTCACTATCTTAATCATTCAATATCTTCACATCTTTATATTATATTTTCTTCTTAAACAGTTTTATGCTGTTTTATACTCTTATATTATTAGTCATCATCTCAATATCTTTAGACTATTCTTATCATTTTTTTCAGTTAATCTTCATTTTCCTGTACAGAATTTAGAAAATATCTCATTGACCAAATCTTCTTCCACTGCCTCACCGATAATCAGACCCAAAGACTCATAGGCATTCATTAGATCTATCGTATAAAAATCTTCCGGCAGTCCAAGATCAATACTGTTCCTGGTACAGACCAGGGATTCATGGGCCTGGGAAAGCTGTTTCTTATGTCTCTCATTGGTAATGATGACATCCTGATTGACATCTATTTTACCATGAAAAAACATATTTTTTAACACGGTATTAAAATTACCCATACCTTCCCTGTACTTGGCAGAGATAGATACGATTGCGTCTTCCTC
>AUXO016529815.1_pt1 | contig 10210 bp, 9 predicted proteins | sample 768731 | NCBI WGS metagenome assembly AUXO01 (sample SAMN02715735, study PRJNA202380) | gut metagenome | biome: sheep rumen | host: Ovis aries | place: New Zealand: Palmerston North | reverse complement strand
CCAAAATCTGAATGAACATGAGAATATGTTGCATCTGCATTATTAGCAAATAATTTTGATTGGATAGAAAAATATTGTGAATGAGATGTTCTTTACGCCGAAAAATGTTATGAATATATTATGAATCCAGAAGAAATATTAATTTCTAAATAGATGGGAAAAGGTAAATAAAGATATACTAAAAAATATTAATCTTATAAAATATCAATAATATGCCAACTATGTAGTCAAATTAAAAAAGATTTGCTTAATTTAAAATTTTTATTATATTAACAACAAAATTTATATGAAATTATCATTTTTTATGAACGATCGTAAAATTTCAGTATTAGACCTTTTTTCTTGATGCTGATGATTGACTGAATGATTTTTTCAAGAACCTTATATGTTTGTATGACATATAGAAATGAATCCAAGTGCATGTGAAACCTTAAAATCAAGAATTGTATCAAAGTTTTTACAAAAGAATAATCTTCTAGATGAAGAGAAGGATTTTTTATATTGAAAAATAGAAAGACAAAAAATTATCGAGAAATATTGATTACAAAAAGATATAAATATGGTTTATAATAAAGAGATTTCGGATGATACTTATCAAAAACTATTGGAACAAATTAAAGAAAATTTAAAATGACAGAGTTTAGATATTATAATCTGATGACCTCCATGTCAGACTTATTCACAAATATGAAGAGCAAGGATTTGAAAAAAAATCGAAAAAGATCCAAGAAATTTTTTATACAAACAATACGTTAAGTTTCTAAGAGATTTATCGCCAAAAATATTTGTTTTTGAGAATGTCCCAGGATTGAGAACTGCATGAAGTTGAAAATATTTTCAAGATATAAAAAATGCTATGGATGATATATGATATGAGATACAAGTTAAAGAACAATATATGCCAGATTATTGAATCCCTCAAAATAGAAGAAGACTTATAATTATTTGATGGAAGAAAGGAAATAATGTGATTTCAACTTATCCAGACTTTTCGAAGTATAAAAAAAATTATACATATATAGTAAATGACTTTTTAAAAGATCTTCCGAAAATACAAAATTGATGATGAAAAGAGTTGATGAAATACCAATCGGAAAATGAAATATTAGAAAAACTTTGAATCAGGAAGAAAATGTTCGAATTTGTTTTAGATCATAGAACAAGACCTATTAGAAAACTAGATAGAGAAATCTATAAAATAGCTGTTAAAAAATACAATAGATGAGAAAAACTACAATATAGAGATCTGCCGGAAAATTTGATAACACATAAAAATGTAGAATCTTTTCAAAATCGTTTTAATGTTGTCGCATGAAAAGATAAGATTACAAGTACAATTGTTGCTCATATTTCCTCTGATGGACATTATTATATCCACCCTGATATCAAACAAAATCGTTCTTTAAGTATAAGAGAGGCAGCAAGAATTCAAACTTTTCCGGATGATTTTAAATTTGAATGATCGAGGACATCTATTTTTAAGCAGATAGGTAATGCAGTTCCGCCAATGTTTTCTAATATATTGGCAAAGGAATTAGTAACTTATTTTAAATAATAATTATTGTTAAAATGTCCACAAATAGTATTTATTTTAGACCTAAAGCAAGACATATATTTTCTATTTGAAAGGACTTGATTAAAGATAATTTTTCTGCATTGATAGAGTTGGTTAAGAACTCTTACGATGCTGATGCTTCAAAAGTAATAATTACATTTGAAAAATATTGAAAAAATCAGATAAAAATAATCATTTCTGATGATTGACATTGAATGTCAGAAGAAATTATAAAATCTGTATGGTTTGTCCCTTCAACTAATTCAAAAAGAATAAGCGAAAGATCTCCCAAATGAAGAATTTTTCAATGACAAAAATGAATTTGAAGATACGCAGCGGCTGCTTTATGAGACAATTTAAAGTTAATTACAATAAAAGATTGAATAAAATCAGAAGTGAAAATTGAATGGAATAAATTTGATGATGATAACAAATTTTTAGATGAAATCCCTTTTTCAATCACTACTGAAAGCGCTTCAGAAAAAAATTGAACCACAATTGAAATTATTTGAGATTCTGCGGATCTTAATTTTTGGTTAGGATCTAGTTCTAACAATTCTGATACTCTATTTTGATTTGAGTGATCTGATAATATACAAAAATTAGAAAATGAATTAAAAAAATTAATTCCTCCTATAAAATATGATGGTTGATTTCGTATAGAATTGAATTATGACTGAAAAACTCATATAATTGAAAGAAATGATATGGTAGATTACTATGATTATAAAATATCTTGAACTATCGATGATTCTTGAAAAATTGACTTTTTTTATGAAAATGCTGATACAAAAGAAATAAAACATGATAACATTAAAATAGATATAAATTCGAGAGATAATGAGAATCGTAATAATTCTGATTATCCATGATTAGTAAGTTTTGAATTCTTTGTCTTCGATAGAGATTCTATATCAGAAAGGAATAGTATATCTATAAAACATGGTCGTAATATAACAAACAGAAATGAAGCCTTAGATTTCTTTAAAAAATTTTCTTGAATTTCAATATATAGAGAATGATTTAGAATTAGACCATACTGAGATCCATGAGAAGATTGGTTATGATTAAATGCGAGAAGAGTTAATAATCCTACTCTAAGATTGAGTTCAAATCAAATAATATGATATGTTACAATAAAATCAGAAAGTGAAAGTCATTTAATAGAGGCATCATCTAGAGAAAGACTAAAAGAAAATTCATATTATAATTGATTGATTTATGAATTAAGAAAAACTTTGTCTATTTTAGAAGAAAAAAGATCCTCATATAGACAACAACGAAAACCTAACATAAAATGAGAGAAAAATATGAATGTTAGTGAAGAAATTAATAGAATAAAAGATGGTGTACAATGAATTAAATCAGAATGAGATAAAGAAAAAGCAATAAAAGATATAGAAGATCTATGACATAGATTTGAGAAAGAAAAAGAGAGATTGGAAAAAATAATATATCAATACGAATGACAAGTAACATTATGAAAAATTATGTTTATCATGTTTCATGAACTAAATAAGCCTATAAAATTTATAAGAGATAATATGAAAAATATCAAATATTATTCTGATAAAATCAAAGGGCTTTCTAATTCATTGAATATGAAAAATTTGGCTGATTTATTGGCATGATATGAAAGAAACTCTAAAATTATATCTGATTTTCTATCTAAAAAAATGGAGCCATTAATAAAAAGGAAATCAAAAAAATCTTATTTTGATTTAATTAAAATAATTAATCAATCTATTGATACGTATTTTGATGTTTGTAAAAGTGATAATATAGCAGTTATCATAAATAATTCGCTAGATTGAAGTCCTTATGTTTATTGATATGACACAGATTTTCTCATTTCATTAGTTAATTTTATGGACAATAGTATATATCGATTAAATTATAAATGAAATAATAATAAAAAAATAGTTATTGAATTAAAAAACCAAAATTGAAATTTGGTGCTTCTTTTTAAAGATAATGGTTTTTGAATAGATTATTTAGATAATAAAGATGATATATTAGAACCTTGATTTTCTAAAAAAGAATGAGGGACTTGACTTGGATTATCGATTGCTTGAGAGGTTTTAGAAAGAAATGATTCGAAATTAGAAATACTAGATTCTGATTGAGAATTTAATTTTATATTAAGAATTGTAATAAAACAATGGGAGAAGAGAAAATAAAGATTCTTATATTAGAAGATAATCAAGATGAAATCAGTTCTTTAAAAGCAACTGCTGAAAGGCTATCTCAAGAGGAGAGATTTACATTTGAATTTACGCCATATTCAAGATTAACTTCTGAAGTATATGAAACATTAGTTAAATATCATTTCGATTTCTTAATTGTAGATTTAACTCTTGAAAATGACCAAGGAACCAATCAGTCAGGTACAGATTTTATAAATATGGTTTTCAAAAAATTTCATGTTCCTATTATGATAAATTCTTGAGATCCAAGTATTGATATTCAAGAGAATTCTTTATTAAAAAAATTTAATAACTCAGTAGAAGATAGTGATGATTTATTGGTAAAATATATTATAGATATATATAAAACTTGAATAACAAAAGTTTTATGAAGAGATTGACCAATTAACTCTACATTAACAGATCTTATTTATAGATGATATTTGTCAGACATTAAAAACCGAATTTATAGCTCTGAATCATTTAGTTCAGAAGAAAGCCTCTCTAGATATATCTTGGCACATTTAGAATCAAGACTTAGTAATAACTATAAAAATTTCCATCCAGAAGAAGTTTATTTGAAAGTAAGTAGTTCAGAATCTGAAAATGAGAAAATAAAAATAAAGAATTGAAGAATTGTAAAACACTTAGAAACTCAAAAATATTATTTAACGATGACTCCATCTTGTGATTTAGCACAAAAAAAATTTGAGAATTTCCTATTTGTTGAAATAGATCCACTGAATACAATTTTCTGACAAGATATATCAGATAATGTTAATAGTTTTAATTCATCAACGAATGAAAATGAAAGAACTAAAAAAAGAGAAAAAATATGGAATATAATAAATAACAAAATATGATCCTTTTGAATAATTATACCAAAGGTCTCATTATTTTGATGAGGAATGATTAATTTAAAAAAGGTATGTACAATAGATTCAGAGATAGCAGAATGACGTAGTGATGAAAAATTATTTATTAGTTGATACGAAATAATTGCAGATATTTCGCCTCTTTTTATGAAAGATATTGTCTCTAAATTTTGATCTTATTATAATAGACAAGGAACCCCAGATTTTGAGGATTGACTATTTTTTAAGTCTTTTATATAAAAATTTTATTTTTGAAAAACTCCAATATCAATTGGAGTTTTTTGCACATAAAAGAAATTATCAATTAGTTTGTAGTTACTCAATACCATTTAGCCATTTCATCTTTTGTGAGATCTATATTCAAGAATTCTATATTCATCTTTGTCTTCATATTCGTATCAATATCCCTATTCCAGAAGGTCCACACTAATACTAAATATGGATATGCACTTGTATTTGCAACAGGTACTATATTACAATTAGGGTCTAATTCTTGAATTTTATGCTCTAATCAAATTTGATATGTTAAATATATACAAGAATCTGTTTTTTGAGGAACAGATAGTAAAGTTGCTGGATTAAGACCTAATGCTCAGTAAGGTTGATAAGAGAAATTACTACTTAAATTTGGATTATAATAATAAATATCTGTTCATACATTAGCATTATCAAAGTTAATTTTTACAACATTTCAATTCCATGCAGAGAATGGAATTTCAGCAATAAATCTTTGATATCAATCAATTTGAATGGTGTTAGAATTATTTCATTCTATAACTATTTCTTTTGAAAAATTATTAGATATTTTTTCACGATTCGCAGTAAGTATATTAGTTACTCATCATAAAGCTGACTTGCTATCAAACATAGTTGTAAATGTTTGGTAGTTGTTTTTACATACAGCGAAATAATAAACAATACAGAATAGTCAGAATAGAGATAGGATGCCGGATACTATCCGCAATAAAAGCCTTCCAAAAGATTTAGTTTGCATGATATATAAATTAGAATATAAAGTGCAAATAAGCTAGGAGGAAGAATTTCTCCCTCCTAGAGCTGAAATCTTTTTAGGCAGGTCGCCTACAATTTACTTGGAGTTACACGTAATGGTACCAGAACCATATTTACTGCCCACACTTGAAATGTATACATTCATACTTGTGGTCGTACTTGATCCTGAGAAACTTCTTGTAGCACCTACGGGCACATCTCCCATCAATACACCGTCTAATGTGACACGAAGCGGAGAACTGCCAGTGTTGATAATTACAGCGAGGTAAGTTGTGCCGCCTGCAAGGGTGTAGGTGAAACTCGTGCTATAGTTCGTGATATTGAAGTTGATTGAAGGACCCAAAACCCAAGATACGGCCTTCTCAGAAGGAGTGGGGCTCTCTATGAGAGAATAGTCAGACTTGCTGACGGGATCATTCTGAACTTGAACATTCCCGGCATTTGCTACGGAGAATGCTCCAACTAGTGCTATGATAGCACAAACTAAAATTGATTTGATAAATGTCTTCATATAAAACTACAGTTTTTTAATTTGTTATTACTATTGTTTGTTTTAAAGACCCACCTAAAAAAAGATAACAGCAATTAATATCAATAATCATTTTAATATTAAATTCAAGTATTTCAATTATTTATTCAATCATTTATTCAATCATTTATTCAATCATTTTAATAATTCTATTGTTTCATTCAAACATTTATTTTTCATCCAGATTTTTTGCTTATCTGTTAATACTTTTCAAAGATCAAAAAGAATGCTATTAGGTGTATAATGTTCAGGTATTTCATCTATTAAATGATTAATGAATGTTGAGGTATCTTTTCATGTCCTCTCTTTTATAATGTCTTCATTCAGAGGAAACTTATTCTTAAGAAAGAAATTAACATCATAAAGATCTCTATTTTTAAATCTTTCCGAAAGCGCAACTATTTTATTTCAAAATATGCTTTCTTTTTTCATAGTTCTTATATTCAATCACTCAATATTTTTAAACTCATATGTGTTTGATTTTCGTATCCTTTTATTTAATTCAACCTTAATATTCTCAGATTCAATATCATAGCGATAAATCCACCTATGAAGGGTCTTTCATAAAGTTTCATTTTTAATTTCTCAATAAGTAAGAAGTAATTCTCTCATTGTATCAATGATTTCTTGTTCATTTTGTATATCTAATATATCAAGATCAATATCTGTTGAAAATCTATCTAATCAATAACAGAGATATGTTAAAGTTCATCATTTAAATCAAAAACGTTTTGCTATTGCTGATGTAAAAATAGCTTTTAATATCTTTAGCATTTCTTCTTTATGCTTCTTAGTATTCAACATCCAACAATTTGTTAATCGCTAAAACGGTCGCTTTTGGATAGTATGGTAAAATAGTTTTTAATCTTATTCTATTAATACTTTCAGGAGCATCAATTCATGACTTTGGATGAAGATATATGTAATCACATAAAGCTCTTTCAGGTGTTGCTATACGATAATTATCATATTCCTTTATTCCTATTGGATTATTTAAGAGCTCTGGCTTTAAATGGTAAAATACATAATTCTGCTGATCTATACTATATGAGCCTCAACGTTCTGACATACACGACCATGTATCTCAATGGTACTGAAAAAAAACTCCTTCCTTGAAAAGAACAGTTTCGCATGATATATAACAATTTTTTTTAATTTTACATGCTAATTCTTTTTGGTCATAATTAGGCAAAGCCCGAATTCCCTTAAATGGATTTAATATAGTATTATCCTTTTTTGCTCTAAAAAGATATTGTTTTAGAGATTTTTTTTCAGTATCAAAAAAAATTTTTTCAAGTTCATTGATTGAAAATACTGTTTTTTTTGTTGATAATAATGTTGAAATTCTATCCATTTTGTTACAATTAAGTCTACGAATATGTAGACTATAGTGAAACGAAATAAAAAATCAAACAAATATTTCAAGAAAAAAAAGGAATGTATAATATTTATTATAATAATTTAATTATCTATTTGTATTTATCCAAATCTTTAGTATAATACCAGTTGTTCTTTACATATTTTTTAACATGGATATTATGTCATTTAAAACATTAAAAGAATTTATTGAATATTTTGAATCTTTACCATATTTTCCACATTATCAATTGGGTTCAAAAGAATATTCTATTGAATCTGAAAGTGATGAAGAAAAAGAATATTTATATTATGAGCAAATAGCATTCTGATTTGCTTATTTAAAAGATTCAGAGACTATATATAGTCCTATGATGACTTTTCAAAGACCTGACTGATCAGAATTCTGAAGTCCAGATAGATCATTAGTAAATGATAAATGTATAAAATATTGGTTTAAAAGAGCAGAAGAAACTAAATCTATTTATATGAAATTTCGTTATTTGACATTGTTGATTGATTTTATGAATAGTGTTTTATGATATAAAAGAATAAAAGAAGAATATTGAAAAGATTGCTATTATAACCTGACAAATAATGCAATTGATTCAGGGATTAAAATTATAAAATGAAAACTTTTTGAAGATGCTATATACTGAATAAATTATATAGAAATAATGTTAAAAATATCAGAATCATATTCTCCCAAAAGATTAAATGAAATTTGAAATTTGTGCATATCATTTGAAATAGATATAGCAAAAGATGAATTACCGTGATTATGGTGATTTTCCATAAGGTATTTAATTTTAGATGATGAATATTCAAAGGAAAATATCATTACAAATGAACAAGAGAATTTTCTTATTGAAGAAATTTATAAAAGATATGAAAGGCTGAATAAAGGTAAAGATGTTTACTTATGCGAATCATGCTTGGAATTGCTTCTAGCCTATTATTCAAAGAAAAAGGATAATTTAAAAATCAAAGAAACATTGTCTTTACTTGAAAAACTATATTGAGAAATTGAACAGCAAGAAGATATTAGTGCTATGATTAAATCATCTAATTATGAGAATCTTAAAAGGTTATATTTACAATATAATCCGAATGATAAGGATAAAATAGATCAAATAAATGTAAAAATTAATTCATTTTGATTAGAAATTTTGGATTGAATGCAAACAATTCAGTCAAAAATAACAATAACTGATCAAGAGCTAAATGAAATTATAAATGAATATTATGATAAGGATAAGAGAGAACTGAGAGAAAAAGTATTTGCTTTAAAAATGATACCAAGCAAAGATAAAACGCATGAGACACTGAAAAGTTTAATTAAAGAATTTCCATTTCAATATAGAATTAGGAGAAAAATCTATGATAAAAGGTGAATTTGTATTTGAGAAATTGATTGAGTTGAATCTGAAAAAGATTTCAATTCTCAATTAATAATGCAATATCAGCGTGATATATCAATTAGCTGTTTATGGTTAGATGAAGTGTGTAAACTTATAAAAATCAATAATAGAGATAAAAATCTATTCAATAGAGGTATATTGAAAAATAAAAACGAAGAAGAAATAATTAATAAATTACGAAGTTATTATATTGACTGAAATAATTTTGAGTTTTGTTGTATGGGAATCCCTATTATTGAGTCTACTTTACGTGAAATGTTAAAAGAATCCTGATGAATGATTGTTAAGAATATCAGGAATACTGAATCTTATGAATATAAAAACTTAAATGATATACTAAAAGATCAAAATTTTCTTGGATCTTTTTCGGGATATTTTAAGGATTTTTCATATTATTTACGTGTATTATTTGTAGAAAAGCATGGATTTAACTTTAGAAATAATCTTGCTCATTGAATAGATTTACAATTATTTTTCTCAGATTTGGCAGCAAATAGGATATTTCATGTGTTATTTTGTCTTTCATTACTATCATTTAAGGTAGATTAAATATTATTATCTTATTTCTTTAAGCTTTCACCATATTCCTTAGTTACTTTGATTTTTTCATTATATTCTTTGATTTTTTCATTAACGATTTTTATTTCATTATTATAATTCTCAATAATCATTTTATTTCTCAATATTGTATCAAACCAATTAATAGAATAATCTTTAACTCTAATAGCATTATCTCATAATCCACTTCATGAATTTTTTCATGATCCATTTTGTTCTAAGACATAAACCTTTCAATCTCGAATATGATCCACAATAGCAATATGTCCATAAGTTCATCTTGTTCTGATTATAATATCTCATTGTATTAGATTTTTAACTCCTAATTTAGAAAAAGATTTAAATGTAGAAGAATTCTGGACTTTATTTGCATTTCAAATGGCTCAAATTTTACCTAATCAAAGAACTTCATCAGCATATTGTTTTATTAAATCTACACATTGATAACCATAACATTTATCATAATCAATTCTTTTTCATATCCATTTTTCTTTAAATTCTTTATATGGTCTAATCATCTTGTTTCTGATTAAAAAATAAAATTATTTTTGTAATTCAATCTTGATCCGTTGAATATCAGTTTGAATCTGGGCTAAAGTAGATTGAATATAAGCAACATCTAATTCAGCTTGAGCTTTTTCAATGGCAGAAATTCTACTATCCAACTTTGAATAGCTGAATCATAACCCAAATACAAAAACTATAAACGATATCCAAAC
>AUXO012063589.1_pt1 | contig 10210 bp, 10 predicted proteins | sample 768731 | NCBI WGS metagenome assembly AUXO01 (sample SAMN02715735, study PRJNA202380) | gut metagenome | biome: sheep rumen | host: Ovis aries | place: New Zealand: Palmerston North | reverse complement strand
TCCAGTGACAGCGCGCCGCCGGCAACAAACGGAAGCTTCCACATATTATTGACTTCGTTGAATGTCAGCCAGTACTTCACCTTTCCCTTATAACGTGTGAATACTGTTGTGACATAACGCTTCCAGAATTCGATCGTCTTCGGGCATACCCATCCGCCGTATTCTGTCAGCAGATGCAGCGGTGTTTCATAATGGGACAGTGTAATGCAGGGTTCCATGCCGAGTCTCAGCATTTCATCAAACATGTCTTCATAGAACTTCAGACCTGCTTCGTTCGGTTCTTCTTCGTCGCCGTTCGGGAAAATACGTCCCCATGCGATCGATGTTCTGAAGCAGTTGAATCCCATGCCTGCCATCAGCGCAAGGTCTTCCTTGTAGCGATGATAGAAGTCGATGCCTTCATGGCTCAGATAAACCTTGTTGGGATTCAGACACATTTCCCATTTGCCTGTTTCCTCATTCCACTTCAGGCCGGGGTCTTTGGAACCGATACCGACCATAACATCGGTAACGTTGGGCTGTTTGCCGTCTTCAAGCCAGGCACCTTCGAGCTGGTTCGCTGCTACTGCACCGCCCCAGAGAAATCCTTTCGGAAAATCCATAATTCAGTCCTCCATATTCAATTGATGATCATTCAGCTTCATGCCGCGATAAAAACGGCATAATCGTGCTTCGTTCTAAAGAAATTGTTTCATTTGACTCCGACAGTGTCAAGTACAAAAAGGAAATCGGCACAATAGTATCAGAAAGCTTTCATAAGTGTTTCATTTGTCTCGTAAAAACATCATGAACACGCAAAATCAGGGCTGATTTCCATGCGTCTTTGGTGTCAAAAAAAACTCCTGTGATCTGTATGATCATAGGAGTCCGCTCTATTAGTTTTCGAGGGCTTCCGCACACTTGACAAGCAGGTCGCGGATCGGCAGATGCTGAGGGCATGCGCCTTCGCATGCACCGCACTGGATGCACTCGGATGCCTTGCCGTGAGGCTCTTTTGTTGCGTTGGCATAAGCACGCTTCGCAGCTTCTGTCTGTGAGAAGATCATCTCACGGTTCATTGCCGCGAAGATATCCGGGATGCGGATCTGCATCGGGCATCCGTCCACACAGTATCTGCATGCTGTGCAGGGGATCTGCGGGATCTCATTGAGCGCCTTCTGGGCATTGCGGATCGTTTCCTGTTCCATCTCAGTCATGCCTGTGAAGTCTTTCATGTAGGATGTATTGTCAGCCATCTGTTCAATGCTGGACATACCGCTCAATACGACCATGACATTCGGCAGTGAAGCGATATATCTGATCGCCCAGGATGCCGGTGACATATCCGGTTCTGCTTTTGTCAGGATCTCTTTGACAGGCAGCGGAGGGTTTGCCAGCGTGCCACCCTTGACAGGCTCCATGACAACAACGGGCTTGCCGTACTTCTCACATACTTCATAGCACAGTCTGGACTGTACTGTAGGGCTTTCCCAGTCAGCGTAGTTCAGCTGCAGCTGGACGAATTCAACTTCCGGATGTGCCTGCAGGATGCTTTCCAGAACATCTGCTGTATCGTGGAAGGAGAAACCGACATGCTTGATCAGTCCTTTTGCCTTCTGTTCCTGAACAAAATCCCAGATATGATATTCTTCATACTTATCAATGTTGCTTTTGCTGAGGGCGTGCAGCAGATAGAAGTCAAAGTATCCTGCTCCGGTCCGTTCCAGACTCGTATAGAATTCCTGCTTTGCGGATTCCTCATCATGGCATGCATATGCTGAAGCGTTCAGCTTGCTTGCAAGATAGTAGGATTCTCTCGGGTAGCGGTCTACCAGCGCCTGTTTGCAGGCTGCTTCTGATCCGTTGTAAACAAATGCAGTATCAAAATATTTCAATCCTGCATCAAGGAACATATCGACCATCTTTTTTGTCTGTTCGATATCGATCTCATCTGTTACCTTGTTGATGCGGGGCAGTCTCATCAGACCAAACCCGAGCTTCGGCATGGCTTTTGCAAATTCCTTTTCCATTTATAAATCCTCCTTCGTATATACCTGCTGTTTCCCGATGCAGGCATTACCCATTTTGAATGACGATATCGCAGATTCTGCGGATATCGTAAGCGTTGAAATATGTCTCCTCCAGCGGGATCCATTTTTCTTTGAATTCGTTGTACTTTTCCTGGCCGTCGCGCAGCAGCACACGCTTCAGCTGTGCTTCAGGATCGATATCCATGAAGATCTTCAGATCACTGTATTTCTGCAGCAGCGGATGGCAGCTGTAGGAACCTTCCAGAATGATGCAGTCACGCACTTCCGTGCTGACCGGTTCACTCAAGGCCATGATGCCTCTGATGAATTTCCGGTGACTGATCACTGTGCAGCCGTTTCTGAAGGGCTCAAGGACTTCTTCAATCAGACGTTCACGGTCAACATTTCCGCCCGGCTCGGCATAGCGTTCAGGCGTTCTTTGATGCACCTGCAGAAAAAAGTCATCCATATGGAATACCGGTACATCCAGCAGTTCGGAAAGTGCTGCGGCATAGGTCGTCTTGCCGGATGTGCATCTTCCGTCGATCGCGATCACTGTGCGCTTTCCGGCATCTCTCAGCGAACCGATCCGGTCAATGATCATGGATGTTTCTTCAGGAATCCTCACCAGCATCACTGTTCTCTTTCTTCCTGCATCTGCAGCATGTCTCATCGATCTCATACAGCCTGCCGCTTGAAACTTCATGGCTGTCTGCTTTCATCACGATGAATTCCCCGTCCTGAGCGGCCGGTTTGAACCCGCGCCTTTTCATGTATTTGAAATACGGACTGCTCCGATGCATGCGCACGCTCAGCGTATCCATTCCGTTTTCCAGAGCAACGGAAGCGATATGCTTCAGTCCGGAGCTTCCGTATCCGGACTCCCTGTTGTCTGCACCGATCAGCAGATGGATCAGCGCGCTTCCGTCCTCTGTCCGCTCATATCCTGTCTCTCCGACAAAATAGCCGCATCCGCTGCAGTAGATCAGTCTGTAATAACGATCTGACGGATCACTTCCGATCCATGTATCGTACCAGCTGTCCCATTTATTTTTATCAAAATCTTCTGTTCCGGTACCGAAGTTCATCGTGCGTCTGTTTGACAGCAGCTTCCTGCGGTATGCCAGTTCATCAAGATCCGGTTTTACAAAATCCGGCATTTACGTTACTTCCTTTCAGCGCTTGTTCTGCTTGTCAGGCTTATGCATTTCACGCAGTCTGCGCTTTACTTTTTCATGATTCAGATAATCCAGGCACTGGATCACCATGCCCGGCATCATGTAATGCTTCATGTGCCAGGTGATCTCTATCTCAGGCATAAATGCCCGATCAATGTATTTTTCAAGCTCTGCCTTCAGATCTTCTACAAACGGATACTGACGGCAGTTGATCACGACCTTATCCGGTGCAAAGACGCAGATGATCGCCATCAGTGTGTCTGTCAGTACGGTCTTCAGAGGCAGGTTGTTGAGTTTGCTTTCATCCGGATAAAGATAGCGGAAATAGGAACCGACTTCTCCGGCAAAACCGTTCTTTCCTTTGATAATGTCCTTCCGCTGCATGATTCCTACGCCCGGTATCAGCATATTGTCCGGAATATACAGGAATGCCGTGAAAATGTCTTCCTGGTGGTCGATATGATAGCCGGCAACTGCGGCATTCGTATCATTGACCAGATAGAAGCGCATCGGAAAGCGTTCAGCGAAGTATTCTTCAATATTGATATGGTGGAAGCCGAGTTCCGGATAATCCAGTTCCCCGTACGCGGCAGTTCCCGGCAAAGCCAGTCCCACGATATCGATATTGCTGTAGCGTACATAACAGGTCGTGATAATATCCTCCAGATCCTGCAGCGTCATATTCGGTTTGATGACTTCACCGTCCATGACGATCTCTCCGTGATCGTACACCCTGTATCCGTAGCGTTTGCCGTCACGTCTGTTGATGACAGCCACGACCAGGATCACGGCATCGTTCGCAGTGATCTCGATGTTATGTTCCTTAGTTTCAGAAGAACGCTCACTGATCTGATTGCGGATCTCCGCGATCATTTCATAGGCGTTGTACTGAGCGAATATTTTGGCAGGTATGACCAGTACGACTCTGTGGTGGAATGCCTCTTTGACCTTTTCCAGTTCAAAGCCGATCTGCGGTGCGAGCAGGATGACATCTGCTTCGCTTCCCTTTTCATACAGACGGTTATAGGAGACAGCCTCAAAATGGTAATCCAGCCCCATGGAATCCGCAGCCTGCTGCAGATTTTCAGCAAAGAATGATGTTGTCAGCGCACTGGAACAGCTCAGCATGACATTCAAAGTATGATGGCCTTCCAGACCGATCAGTGTATTCTGCATCTCTTTGAACAGAGACTGGGCGTGATCTTTTTCATTCAGCTGGAAATGCAGATAAAAACGGTTCAGTCCATCTGCAGCATTCTGGATGATCAGCTCTATGATATTCATATCATGGAAAACGATCGATGCTGCGGCATAGCCTGCATCAAGAATGATCTGATGATCATCCTCCTTGATCTCATACAGATCGTTTTTCTGTTCCAGGATCCACTCCCGGAACTCCTCCTGCGAATAAGCTGTCATAAATTTGCTCCCCTCTTACAGAATAACCGATTTTATTCCTCAATGAAACCGAGATGAACAAATGCTTTATACAAACCATCGTCATCGGTTCCTGCTGTTACATAATCAGCCGCATCCTTTGCACTCTGCGCGCCGCTTCCCATCGCTACGGAATATCCGCATATTTCAAACATGGGAATATCCACAGCTTCATCACCGAACGCCACTGTATCGCTGCTCTGTGCCCCGAGGTATTCCAGCAGCACTCTGATCGCTTTTGCTTTGGAAATGCCTTCGGGAGAAACATCCCCGTGCGAGCAGTTCGGGGCATCCCCGCCCCAGCAGCCGACATGCAGATCGGGGAACTCCTCAACAGCAGCCAGATAGTCTTCCCAGCTGTTCAGTCGGAAGCTGATCTTGTTCACATCATTCCGGGCATACAGATCGGCATTGCGGATCATCTTCTCAAAGAACGCTCCGTACTGAGGTTCCTTTCCGTACTTCCTGCGGTATGCTTCAATGCTGACTTCCTGATATCGGGCAGAAGGATACAGACCGGAATTGGCTTCCAGATACAGTTCCATGTTTCTGGATGCACACCAGTCAACAACATGCCTGACCTCATCTGATGTCAGCTTCTCATGCATGATGACTTTCCCATCGTCCTCGACGTAACAGCCATTGCCGCCGATAATGCCGTCAAATCCGATATCCAGCAGATCCTGATAGATCTCGGCTTTGGAACGTCCTGTACAGATATACGCCTTGTGTCCGGCAGCCCTGGCTTTGCGGATCGCTGTGACAGCAGAAGCCGGCGGTTCATTGTAAACGGGAGAGCACAATGTGCCGTCCACGTCGATAAACAGTATTTTTTTCATGATCAGTACCTATTGTTTCGAACGGAATTGTTTTTTGATATGTTTGATCAGCTGTTTTGCTTCGGCCGGGTCGTTGTCCTCTCTGCCGCCGTATCTGACCGGCAGCCAGAGTTCTCTCAGTTTTTCAGCATCCTCTGCAGGAATGTGCTGTGCTGTCAGCCTCAGCACTTCATCGGATGCGAGCGATCCGTCAGCCGGTATCTGTGAGGAAGCACACAGCTTCAGGTACTGGCGGTATGCCTCCCTGACTGGTGTCAGAGGCGGTCTGAGCAGATCCTTCCATGTACGGCGCTTTGGCCGGTCAGCTGTGATCGCTTCTCTCTGATATGTCCCTGCGGATGCCGCAGAGATCCCTGTATTGCGTGAGATGCGCCGTACGATGAAGATCACCAGTATCAGCAGCAGGATGGCTGGCAGTGCCTTCCAGATCACGTCAAGGACCGGAGAGCCTGTCACTTCCTCCACATCGAACATATCGCTGAGATCACCGAGATCCTCAAATCCCATCTCGCTTTCATCGATCGTATGCATGCCTGCCCTTCTCAACAGCCACAATACCGGATACTTCAGTACATTGATGATCGCCAGCATGATATAGGCAAACGCCACCACCATAGGATACAGGATATATTTTCCGAACAGCTCCGCCAGCATGCCGAACAGTGCCCTGGCGGGTGCGCTTGTCAGGAGCACTGCCAGAAGCACGGTCAGGATGACCGGCAGCAGTGACAGCAGCCTGTATTTTGTTCCGAATGACATGATCGCGGAATCTCTCTGAAGACGCATGCTGAAAACACTCAGGATCAGGAACATGGCAAAGAATGGTACAGATGCGCTGTTCATGCCCTTTGCGACATCAGATGCGTAGATCCAGAGGAAAAACAGGAAGATGCCGTATGCCAGGGAACCGGCTTTCAATGTTGAGATCACAGCCGGATAGCGTGCCTCCCAGTGTCCGTTCCTGATCTTCAGGAACAGGTAGGCGATGACCGGCAGCGCAGCTGCAGTCTGTACGCCTGAAGCACCCCTGATGAACATCAGTCCGCAGGAAATCAGCGGGAGATATTTCAGAACGGAATCAGGATGGAACAGCTGACAGATCACAGTGCACAGCACAGCTGTCCCCAGGATCAAGAGACTTCCCTCCAATGAGACCATGCCTATGGTAATATAGCCGAATGTTGCAAGGTACAGGCATACTTCACGGATCACGGAAATAAGTGCCATCAGGTTCATAGCCGCACCTCCTTCGTGCAGTCGACCTTGAACAGCTTCTGTCCGGCTTCTGCCTCATAATACTGCAGGATATCTTTCTTCCTGCTGCTGTCAGCGGAGATATAGATATAGGAACGTCCGTCGTTTCTTCCCTTCAGGGTATCTCTCAGCATCTTTCCGGTATCCTGGGTAACCTCATAGCACGCCCTGCCCAGGCATTCCAGTACAGCGTTCAGATGCACCGGTCCTGTTCCGTCAGGCACATATCCGAATACGGATGATGAGGAAAGGATCCAGGCATTGGTCACAAAGCTGAACTGGATATGCTTTTCTTCAAGACTGTCCGCGATGCTGCGTGTTACGGAAAAGATCTGCTCCGCCTCTTCATGCGAAGCACCGGAAATATCCACGATCAGAGCAGCTCTCATCTCTGCCGTATAATCGTACTGTTTGACCATCAGACGTCCTCTGCGCAGTGTTTCACGCCATGAAATATCACGCTGCGGTTCAGTGCCTGTATATTCCCGGAAGCCGATCGTATCGATCGGATCGGGCATGATGAATCGTCTGACGGAAATATCACCCAGATAGCCGCCGTAGGCCTGCTTCACACGGCTGATATCCGTTCTGCGCGGAAATACGACGATCTCTCTGGCAAGAGGCTGCTGAAACGATCTGCTGTCGATCCCGAGCAGATCGCCTGCTGTCAGCGTTGCGCCTCTGAGAATATATCTGCCGCGCTTTGCGATGGACACCTCAGTCCTGCGCACTGCTTTCTGTTTGGGCATGATATACATGACCTGCTGCATGGATGCGAGCGGTTCTGTACCGTATGCCTTCATGATCCGGAAATCAATGCCCTTTTCGTTTTCACCGAGTCTGATGTCTGCAGGAACAGTCTCGTTGAGATGCAGAAAAAACACCGGCATCCGTTTGTTGTTTTCAATCGTCGAAACAAGATGAAAGGGTTCATCCGGTTCGACTGTCCGGCGTTCGCTTTTCATATCATATGTCAGGCCATCCAATGCATGCATCAGTACGATTCTCTGGATCAGATACGTTAATGCGATCAGAACAGCCAGCGTCAGAAAATTCACAGTTCCTCCAGCGGAACCTTAATGGATGAAACAAGGCGCATCACATAAGCTTCTGTTTCTTTGCGTGAAGCGGTGGAAGCACCGATACGGTGCGCAAGGATGCACGGTGCAAGATCACGGATATCCTCCGGGATCACATAATCCCTGCCGTTCAGTGCCGCATAAGCCTGGCAGGCCTGATACAGCGCAATGCCGCCGCGGGTGGAAACTCCGCTGCTGAGGGATTCGTCATTTCTGGTCGCAGTAATGATGTCCATCATGTAGTTCGCGCATGCATCGCTCACTGTGACATCTCGTACCATTTCCTTCAGTTTAATGGTCTCTTCTTCACTGACCACCTGTTCCAGTTCGCTGACGATCTGGGAAGCAGGCTTTCTGGAAATAACAGCCAGTTCTTCTTCACGGGACATATAACCCATGCTCAGGCGCATGAAGAAACGGTCGACCTGTGCTTCCGGAAGCGGGAATGTACCGTAGCTTTCCAGCGGGTTCTCCGTAGCCATGACCATGAACGGTTCCTTCATCTTTCGTGTAACGCCGTCGATCGTTACCTGGCGTTCCTCCATCGCTTCCAGCAGGGAAGCCTGTGTGCGAGGCGTAGCGCGGTTGATCTCGTCAGCCAGAATGATCTGTGAAAAGACAGGACCCGGACGGAATTCGAATTCCTGTGTTTTCATGTTATAGAAATTGATGCCTGTCAGGTCGGAAGGAAGCAGGTCAGGCGTGAACTGCACGCGTCTGAACTCTCCGCCGACAGATCTTGCGAAAGCTCTCAGCAGCATCGTTTTTCCCGTTCCGGGTACATCCTCCAGCAGGACATGTCCTGAGCAGAGATAGGTTACGATGACCCTCAGGATCATTTCATCCTTGCCAAGGATCATCTTTCCGACGTTGTTTATGATACGGTCACGATAAGACCTGAACAGTGCAGCATCCATATTCTTTTCCTCTTTCAATGCAACTATTATCCTCGTCAAAGGGTGAATTTGCAAATGAAATGAGCATTCACTGCCCGTCGCTGTCAGATACCCGCAGAATCTTGTCATATTCTGACAGTCAACGACCCTATGAAAAAAACAGGCAGATCAGGTCAGCCTGTCAATGTATCGATCTCAGAAATGCCTTGTCAGAGTGAACATCCCTTCTGCAGAGCGATCTGTTCGGTCAGATGAATGCTTCTGCTGTTCCATGGAACAAGCGGATCAGATGTCAGTGACTTGGAGAAGATGAGCATCGGATAGGTTATGGATGCAGGATCATCCGGATTGATATACGGCTCGGAAACATAGCCGTTCTTTGTGTAGAACGCGATCCCTCCCGGAGGGAGGCTTCAAAATTCGCTCTTCCGTTTTCCTCGGGGAACAGTTCATTCTGAACAGCAGCCGCTTCATAAATGTTTTCTTTTGTCACTCTCACCAGCTTCATATACTTCCTCTGTATGACAGCATATCATGTTTATCTGCCTGTTCTGCCTGTGAATGCATGAAAAAGCACCTCCGTGTCAAAAGAGGTGCTGTGTATGATCAGTACTGCAGTCTGGAACGGTCTGCTTCCGGTTTTTCTTCCTCTTCAGCAGGCTCGGGAATCACTTCAGCTTCAGGACATTCCTCTTCCTCTGCTGCGTCATTTGTCCGGCTGATCTCAACCTCGGGGCCTTCCTCTTCAGGAGCAGGTCCTTCCGGCGTTTCCGGTCCGGAAGATCCTTCCTGCTGTTTCAGGAATTCCTGATATTCCGGTGTGTCATATCTTGATTCCGGCATCTCCTGCTGTTCATCAGCAGGAGCAGGCACAAATGTCAGAGTCACTGTTTCCGCAGGCGTTTCAACAACAGGGAGTTCCTCGGGTGCAGGTTCTTCGGTTTCATGTTTCTTCGAGAATAAATTTTTCAGCCACTTGAACATATTGTACCTCTTTCACTTCTTTCCTTTATCATACTTCAATCAGAGGTTCTCTGCATATGGGTATCATTTCAGTTTCAGATCATCATTGAGCCCGTCCATGCCTAACAGTGCGTTCAGCATTTTCATATCCGCGCTCATATCCAGTGTTTTCTCTTCTGTCTTTCTTCCTGTCTGCTCGATCATTCTTGCCAGGAACATCCTCAGCATGCTTACCGTATTGAAGCGTTCGCTTTCCGTCGGCTGGTCCAGCGCTGCGTACTGTTCCAGAACTGACAGGATCGCCGGATAATCTCTGAGGTAAAGCCGGTCGTTGAACGTCGCATCCTGCACATCGCTCAGGGTATCCAGTACTTTCTGCTGAGCCAGGATATCCCTGATCAGATCATGGATCCGTTCATCATTGATCTGTTCATTATACAGCAGCAGTTCATTCCGGATCTCATCACGGTCTCTCATCTCATTCATAATGTCTTCCACATGCCTGATACGAACCAGCTCATCGCCGCCCATGCAACAAGCGGATACGGATGGCCG
>AUXO012401685.1_pt1 | contig 10211 bp, 10 predicted proteins | sample 768731 | NCBI WGS metagenome assembly AUXO01 (sample SAMN02715735, study PRJNA202380) | gut metagenome | biome: sheep rumen | host: Ovis aries | place: New Zealand: Palmerston North | reverse complement strand
CTAGTGATAGTTTTTTTACAGCCTCTTTATTATTTCTTCTTGAAGAATCCCTTCTTCTTTGGCTTTTCTTCGACCTTAGGGATATTGACTTTCCTAAGTGATTTGTAATCGGATATGTAGATACCGCTTACTGTAGCCTTAACTTCCTGCTTAACAGGGATAGAATCAAATATCTTATCATCACAGATGAGAGACATGACCTTCGGACCGACTTTAGCCTTAACGATAGGCATCTTGGAATTCCTGAATATCTTAGGTGTCTGTTCAAGAACCATAGGAGGAAGTCCTGCGTCCTTGAGCTTCATCTTCTTCTTGTCTATGATAAGAATATTCACATACTGCGCTGCTGCCTTGATCTGGGCCATAGTCTCAGCCTGCTTCTTGTTAAGCTTCTTACTGGCTACTACTATAAAGATTATACCTGCGATAAGTATAACGGCAACCACGATCAATAGAATTTGCCACCACTCCATAATAACACTCCTTGGGTTTATTTTTGCATTCGTCTTATATTGTACCATTAAAATGACGTTTTGAAAAGACATTTTTTTCTTGAATATTATATTGAAAAGTGGTATCATAAGTAGTGATTTTGAAAAAGTGAGGGCTTTATATGGATTTGAAGAGATTATATATAATGTGTATCGGCGGTGCGATAGTGATCACTGTTGTTTTTTCGATTCTTTATGGATCCTTGAGAGATAAGACAGGGCCTGTTATAACTGTCGGAAATACCGCAATCGTATATCATGAGGGTGATGACAGAGCGATTCTGCTTGAGGGCGTGACAGCTTATGATAAGAAGGATGGCGACGTTACAGATTCACTTATCGTGGATTCTATTGTGCCGCTTGAGACGGAAGGTAAGATGCGTGTGATATATGCTGCTAAGGATACTAAGAATAACGTATCTAAGTCTAGCAAGGTCATAACTTATATTCCACTTCCTGAGGAGGAGAAATCAGACGATGAGCAGAAGTAATAATCATCAGGATGCCAAAACAAGGGCGTATATTAAGAAGTACAACAGAGGAGATGACTTAAGCCTTAAGAAGCCGCTTAACGCGCTTGGCGCTGTGCTGCTTCTTCTGCAGCTTATCTTAAGTATAGTTTTCCTGTCACATCTTGACAAGATGGATGTGCTGCCGGTTAAGATCTTTTCGACGGTGTTTCTTATACTTCTTACAGCTTTTTTTGGATGCTTTTTGCTGGGACTTATAAGGAAGACCCGTATGTTTTCACGTGTGCTTAGTGTCATCTTGGTTTTCTGTCTTGGCTTTGGAGTATTCTATACATCTAAGACTGTGGATTTTTTGAACCGCTTTAACAACAAGACTAAGACTCTCAGGAGCAATTATGTGGTTCTTGTGAAGGCGGGTGAGGATGTAGACCTTAAGAACGCGAAGTTCGCGATTGTCAACGAAGGCACTAACGTCATAAGAGACAAGGCTATTGCGCAGTACGAGAAGAAGATCGGCAAGATGAACAGTACATCTTATGGAACTGCAGTTGCTGCTGTGAAGGCACTCGTTGCTGACGAAGTTGATGCTGTATTTGTAAATGAAGCGCATCTTGTGGCTGTAAGAGAAGTCTATGACGATTTTGATAAGCGTTTTGCCATGAGTGAAGGAACTGCTATAACCACTGAGGTTGAGCAGAACACGAAGGACTATACGGCGCTTAAGAAGAGCTTTATCATCTATCTTGCAGGTAATGATGAAGAGGGCAAGCTTACTCAGACAGGCCGTACCGATGCGAACGTACTTATAGTTGTAAATCCTGTTATTCACAAGATTCTTCTTGTGTCTACACCAAGAGATGCTTATACTTATCAGCCGGGCATCACTCCTGCCGGATACAGAGATAAGCTTACTCATGCAGGTAATTATGGTGTAAGTTATACTATGGATACTATCGAGAATCTCTATGGTATAGATATAGACTATTATGCGAAGATCAACTTTACATCCATGGAGGATCTTATGGATGTTATAGGTCCTGTTACTGTTTACTCTGAGGATGAGTTCTGGTCATGGAATTATCCGGAAGAGCACTATGTAGTAGGTGATAACAAGCTCGATACCTCAAGAAGAGCTCTTGGTTTTCTTCGAGAGAGATATGGTCTTGTGGGCGGAGATTTCTCTAGAGGAAGAAACCATATGGTATTCCTGAAGGCTGTATTTAAGAAGATTATGTCACCTTCTATCATAGTTAACTATCTTGATCTTATTAAGGTAGTTGATAAGGCGGTTCTTTCGGATATCCCTACCAGTCTTCTTACTTCTCTTGCAAAAGAGCAGATAGATAAGAATTATAGCTGGGATATAGAGTCTATGGCTCCGAGCGGAACTCCTCAGTATGCTTACAGTTATCAGATCGGCGGCGAAGTATCTGTAACGCTGCTTGACGAAGATGATGTAGCTGAAGTATCTGAGAAGATCATAAGTTTCATGAATAAGAGATAAGGATATGCGTTATGCGAAGACCTGAATTTTTAAAGGAGGGTGGAGTCATCGGATTTGTGGCTCCATCCTTCGGCTGTAATATATCTCCCTATAAGGAGGCTTTTTCAAATGCTTTGGCGAAGTTTGACGCCATGGGCTATAAGACCAAGCTTGGACCTAATTGCTACAAGGGCGATGGCGTAGGTATAAGTACCAGCCCTGATGCTTGTGCAGCGGAACTCATGGAATATATGAGTGGCGATGAGGCAGATGTGCTTATAAGCTGTGGTGGTGGAGAACTCATGTGTGAGATACTTCCCTACATGGACTTTGATCGCTTATCTAAAGCAAAGCCTAAGTGGTTCATGGGTTACTCTGACAACACAAACTTTACTTTTTTATATACGACATGCTGCGATACGATGAGTATATATGGTCCGTGTGCTTCGACATTTGGCATGAGTAAGTGGCATGAAAGCCTTCATGACGCTATGGGGCTTCTTAGCGGTAAGAAGAGTTCTGTCGGAAACTATGAACTTTTTGAACTTGAGAGTCTTAAGTCGCCGGAAAATCCGCTTGCGCCATATCATGTGACACAGAAGACACATTTGCTATGCGATGAAGGTCATGTGGCTATGGAAGGAAGAATCCTTGGCGGATGTATGGATTGTCTTGTTACTTTGCTTGGAACGAGATATGACAAGGTATCTGAATTCAATAGAAGATACAAAGATGATGGCGTGATATGGTATCTGGAAAGCTGTGATCTTAATCCTTTTGGGATAAGAAGAGCGATGTGGCAGATGAGAGAAGCTGGCTGGTTTGATATGGCTAAGGGTTTTCTCATAGGCCGTCCTTACCACTATGGTGAAGAGATGTTTGGACTTGATAATTATGAGGCTGTTAAGGGGATAATAGGAGAACTTGGGCTTCCAATCGTTATGGATTGTGATATAGGGCATGTTGCACCGATGATGCCACTTATCAACGGTGCATATGCCTGTGTAGAATATACAGATGGAAAATTAACTATTGATTATCAATTGGCGAGAGGGTGATATATGACTATATCATCCTTTTCTAGTATTACACGTCCACTTGGGATTATTACGTTAGAATTCCTGATAATAGCAACTATCTGTATGTTGAGGCTCTTCTCGACTGAATAGATGTTGCTTCCTGAGTATGGACATGGGTCATCCATGAGAAGGGTTGGAATCTTCTTTGCTCTTACTCTTGCTTCGGCTTTCTGCATAGACTGATAATTCTCGACAAAGCCGGCTGATATGATACCTGTGGGGATGGCGATAACGCCTGCGCCGAGGATGACTATGATTATGCTTAGTATCTGACCAAGTATGGTTATTGGATATATGTCTCCAAAACCGACGGTAAATATCGTGTTGACGCACCACCATATGCCTGAGAAAGCATTTTTATATACATCCGGCTGAACATCGTGTTCTACACTGTATATGCCGAGCGACGAAAAGAGGATCATCACTACGATTATGAAAAGTGACGAAAGTATCTGATTCTTCTTATCCTTCAGGACTGTTGTGATGACGTTGAAAGAGTCATAATACGAATTGAGCCTGAAGAGCCTGAATATTCGGACTACCCTCAGAAGTCGCAGAGCGGCGAAGCCTGTGAGATAGAAGAATGGAAGGATCGTTAAGAAGTCCACTATGCCATCGAAAGAGAAGATGAACTTAAGAAGCGCTCCTACTCTTGTAGAATCAGGGTAGAGAAGGTCACTTGTGTACAGACGAAGTGCGTACTCTATGATGAATATCGACAGAGTTAAGATCTCGAGGATATCCAGAATACCTCCTATGGAGGATAATTCGTCAAATGTACTCAAAAACAGCACTGTGATGTTGGTTACAATCGCTATAGATATGAAGATGTCAAAAAAGCGGCTTAAGAAGTCTGATTTCTGACCTATCTGTATGATGTTGAATATTCTTTTTTTATGTGATTTCTTCATGGATTTATCCTTTCGGTTTTGGGGACTGTCAGATGTTAAGAATAAGACAGTCTAAGGATATTATAAACAAGGGCAAAGAAAAATTCAAGTCTAGCTGACGAGACTTGAATCTTTCTAGCGTGCGATATTGAATCTGTCAGTTCTCTTCAAGGATCACATAGAAGAGGTAGGTTTCGTTGGTACCCTTTTTGATTTCATATGTAATACCTCCAAATTGTATTTTTTGTTATATTGTCAATATTGACGTAACATTTTTGTAACAAATATGTAATGAATATGGGGCAAAATAAATGTTGACATATATCATTTTTTTTGATATATTGATGGTGTATGTAGTTTTGCATACGTATCTATACTTTATAATTCTATATATGGAGGAATTTGAGATGAAGTTTTGTGGAAATTGTGGTTCACAGATGGATGACAATGCTTCTGTTTGTCCTAAGTGTGGAACATCACAGGGTGCAGCAGGCCAGTCAGCAGCAGCTCCTAGCGCAGCTAAGTCAGCTAATAACCTTGTAAACAACGTTAAGAGTATGCCTAAGGCAGCTCAGATTGGTATCTGTGCAGGTGTGGCAGTAGTAGTAGTTCTTTTGATAGCTCTTATTATTGATGCTGTAGTTGGATATAAGAAGCCTATTAAGAAGTATTTTAAGCTTGAGATGTCTACTACTAAGGCTGCAAATAAGCTTTACCTTCCTGCTGAATCAAGTAAGGAGAACACTAAGTATAAGCTTACATTTAAGGATAGTGAAAAAATCTCTAAGACCAATCTTAAGAAGCTTCAAGAAGCGTATAACGAAGAGAAGAATGTTGATTACAAGTTCAGCAGTGGTAAGCTTGTTAAGGTTCATGTAAAGAAGTATGGTGGCGATGAAACAAAAGAATATGATATGTGTTTCGTTATGGTAAAGAAGGGCCTTAAGTGGTATATTTTCGACTATGATGTGATGGGTAAGGGTGAAAAATTAAAGGATGTCCTCGATAGCGTTATTCCTAAGAGCTCAAGCAAAGATTGATTATTGCCTCTTTTAGTTGATAAATTATTATATTCCAAGAAAAACCCAGACTCCGTGTGAGGTCTGGGGTTTTTCTTTGTCTATGCGACTCGCAAATCGCACATTCTGCATAGAAAATGCCTTTGTTTTGTTCAATATTACCAAAAAAGCCGTTGATTTCTTGTTAATTTAGTATGTTGAAAAAAGGCTGAAAATAAGGTAATATATATGACATAGGTTAAACCTTTATTTTAGGAGGGCTAGATAATGGCAAGTTTATCACTTAAGAACGTCCGTAAGGTATATTCTAACGGATTCGTAGCAGTTAATGATTTCAATCTTGATATCGCAGATCAGGAATTCATCATCTTCGTAGGACCATCAGGTTGTGGTAAGTCTACTACACTTCGTATGATCGCAGGTCTTGAGGAGATCAGCTCAGGTGAGCTTTGGATAGGTGACAAGTTAGTTAATGAAGTTGAGCCAAAGGATAGAGATATCGCCATGGTATTCCAGAATTACGCTCTTTATCCTCATATGACAGTTGAAGAGAACATGGCTTTTGGTCTTAAGCTTCGTAAGGTTCCTAAGGCAGAGATCAGCAAGTCTGTTCATGAAGCAGCTAAGATCCTTGATATCGAGCATCTTCTTGATCGTAAGCCAAGAGCTTTGTCAGGTGGTCAGAGACAGAGAGTTGCCATGGGTCGTGCTATCGTACGTAACCCTAAGGTATTCCTCATGGATGAGCCTCTTTCAAATCTTGATGCTAAGCTTAGAGTACAGATGAGAATTGAGATTTCGAAGCTTCATCAGAGACTTCAGACAACTATCATCTACGTTACACACGATCAGACCGAGGCTATGACACTTGGTACAAGAATCGTCGTACTTAAGGATGGTATCATCCAGCAGGTAGATACACCACAGAACCTTTACAACAAGCCAGATAACCTCTTTGTTGCAGGCTTCATCGGTTCACCACAGATGAACCTTGTTGATGCTGCTATCGCTGAGGATGGCGATGCTGTTAAGCTTGTATTCGGTGATTGCTCTATTAAGCTTTCTGAGTCTAAGGCTAAGAAGCTTAGAGAAGGCGGATATATCGGTAAGGTTGTTGTTATGGGTATCCGTCCAGAGGATCTTCATGATGAGCAGGCATTCGTTGCTAACTCACCTGAGAGCGTTGTTGAGGCTACTATCAGAGTATACGAGCTTCTCGGCGCAGAAGTTTACCTCTACTTCGATCTTGCATCAGTTAACTGTACAGCAAGAGTAAATCCTCGTACAACAGCAAGACCTGGTGATACAATCAGACTTGCACTTGATATGACTAAGGTTCATATCTTCGATAAGGAAACACAGAAGATTATTTGTCATTAATTGCATATAATAAGTGATTTTTATAAGGACATCTGTTCGCGTAGCGGACGGATGTCCTTTTATTCCGTGCTATTATTGACTTTTTTGGTATTTTGAGATATAATACGTACAAGAATGTGCTTTTTAGGGGGTCATTATGATTTCTAACCAGATATTATTGAATACTATAGAGAATTACAAGGCTATAACAAGGGTTGAGTACTGCATAGTTGATGCTGATGCAAGATTACTTGTATCTACCTATAAGGAGGCAGATGCTTATGTATCTGGTGCTTTCAATACCCTTATTAACTTTGCTAATTCCGAAGCTGATAGTCAGGTTATACAGGGAAATCATTTTTTCAAGATATATGATGATACACATCTTGAGTATATACTGATCATCAAGAGCGCCAACGATGACGCTTATATGGTCGGTAAGATGGCGGTATTGCATATTCAGAGTCTTATTATGGCCTATAAGGAGCGTTATGATAAGGATAACTTTATCAAGAATCTTATTCTTGATAATCTTCTGAGAGTTGATATATATACAAGGGCTAAGAAGTTAAGAATCGATACAGAGGCTAAGAGAGTAGTATTCCTCATAGAGACGAAGTCTGATAAGGATGCGGTTATGGAGACTATCTCTTCGATATTCGCATCTAGAAACAAGGATTTTATCACTTCTGTAGATGATCGCAATATTATCATAGTTCGTGAGCTGAAGGCTGATGAGGCTAATGAGAGTATTGAGAAGCTCGCTTTTTCTGTGCTTGATACTATCAGCACAGAAGTTATGTCAAGTGTCAGAGTTTCTTATGGTAATCCTGTTTCTGATATCAGAGAGGTATCGAGATCCTACAAGGAGGCTAAGCTTGCTCTCGATGTAGGTAAGATCTTCTATGCTGAGAAGATGGTACTTGGTTATTCTAACCTTGGAATCGGCCGTCTTATATATCAGCTTCCTGTTCAGTTGTGTCAGATGTTCATAGATGAGATCTTTAAGGGGATGTCCTATGAGGATTTTGATGATGAGCTTCTTGGCACTATCAATATGTTTTTCGAGAACAATCTCAATGTATCAGAGACTGCAAGGCATCTTTTCATCCATCGTAACACTTTGGTTTACAGACTTGATAAGATTCAGAAGAACACAGGTCTTGACTTGAGATCTTTTGATGATGCCATAACATTTAAGATATCTCTCATGGTTATGAGATATATGAATTATATGAATAGCAAAGATGGGGATAATTTTAGGAAGTAATATATGATAGTTTTTGAAAATGTTGTGAAGGAATACGACAACGACGATGAGAAGGTCGCTGGTCTTAAGGGCGTATCTTTCAATGTAGATAAAGGTGAATTTGTATTTATAGTCGGTAATTCGGGATCGGGTAAGTCTACGATCCTAAAGCTTTTGCTTAGGGAGATTAAGCCAACAAGTGGCGATATATATATTAACGGTACTCATCTTAACAAGGTGAGCCGTGCGAAGCTCCCGTATATAAGACGTAATATGGGCGTGGTGTTCCAGAACTTCCGTCTTCTTCCGGATCGCAACGTATATGACAATGTTGCTTTTGCGCAGAAGGTTATAGAAGCGCCTGAGGATAAGATCAAGTCTAAGGTATTTGCCATGCTTTCTATGGTTGGTCTCATAGATAAGGTTGATTCTTTTCCGAGTGAATTAAGCGGTGGCGAGCAGCAGAGAGTTGCTATAGCAAGAGCTTTGGTTAATGATCCGATGCTTCTTTTGTGCGATGAGCCTACTGGTAATCTTGATCCTGAGAATTCATGGGAGGTTATGAAGGTTCTTGAGGAGGCTAACAGTAGAGGTACTACTATCCTTATGGTTACGCATAATCATGATATAGTTAATGCTATGCATAAGCGCGTGATCACCATGAGCGGGGGCTTGATCCTCGAGGATGAGAAAAGAGGTATAGGTCTGTATGAAGTTTAATTCCTGGTGTTATAATATAGTTCAGGGTATTAAGAACATCTCAAGAAACAGGATGTTTTCTCTTGCCTCTATAACAACTATGACTGCTTGTTTGTTTTTGTTTGGAATATTCTATTCGCTGTCGATCAATATTAATTCTATAGTTGATCAGACTGAGCAGTCTATGTGTATTACAGTTTTCTTTGAGAATGATCTTCCTGAGATCACTAAGATGGATATCGGTCGTAAGATATCGGCTAGAAGCGAAGTTTTAAGGGTTGATTATATATCTGCCGATGAGGCATGGGATAACTGGAAGGAAAAGCATTTTAAGGGCTATGAGAGTCTTGTTGAGGGATTTAAGGATGAGAATCCTCTCGCGAATTCCTCTTCTTATCAGATATATCTTAAGGATATCTCTAAGCAGAGTGATGTGGTCAACTATCTTAAGACGATAGATGGTATAAGAACTGTTAACAGTCCTTCTACCGCAGCAGAGCATCTGGCTCAGATATCTGTGATAGTTACGTGGATATCACTTATTATCATAGGAATCCTTTTGTTTGTAGCTATATTCCTTATCAGCAACACTATATCTATGGGTGTTACGATCAGAAAGGAAGAGATAGCTATCATGAAGTATATCGGTGCTACGGATATATTTGTAAGGGCTCCTTTCCTTGTGGAAGGCGTGATCATAGGCACACTTGGTTCACTTATTCCGCTTGTTATAGTTTATTATGTATATGATTCGGTACTTGCATATATGGTCGAGAAGAATAATCTTGTACTTGGCAATATCCAACTTGTGAGTATAGGTGAAGTATTCACTGTGCTCATACCGGTGGTGATAATCATAGGTGTAGGTATCGGTTTCCTGGGAAGTTACTTTACTCTCAGAAAACAGCTGGTTCTTATAGAGAGGGAAAACAATAAAAAATATTGAGGTGCAGTGTATGAGAAAACGTGTAGTGCGATTTGGCGTGGTGCTTGCTATGTCTGTGGCATTGAGTTACGGAATATCGCTTAACAAGCCTACTCTCAATGCAAAGGCTGATGTTACTGAGGCTGACATCAACGAAGCTAAGACCAAAAGCGAGAATGTAAAAAAAGAGATAGAGGATACTAAGCAAAAGCTTGCTGAATTAAAAAGCAAAGCAAGTGATATGCAGACTGTTGTAGATGAAATCGATAAGCAGATAGGTATCATAAGTAACGAGATCTACAATCTTGATCAGGCTTTGCTTGTTAAGGAAGGCGAGATATCGACTACAGAAGCTAAGCTTCTTCAGGCTAAGGAAGATGAAGCTAAGCAGTATGCTGATATGAAGCTTCGTATTCAGTATATGTATGAGACTGGTCAGACTACTTATCTTGAGGCTTTCTTGACTTCATCTGATATTGGTGAACTTCTTAATCAGACTGAATATATAAAGAATATCGCTGATTATGATAAGAAGATGATGGATAAG
>AUXO016232591.1_pt1 | contig 10212 bp, 10 predicted proteins | sample 768731 | NCBI WGS metagenome assembly AUXO01 (sample SAMN02715735, study PRJNA202380) | gut metagenome | biome: sheep rumen | host: Ovis aries | place: New Zealand: Palmerston North | reverse complement strand
GGGGTGCCGCCAGTATTGCTGCCAATAACAAGCAGATTTGCCATCATATATTCTATTGTTACCCGTCCAAATGCTTCTCTCAGTGAACACATCAAGCCTATATCGCACTGTTGCGTAATCTCAGTTGGATTGTCTGTAAAGGGTACAAATTCGACATTCTTTTCTAATCCATGTTCCTCCACATATTTTTTCAAATATATTTCATATGGATCAGTACCCATATATCCAACAATATAGAGCTTCACATTTCTATTATATTTGTGAACCAGAATATCTACAGCATTAACAGCATCCTTCTGATTTTTTGAATCCGTAACACGTCCGACTATAACGAGCTTTATAGGTTCTTCTGTAAAGCATTCTCTATCGGGACATCCTACCCTATTAAAGTTCAAACCATTATATACTCTTATTACATTGGAATTAGGAAACTTCTTTTTTTCATATTCTTCAATTGATTTTGAAATAGCAATAATTACATTTGCTCCGCCTATAAGTTCGCTTGCTTTTTTCTCGTTAAAAAACCGAACTCCAAAATCAGACGAGAGGTATTCTCTGATGTGATATATATAGGGCAAGTTCATTCTATGGGCTACTTGCGCCCCTACTAATCCACAAAACTGACTATTAATATGAATGAGCTGAACTTCATTCGATTTAAAAAAAGAAACTGCACGTCTCGTTGCTATATGATTGACAATGCACTTGATTAGATATTTCGTTCTATAAAGCCTTGCTTTCTTTGTTACGCCCACAAAAGGACGATACATTTTTGTTGTAATATATGGAATGCCTCTTTTACTGAGTTCTTCAGTTAAAGTCCACGGCTCAGATACTACAACAAAAGGTTCCACACCCATAGGGACAAGTTGTTCCAACAAATCCAGAAACGATCTTGAGCCCCCGGTAAGATTATGTTCCACAGGTGTTTCGACAAAATATCCGATTTTCATGCTGTTATTCTCTCAATCCTTTTATTAGTCTTAACGGCTTAAGTAAATAAAATCTATCATAATAGAAATCGACGGCTTCAAAGTGTCCGCTTCTTGTGAGAGTGTGAATTCTTCTAAAATTAATTTTTGAATCTCTCTCTAAAGCTTTCGCCTCAATCTCTTCATAAAGCTTTTCTCTGTAAATGCCATTTGTTATATCGATCTTTTCAATATGGTAAATTTTTAGTTTTTCACCATACATTCTTGAACAATCCTGAACAATGCGATATTTTGAATCACCAATGTTTATGGCATTTCCTCCGGGACGTTCCTGAGATACCCCACCCATAAAGTCTTTGGGCTTGGAGAACTGTTTTATCCTAATCCAGACCGTGTAGCGAAATGTTCTCTCTAAGATACAACTTTAAAAAACTTGAAAATGTTTGTTCCTTGCCTCTTACTTCCATATCTGACTTGATAAATTCTTTCAAATTATTCATTTGCTTGTTTCTCTCTTAAGCCCTTAATCAGCTTTTCAAATATCTCCTCAAGTCCTACTTCAGCGTGCCATCCAAGTTCCTCTATCTTATCAGTTTGGAGGCTGATCTGCATTTCCGGGTTGTAACCTAAGCTATCTATATTGTCCGGAGTGTTATAAACTACCCGGATATTCGCGTCATTAAACTGATCACACACAAACTGAGCCAAATCCGCTATCGATATCGCTGTAGTTTTATTCGCAATATTATACGCTTCACCTACTTTGCCCCGAAGCAAAACAGTGATAATTCCTCGAACAGCATCCGTGATATCACAGTAACTACGAACAGTTCGACCCGGCGTATTTAAAATAATATTTCGCTTCTCAATCACGCATTTGGCAAATTGTGCAAAAACTCGGTTATCGCTATAAGCAATTCCAGATCCTATAGTTTGAGTCAATCTAACTATTTTAACGGGAACATTATATTGTTTATGATAAGCTTTGCAAAGGCATTCTACCATTCGCTTACTTTCCGAGTAACTGCTTCGGACATTCAGGAAATCAATATATCCATAATCTGATTCCTTTACATCCTGTTTTGGAGGAACCCCGTAAACTTCCAGAGAAGAAGTATATAAGAATCCCGATACTTTCTTTTCCCTTGCAAGTTCAAGCAAGTTTGTTGTACCTGTAATTGCTGTCTGAATCGTATCAACAGGACAATCTACAAAAAACTTTGACGAAGTTACACTTGCGCAATGAATAATATAATCCACTGGTAGTTCCGTTTTAATTGGTTCCCTAACGTCTGCTATAATTTTATGTACTGGCCCATTGGTGTATATTTGATCTAATATGCCTTCGTTACGACCACATACAATCACTTTTATATCCGTGTTAAACAGCCTGTTATAGCAAAGGATTGTTTTAGCAATCTGTGTACCCAGTAGACCAGTTGCGCCTGTAATTAAAATATATTTGCCCTTGAGTTCATGTAATACGGAGAGCCTATTAGCGGTCTCTTCAAGCTCTTTCTGCTGAATCCTATACCTGCTTTCCATTGTACCCTCCCAGCAATAATGGTATAAACTTCTTTAGTAAAATAGAAATGTAAAGCGATACAACTATCAGCAATCCCATCTGAATTATGATTCTTGCGCTCCCTTCAAAGGGAATGAGCATAACAAGCCCCCACAAAGGAATAGTCTTATAATGAAGACACATAATACCCATACTATTCTTTCCAATACATTCAAGTTCTTTTGAATCCTTAATCATTATCGAGACATTAATTACAACTATCGATCCAGAAATCGCAGAAATCAAGAACAAAATAGGATTTCCCAGAATCAGTTTATGCATGTTAACACCAGAATTGAGAACACTACTCGCTACACTTATAATCAAACTAATCACTGTGATCAATAATATTTTTAATCCCTCATCCTTCTTACTATAAAGGACTATATAGGACTTCAATAGTTTTCCCAATAATACAAAAGATGCTGCATACATATTTCTGACGACCGCGAGTACAGCATTACCCAAAACTCCTGTGCACGCGCCCGAAACAACAAATGTAAAGATAATTGCAGCAATGGGGATACAGTATCGCACTCGCTTCCCATATATGATAAGAATATCCGAAACATACAATGCGGCCAAAAACCAAAATGGTGCAATTCCATAAGTACTTACCGTATTTATTATATTAATACCAATTACGCTTTTCCATACGTCTGGTTGTTTGGTCAATTCATAAAAAGTCGCAAGTCCAGGCCAGAGAAGGTATGGTACAAGAAGTTTATAAGTCAGCTTTTTTACGTCAATCCTCTCGGGCAAAACAACACCAGATAAAATAAAGAATAGAGGCATATGAAACGAGTAAATCCAGTCATGCAATACCCCCCCTACATCCGAGAGCAAATGACCTAGGACAACAAGTAAAATACCAATCCCTTTAGCAATATCTATCTCTTTAATTCTCACTTTATTCTATCCCAAATATCTGTGAATTTTCCTTAGCATCAATTAATGCTTTGAATACATAGTAATCCGTGGCAGTTGTGATCTTAATATTTGAAGCTGGTCCTTCCACAACGTGAACAGGGTATCCGTAATACTGCATCATCGTTGCTGAATCAATGAACAAATCCTGGTCGTCACGTAGACCATCTGCCATGGCTCTCTCATGTACTTTGATGATTTGATCCAAATAAAAGCATTGCGGCGCTCTACCCAACCTGCAGTCCTTGCGTCTCAGTGTGTTTTTCACATTATCATTGCTATCAACTGTGATGATAGTCTCAATTGCTGGCGACATGGTAATCGCGGTCCCATGCTCTTTAACACCTTCAATGCAATTGGTGATGCAGTCAGCATCAATTAAAGGTCTCACTCCATCATGCATCAGTACAATATGTTTCTCATCCTTTGAGCACTCAGCTTGAATTCTCTTCAACCCAATATATTGAGATTCAAGAGGAGACTTCCCTCCAGGTTCAATCCATTTAATCTTAGTAAGCCCGGCTTTTCTAATCAGTTTTTGCAGATAACCAATGTACTCTTTGATACACACAACTATTATTGCGTCAATAAGTGGATGGTTATCGAAGTGTTCTAAAGTGTAGATGATAATAGCTTTTCCATGCGCTTCAAGGAACTGCTTTGGAAGGCCTTTGCTTTTCATTCTAGTGCCAGAACCGCCAGCAAATACTACTGCAATGTTCATACCAAACCCAACCTCTACTGTTATACTACTCTTCTATTCCTTAGGTGCGTACCCATCTTTCCAATACACTTCTGCTTCATGTATGATTTTCTTATCATCCGGCGGGAGAACCATATAATCTCCGTCATTTATATTCTCATACAGTTTTCTAAGATACTGATCGTAGCCCACCATCGCTGGAAACTTATGACCTTCAAACTCTACTTCAACTGCAGAAGAAAAGCATTCTACCGGAACTCGTCCACGAATACCACCTGCTAAAATTGACGAGCAATATCTGGACTCTGTAACGTCATACTTTCTAGCTATTTTCTCCGCCATATGTAATGGCCAGGTACTGTCCTCAACAAAGGGGGCTGCTATATATGCAGCTATTCTCTTGAAAGGATTTGATTCTTTCTTCCACACCTTCACTGAGTATTTATTGAACCAATAGCATGTATAGAAGAAAACAGCTGATTTGCAGTGACTCCGAGCTTTTTTTTCACTGTCTGGATGTCCATCTTTGGGAAACAAGTCTATATATACGTTAATTTCTGATCTAAGCGTATCTGGATATTCAATAAGAACCGTTCTTGTATCTGCAATTTTGGCATATGCAAAAAGACCATCCTCGGGTAATTCAACCTCGATATGATCGGAAATCGGTTCTTCTTTAACCAGCTGAAGCAGTCTGTCATATTCTGGTCGTAACATACAAATATCCATGTCATCGTCCCACGGAATAAAACCTTTATGACGAATAGCGCCTAGCAAAGTACCTGAATCAAGGTAGTACTGAAGGTTGTGCTTTCTGCAGTATATATCAAATTTCAGCAGTATATCAAGCATTATCCGCTTATGTTCGGCAAGCGAAATCATATTATCGTTAATCACTCAAGAACCTCTCTTCTATCATTATCCTACAGGTTCAAAACTATTAGCAGTCCACTCTCTATCAATTCTCTTGTTCTGTGATAGAATCCCCCACATAAGCCATATTAGATAACAACGTGTGCCCGGACCAAAAGGTGCTAACTCTTCCAATACGGCAAAAAAGAAAAAGGAAATGGAAACCAAGAAGTAGCAGAGCGAAACATCATCGTATAAATTGTAATTTTTTATGCTCCAGAATATTGGTTTAAATGACATAACTATTAGTGGCCACGAAAACAGTCCATAATTTGCCACAGCAGACACATAAAAGCAATCACAAGTAAACCGCTTTCCAACGCCAAAAAATGGGTGTTCTTTAATCGTATTCCAAGCTAATAATATTTGATCTCCACGCCCAGATGACAAATCATTTAAATCAGCAGAGTTACGCCCCGCATATACGATATTGTTCATAAAAGACGATAGTACCGTCGGGTGTGTGAAAAAATATATGGTAACAGCAATAACAGCTAATAAGCCAAGATTACGTATGTCTCTACGCAAAGTTTTTGTTCTAAAGATAATGACAACACCTAGAAGTCCAATTCCAAGCATGGCTGAACGTGTCCGAAGAAGCATAATATCAACGATAAAAAACAGAATGCCAATAATTCTAATTAGCTTCTGAAGCCTGGTCCTTGGGCCATATATTGTGCAGCAGATAAACAATGCGCATAATAGCAAAACAGCAATTTCATTTTTTCCGTATGTGTAGTCATAAATCATTGACAGCAAATTTGTATTTTTAAGATATAAGAAGAACAAAGGTATAGAAATTACAAACATGCTATAAAAATATGCAAGACATATTTTTCTCAGTCCATGGATATCAACATCAATGCCAATTAGTGTACACACTGTGAAGATGACAACAGCAATAGAAACAGTTTGGAAAAAATGATTGTCAAACGCATTAACTTCGTTCACGGTACCGACTATAAAAGTATTTAAAGCAAAAAAAGCATAAAGAACAATGATACTTCTAAGTTCTCTGGTCCAAGCAAATGTCGAAAACAATCTTCCTATAACGGTTATGGAAAGAACAATCCAAACAGTTATCGCTATATTACGTCCTATACCACTTGATTGTAAAACTGGATAATAAGACGCATTTGAAATTATGCAGGCTAAAGATAAAAATAGTATTCTTTTATTTCCCGTTCGAATATCCACTTGATTAAATCCCCCAAAAGCTGATGAAAATCTGCAAATACCAACGCTTTCTTATCAATAAAGGATATATCCCAGAATGTTAAAAATACAACCGCAGGTTTGTCTGGCTTACTTTTCTTCTACGTCTCCATTGCAAATCTGGGTTCTACAATTTCTGAAACCAACCGTTTCAATTCTTTTCCATACGGCTTATCATAGGGGGCATTACTATTTCTATCTATTAAAACCCCATTTATATCAAAATCAGGATGACACATAATTTCAATTATAGAATCGTCTTTAATTGAGCTAAATGAACGGGCATCATCAAACCCGCCAAAGTAATCAGAATACGCCAATCCTTTTCTGATTAATTGAGTATTATAGACTTTTTTAATTTCTCTTTTATAGAATGGAATACTACCTATGTTTCTATGAATTCTAACCTTGTTAATACCGTATTCCTCGAAGACCTTCTGAAATACGGGTATTAAAAACGGAGCAGTATGAATGTGATGATGTGAGTCAGCGTGATGAAAGCGCAACCCAGTATCTTTGAATCGTTGCGCCTGAGCACACAATTCTTCGTATGCATGATTTTTTTGTTGTGGCGTCAACGGAATTCGTCTATTTATATGCATATGGAAGCTTCCGTGCTCACAGAAGAATGGATCCCTTTTGATGCCCTCTGTTAATGGAATGCCTTCTGTCAAATCAAAGTGGATTCCAACTCTTTGTCTGAAATCAGAGTTTTGAATTATTTTAACAGCTTCATCAAAATATGCGCCAACGCTCATAATTGTGGTCGAATATATCAGCTGATCAATAAAGGCCTTCATAATCGCCTTGGAACAGGATTCTGTCCACCCATAATCATCAGCGTTAATTAATACTTTAATCATAACCTATTAACCTTTTTATGATTGTAGTTTGACTTTCAGCCATATTTTCAATTGTATATTGCTTAACTGTTGTAAGCGCTTCTTCTCGCATTTTATACCTAAGTTCATCATTCTCAAATAAAAGCTTTATATAGTTTTTCATCGTTTCATAGTCGTCAAGTTCAAATAGAAAACCATTTTCACCATTTCTTATAAGTTCTAATCCTGCAATGCAGCGATTTGAGACAACGGCTGGAAGTCCATTGGCCATAGCTTCATTTACGACCAAACCCCAAACATCGTAGCTTGTCGGGTGGACAAATATATCCGATGCTTGATAATACTTTTCAAGTTCATCTTTAGGGTGAAATGATTCTATGATGACATTACTTAAGTGCATATTATCAACGGTATTATAGTATTCTAACTGTAACTCACCGCCGCCAATCAATAGCAGCGTAATATCGCTCCGAACATCCTTCCACGCTTGAATTAATTCAGTATATCGCTTTAGAGGAATAAAACGCCCTACAGCTATAGCAATATAGCCTTCCTGTGGAAGAGATAATTGTCGTCTAAGTATTCTCTTTCTATCTTCGTCAATCGGAGTTGTCAATATATCACAGCTATGCAGTGTGGAAAATGTGTGAAGAAAAATATTGTTAGAATCTGCACCGTACTCTTCAAAGTATCTTTTAGCATAGTTACCGCTTGCAAAGCATGCTTTCGCACCTGATATAAGTATTCTTTTTGCAAGCTCTTTTACAGGATTTCCGTGTTCTGTAAGCATCACACCATCTGCGTTCAAGGTATACGGAACACCTGTCAGTCTGCATCTCAATATCAGTTTGATTGATTCTTTTGTCGAATAATCATATATTAAAACAAGCGAATATTGTCTTATGTTTTTCCGCGCTTGCTCAAATCTATTTTTTCCCTCTTTCGTATCAAGTATATAATAGTTTCCTTTGGAAAACCATTCTTCATTTCTACTGTCACCAGTAGAGTTTTCAAAGAATACATCAGATTCGCACTGTTTAGTAATCTCGTTTATTAGTTCTACCCTGTATGGTGCAGGGTAAATAGCTAATACTAATAATTTCGGCATTATGTCACCTGCTGCTCTTTTTTATCATTATATTTAAGACCTATGTTCTGATGAAAAACAGAAAGTATCTTGGAAATCAAAAAAGGATGTCTCATGCTGTTAGAACATCATAAGATCAAACCTCAGTTTAGTTTTGAATACTCACCATTAACCTCCCCAGTAAACTAATTATTATTCCAATAGAATGCGCAAGTTAAGTACAAGTTATGAATGAGTTTCTATTGCTCTACTTCTTTGATAGTATTAATCAGCTTGTTTGGATTATCAAAAAAAGCTGCATACTTTATTATTTTTTCATCAGACCAATTCCACCACTGAAGTGCTGTCAGTTTCTTTATAGTTTCATCGTCAAACCTCTTACGAATCATTTTTGCAGGATTTCCTGCCCAGATTTCGTAAGGTGGAATATCACGAGTAACAACACTGCCTGCGCCAACAATAGAGCCATTTCCAATTATCACCCCTTGTAATACAATGGCACGATTTCCAATCCACACATCATCGCCTATAATTGTTTTTTTAAACGGTTCAAAATTAATATTTGCAAAATTCATGTTAAAAATATTGTGACCTTTTTGAAATACCGGGGAAGTAGATACTGCATACATGTTATGTGCTCCACCGCCTACCGACACTCCCCCCGCGATTGAACAGAATGAACCCACTTGAGCATGTATAATGCTTGTATTCTTCGCGACATAACTATACTTTCCAATGCTACTATATCTAATATTTGTACTATTCTGTACTTTTGCAGTTTTATCGATAACGCTGTCCACTACAGTCGCCCGCAAAGAAATTCCGTTAAATAAGCGACCGGGATATCTAATTACTACATTCAGCAATTTCATAAATCTTTTCATTTTTTACCTGCATATTTAGTCTCTTCAGGCTTTTCGCATAACCCTCGTATTTACTAAATCAACTGTACAGCCTTAAAAAGGTAACGCAACACAATATTCCTTTTCCCAAGTAGTCATTCCGCATACTAGATGCCGGAGGGTAATTATAAAGGGATTTTAATCGGTTACATTACTCCCGTTGGAAAGCACTCTCCCCGCGTCACTTAGCATTACATCAATATATCTTTGAACACACACATTTTTTGATGCCGTCCTAATTGCATAGCTTCTTATATCGTCTGTAACGCATTTTCCTTGCTTCCAATCTTCATAGACTTCCTTTATCGCCTCTGCGAGGTCTTCTGCGTTGCCAGGTTCCACACATATGCCCGCTCCAGATTTCTCCAGCGCTTCAGCTAAATCACTATCTGTATCAAATGAAGCTATAATTGTTGTATTGCACGCCATAATGCTCCATGTTTTACTTGGCAGACCCGCATTGCCCGTTCCCGGCTTACATGTAATCAGAGCAACATCACCCATGCTGTATACTTCTGAGACCCGCTCTTGAGGCTGGAGACCCGTAATAAAGACATTTCCGATTTTTTCCTTCTCAACTCTGTCCTTTATCGCAAGGTATCTTGCTCCGCCTCCAAAAATAACAAACTGAATGTTTGGTTCCGTTTTCAATTCCTTCGCAGCATCTATGATTACTTCTGCGCCTTGTGTCTCGCCGAGGTTTCCTGCGTATAGAACAATGAATTGCGAACGATCTATTCCGAGTTCATCAAACAAAACATTTGACTTACGATCTATCGGTACAACAGCATCCAGGTCTACCCAATTTGAAATAACCTCTATTTTATCTTCCGGCACGCCTTTTGCCATGATATTCCGTCTAAAGCCTTCACTGATTACTATGATCTTATCCGCATTTCTATATGTATAATCTTCAATCTTTCTTCCTATTTTCCAAACTAAACTCCCTTTTTTGGTAATCCCTGCATTGACAAGAGAATCTGGAAACACATCCTGAAGATTAAACACGAAAGGCACTTTCCGGCCATATCGTTTCGATAGCTTTTTTGCTACCATCGCACTCAGCATTCCTTGGGTAGGGGGAGTGCTAGAAGAATACACTAGCTCAATATTGCTAACCTTTGTTCC
>AUXO018023488.1_pt1 | contig 10213 bp, 7 predicted proteins | sample 768731 | NCBI WGS metagenome assembly AUXO01 (sample SAMN02715735, study PRJNA202380) | gut metagenome | biome: sheep rumen | host: Ovis aries | place: New Zealand: Palmerston North | reverse complement strand
GAATCTCATTCGAACAGAACCAAGGAGCTTGTATGGGAGAGATACAAGCAGAAGGACAATTTCCAGGATTTTGTGGAAAGCACGGGCGTACCGCTCGAGGCTATGGAGCTTGCCTTTGACATCGATGAGCGAATCAAGATGTATATGGATTTTACAGTCGAGAATATGCACGCATGAGCGTTAGAACGAGAAGCCGGTCACCGGAAAAGGATGCCGGCTTCTCGTTAATTCTTTCCGGATAATTGTTTCCGGTATTGATCAGGAGTCATCCCTGTCCGCTTTCGGAAAATACGAAAAAAATATTTTTCATTATCATAGCCCACAGCTTTTGCGACCTGATACATTTTCTGTCCTGGTTTCTGAAGAAGTTCCTCTGCGTGCTCCAGACGAACATCATTCAGATAATCTACGAATTTTTCACCGGTTTTTTTGCGAAACTGGGAGCTGAGATAGCTGCGATTCATGTAAAAAAGAGATGCGATATAATCCTGAGTCAGGTCCTTCTGATAATTTCTCTGCATGTAGGTTTTTACATTTTCAATGACGTCATCACTGTTATATACGGAATATGGTTTGAGCATGAAAGCCACATTCATAAAAAACTGACGGTAATATGCCTCAAGGTCAGTAATGTGGAAAAAATGGCTCGATACACGTTCCATAGAACCTGATCCTTCTGAAGTATCAGAGGCAGGCGAGTTGATATATTCAGTGATCAGCTGTTGACAGCTCCCGGCCAGTTTTCTACAGTGTGCCTTTATATCTATCAGACGGCATTCGGGAATTGATTCATAATACTGAAAAAGGTCATCAAATAATTCAGAGACGGCGTCCGTCATCCCGGCTTCTATTCGGAAAAGAAACTCGCTGGTGTGTTCCCAGTGGATCGTTATGGGATGCAGTTCCGACTGATAGAAACAAACGCTGTTTTTTGGGGCGGCGAGTGGTCTCTGATCCAGAGCAAGGGCGCACTCCCTGTATGCAGTATTCAAATCAGATAAGGAATGATGAATGTTGCTGAAGCCGACAACCGGTTCCAGTTCCAGTGAAAGAAGGTATGTGCGGAAGGAACGAAATATCTGTTTTGCCAGGTCCTTCTGAAGCTTCGGATTCTGTTGGGGAAGGAAGAGAATGAGAAATCCCTGTGGCTGCTGTACATCACGCCCGGAAATATACAGAGCCATATCTCCAAATCCGTTTTCTTCCAGCCACAGTGAAAATTTTGAATCGTCGGCATTTTCGTAATACCCGAAGGTGAGCAGGATCAGATTGTGAGTCGTGTTGATATAGTTCAGACGATGAGACGTCAGAATCGGATCCAGGGTACGATAACCAAAGATCAGATTATGTATGAGGGAAATATCATAATCATAGCGGACCTGTTCGGTCTGTTCTTCGGTAAGTTTTAGCTGCTGACGAATTTCTGATCTTTGCTGAAGCTGATTAAGAACTTTTTTTACACAGTCTTGAATCATGTCGGCACTGAAGGGCTTCAGCAGGTATTCCACTGCCCGTGCGGAGATTGCCTGTTTGATATAATCAAAGTTCTTGTAACCACTGATTACAATGAGCGGCATGGATTCATAATGTGAGGCCAGGTAGGGGAGGAGTTCCATACCGTTCATGACAGGCATCTGCATATCAAGAATAATAAAGTCGGGTTTTGCTTCTGCGATCAGCTTGATTCCATCCTGTCCGTTATCGGCCTCGCCGATGCAGGTGATTTCTTCGTGCAATGGCTCCAGTTTTTTCAGGGTTCCCTTTCTTATCAAAATTTCATCATCGATAATAATATAAGTAAACATATCGCACATCCTTTCTTACTCTGACCCGACAGATGCTGCCGTTTTCAGTTCAACTGATGATTCTGACTTTAGGGCTGCGCTCCGCGATTTTTGCGTACTTCTTTTGACTGTATTTTAGGGGGATTCCCTGTGATCGGGATTGTTATCGTTATCCGGGTGCCAATGTTCTCGGCACTTGCGATGGAAAGACCATATTGTTTACCGTAGTAGAGCTGAATCCGTGCATGGATATTTCCAAGTCCGATGCTTTGCCCGGATTGATGTCCGATTTCTGAGAAGGAATTCTGATTCATCAGGGTGCTTCGGAGCATGGCAAGGGTTTCGGGGTTCATTCCCACACCGTTGTCAGAGACAGAAATATGAAGAAGAAGATTTTCCTGGACGGCGGAAATCGTGATGAGATCACCGGCTGTACAATAGTTCAGCCCGTGAAACAGAGCATTTTCGACCAGCGGCTGCAGAATCAGCTTCAGGACAGGGCAGGACAGGAGGGCAGGCGGAATATTCTTCTCCAGGCGAAACTTTCCGTTGAATCGGATCAGCTGAATGGAAGCATAATCATCCACATGCTTCAGTTCATCTGTCAGGGTTACGATCTCTCCGGGCGTTTTAATCGCATAGCGAAACATGTCTCCGAGAGCCAGACTCATCGTCGCAATTTCTTTATTGTCTGCCAGTTCAGCCATGCTGTTGATGGATTCCAGTGTGTTGAACAGAAAATGGGAATTTATCCGTGCTTCCAGAGCTTTCATCTGAGCATCAAGGACGATCAGACGATTCTGATAATCTCTTCGTATGCCTTCATTTATCTCATCGAGCATGTGAGAATATTCATTGTATAAAGTGCCTATTTCATCTGTGCGCCCCATATAAGGACTTACAAATTTCAGACCGTTTTTTCTCTGGTGCTTCATAACCCGGCTCAGACGCTCGAGCGGGAAGGTGATCTTTCCGGTAATCAGGTACAAAGAAATAAGAACGCCGGCAGCAAATACAAAGATCATCAGCAGAATTACCATCCGCATTGGATTGTACTGTGCATACAGGGTATCGTAATGAAAGCTTATGGACAGTTCAAGCGGTTCAAGGTTCAATTCAAATTTTTGCATGTCATCGGTATACTGGGTTTCGTTTGTTTTCAGAGAATCTACATTTGAATAAAGTGTTTCGCCTGTCTTTGTATTTTCAATAAAAAGTAGCGCAAGGTCCGGAATGGCAGTCAAACTGTCCAGGTTCAGAATTTCGGGGTTTAAATCCAGAAGTATAACGCCTAGAAATTTATGGGAGTAAACATCATAAATGCTTCGGGAAAGATAGATCGAGGGATTTTTATCCGTGAACAGATCGTCGCTGGTGATTGTGCTGATGTAATGCTGTCCTTTCAGGGATAGTGTTTCCTGATACCAGTAATCACTGCGACAGTCATGATTCGGATTTATTGAGCTGGTTTGATCATTAGAGGTACCGAGTATCAGGCCGTCAGGCGTAATGAGATAAATGCCACGAATACTGCTGTTTGCGTACATCAGGTTGCCGAAGATGGAATTGGTCCTTTTTCCCGCCTGAAGGATGTCGTAACTGGAATAGTTGACAGGTCCGTCGGCGAATTCAGAGAGAATCTCAATGATGGATGATTCGCTGTCATCTGAGTAGTAGGTCATAAAATCCAGTGTACGGTTAATACGATCCAGGGTATTATTGCTCTGTTCTACGGCATTATGGATAATCGTTGATGAATAGGTACGAATCTGCTCGGAGACAGAAGCCTGCCAGCGAGAATAGGAATAATAACCGATGGCAAGGATCGGTATGATTGCGACGACAGAATATACCAGAAACATTTTCGTGCGAAGTTTCAACTTGATCAGGTCTCCTTATTTCTTATTGGTCAGAAATCCAACAAAAGTATACCATTATCGCCAACAAAAGTACACTCATCCCTGTGCTATTATAAATCCAACGGAAAAATAAAAACTTTTCATGAATAAGAAAGGAAGGACTTATCAATGAAGGGAAAGAAAGTAACTGCGATACTTTGTGCCGGTATGATGGCTGCCGGTATGCTCGCCGGCTGCGGAGGAGCATCTGGAACAGACGCGGCAGCTTCATCTGGAGATGCTGTTACAGGAGGGAGCGTTCAGACAGGAAGTCAGGCTTCCGGAGACAAGTATGATCACCAGGCAATCGAGAACACCAAGGATAACATCACAATCACAATGATGGTATCTGGTGTTGCACAGGGCACAGACTTTGAGACACAGACGCTTCCGGAACTGGTACATAAGAAATGGCCGAACGTGACACTGGAGGTCACCAAACTTCCGGATGATAATTATTACACCTCATTAAAGACAAAACTGGCATCCGGTGAGTGCCCGGATATGATTCTCACGCAGCCGATGTACGCAGGGTCTAACTCCTGCTATGCTTTAGCGGATGCCGGATATCTTGCGTCTCTGAATGATCTGGACTATCTGTCCAACATGCCTGACTTGTCTGCAGTCACATATGATGGAAATGTGGTCACGGCGACCACGGGCGTATCAATTCTGGGAACCTATTACAATAAGGATCTGTTTCAAAAGGCGGGAATCTCGGAAGAGCCCAAGACATGGGATGAATTCCTGGAGGATTGTAAAAAGCTGAAGGACGCCGGGATTCAGCCGATTGTCATGGGAGACAAGGACCAGTATGTAATGCAGTTCGGACTTTATCAGATTGCGGCAAATGAAATTTATTCAAAGAATCCGAAATACGATGACGAGCTGAGAACCGGGGACACTTCTTTCACAGACAAGGATACCTGGGATAAGGTTCTGACGATGTACAAGCAGCTGTATGATGAGGGATATATTGATGCAAGTCAGTCCCTCGGATACGGCGCATCCCAGGCTATTCAGGACTTTATCGATGGAAAGGCTGCAATGACATTTGATGGTTCCTTCAACGCTGCGGCGCTTACTGCTACCGGAGCAGCAGGTGATTTTGAGAGAGGATATTTCCCGATTCCATCCGAGTCAGGCGAGCAGTATACCGCGACCTGTCTGTCTGCCGGGTATTCAATTTATGCGAAGTCAAAGTATATAGACCAGTGCAAGGAAATCTTAGATTACTGGATGAATGGAGATAACGAAATCTGGGACGCATATCTTGCAACCGGCCGCATTATCCCACTGTATGGAAAGGGCGCGGATTCAATCCCGAACTATGATCTGTTCAAACCATTTATTGAGCTGACAAATGAAGGAAAGGGATTCCATTGGTGCAATCAGGCGTGGCCGGCAGGTACTGAGACGACAATGGAGGAGATGTTCTCAGAGATGATCGGAGGGCAGGGAACTACTGTGGATGACATCACGCAGGGAATGCAGGATAAGTTTGAAGACCTTCTGGATGATTAATCATCGCTGCAGGGTTCTGACGTGAAATAAAAATGACAAATGGCTGTTCAGAGGCTGTGCCGGGGGTGACAGCTTTTGGACAGCCTCTTTTATGGCATGGAGGATTAATGATGATGGCAAGAAGGGAAAAAAAATCTGGAGCCAATACATCGCTGACATTTAACAACAAAATGTTCGCCTTTATGATTCCGGCGCTTGCGATGTTTCTGATTTTCTGGATATATCCGTTATTGCAGTTGTTTTATTACAGCGTGACGAATTTTAACGGGATCAATTATAATTACGAATATGTTGGATTGAAAAATTTCATTAAAATCTTCGATAATGGTACTATCCTTAACTCGATTGGCATTACCCTGGTTTATGCGGCAGTTACGGTGGTTTTAAGCAATATTCTCGGACTCGCGCTTGCGATTATTTTGAATACAAAGATAAGATTCAAGGGCTTTTTCCGGACGGCCAGTTATTTTCCGGCGCTGTTCAGCGCTATCGTAGTAGGATTCATATGGTCGTATGTATATATGCCTTCAAATGGAATGATTGCCAGCATCATCAATCTGTTAGGCGGGAATGGAGCCTCCTTTAATCCACTTGGAAATTTCCACACTGCGTTGTTTGCCATTGCCTTAGTGGAAGTCTGGAAGGGATTCGGTACAACCATGATTATCTACCTGGCCGGTTTGCAGACAGTAGACGAGAGCGTGCTGGAGGCGGGGAGAATAGATGGATGCAATGAATGGCAGCTTACACGGCTGGTGAAGCTTCCGATGATTTCCTCAACCATCACGATTAATGTTGTTCTGTCGGTCATTAACGGACTGAAAGCCTTCGACTATTCGTTCATTATGACAAATGGAGGACCGGGAAAATCGACGAAGACGTTGATGTTTCAGATTTATGAGATTGCATTTACGGATCAGAAAATGGGAAGGGCAAGTGCCTTTTCAGTTGTGTCCTTTGCGGTAATCATCGCTATAACCATTGTGATGCTGATCTTTATGAATAAAAGGGAGGTCGAAGTGTAATGGCACGGAAGAAAAAAGCAGACCGGGAAAAAGAACAATACATGAAGATGTCTCCAAAAGTACTGGCTCTCTATATCGTAATAATTGCATTCTGTATTCTTGTAATAGCGCCTCTGGTCATTGTGTTTTCAAGCTCGCTTCGGAGTCCTGATAATCAGGCATCTCCTCTCCGCCTGTTTATTGAATTTTCAGGAGCAAGCTATATCCGAGCGTGGACGCAGATGAATTTCCCGGTAGAGCTGCTTAATTCCTTTATGACTACAGGTATTGCGGTTCTGGTTATTGTATTCTTTTCCACCATGGCAGCCTGGCCGATCGGGAGAATAAAGACAAAGGTTGCGAGATTCTTTTATTACTTCTTTATTTCGGGACTTATTATTCCTTCACAAATGGTCATTGTTCCGATTGCGCAGACCTTTAACCGTTTTAATATTCCAAATACCCGATTTACTCCGGTCATTATGTTTATTACATGCTCGCTTCCATTCTCGGTATTCCTTTTCTCCGGGTTCATGAAAAGCGTGCCGGCAGAAATCGAGGAGTCGGCTTACATGGACGGGGCCTCTCTATGGAAAAGATTTTCGACTGTTGTTTTTCCGCTTCTTAAGCCGGCAACGGTTTCAGTGGTGATCACACAGGGAATGTGGATCTGGAACGATTATTTCTATCCGATGGTGTTCATTTCAAAGCAGGGGCAGTACTCGCTGCCGGTTGGAATGCTGCAGTTCCTTGGAGACAAGGAAAATCCTGCGCAGTGGAATGTTTTATTTGCAGCCTGTGTTCTCTGCGCGCTTCCGCTCATCGTTATTTTCATGCTGCTTCAGAAGCAGTTTATCAACGGAATTGCCGCAGGTGCAGTGAAGGGTTAATGTCATATAAGGAGTAAGCTGATGGCAGCAGCAGAGGATCAAAAAAAGAAGACAAGGAAGGACAGGTTGGAGTATTTCTGGATGTTCTATAAGATTCCGGCGATTCTTGTTGTGATCAGTATTATTGCTGCCGTCAGTTTTATTCACGCCTGGATCACGAATAAACCTTCCGTTCTGGATGCTATGCTTCTGGATATCCATTCGGATGTCACGGAAGAAAATATGGAGCAGGACTTTGTAGAAGCAGCCGGAATCAATCCAGACCGGAACTGTGTTACAATATCTACATCGCAGCTTCTCGGCGATGGGAGCAGGGATTACCAGATGGCATCCCTGGCGAAGTTGTATTCGCAGATCGGAACCGGGACTCTGGATGTTGTTTCGATGAGAGAATCTGATTTTGTGAAGTATGTTGACGCGGGAACATTTCTGGATCTGCGGGATCTGTTTACAGACAAGGAGTTATCCGCATTCGGGCATGTCTACAGGGATGAGGATGGTAAAATTCTTGGAATATACTGTGAAGGTATGGCGAAAATGAAGGAGATCGGCGGATATTCAAGTGGAGAGAATGGGATAATCGGAATTCTGTATAATTCCGAACATGTTGAAATGGCCGGAAAATTTCTTCAATATCTGAATGAATCTGAATGACATGTAATCTTGACAGACAGATTTTAACTATTACTATCAGGAGGGAATCATGAGCGGAATATTGTCGCCGGAAGGCAGAGTGAGCAGCGTTTTAAATACAATCGGGGATCTGATTATCCTCAATCTTCTCACGCTCGTATGTAGTATTCCTGTTTTTACAATTGGTGCGGCATTTAGCTCGATGTATCAGATTTTGATCAAAATAGCAAGAAAAGAAGAAGGGCATATTGTCGGCCCTTATTTTAAGGTATTTCGGGAGAATTTCAGAAAATCGACGATCATCTGGTTTATCGGAGGAGGAATTTCTCTTTTCCTTGCTTTTGATATTTTTCTCCTTTCAAAATTTTCATTTTCTTATTCCCGGATTTATCAGATTATCCTCTGTATTTTTTTCTTTCTGACGGTTATGTTCACGCTCTTTGCTCTTGTTACAGAAGCTCACTTCGAGAACACAATTAAAAATACCATCGTCAATGGAATGAAATTCAGCGTAATTCATATTTTTTTATCTGTACTTGTGACGGCACTTACAATTGCGCCGTTTCTAATGCTTCATCTGACTCTTCGTCTGATTCCGCTGTTCCTTCTTCTGGGTTACTCGGGCCCGGGATATGTATGCGGATTGTATTTTTCAGACCTGTTTTCGAGATACGAAAAGGAGAATGCTGAACAATGAACAAAGAAATTTGGAAACACCCGAAACAGGAGGGCAGCCTTGATGAGGCGGAAGTGCCTCTGTGGTTCTGGAATGCGAAACTTGAGAAGGGGGAGCTGATCCGGCAGCTGGAACTTCAGACGGAGGTCGGTGTGAAGGCGACAAATCCGCATGCACGCACGGAGAATGGCGCTGGCTACAGTGGCGGGTATCTGGATGAAGAATGGTTTTCGCATATGAAGACAGTGCTTGATTACAAAAAAAAGCATGGCGAAAAAATGTGGCTGTATGATGAGATCGACTGGCCGGCCGGGACGTGCAACAAAACGATCACAGAAAACGAAAAGTACCGGGAGCAGTACATTACGATCGATAAAATTCCGGTACCGGCTGGTGTGCCGTTCCGGTTGCAACTGCGTACCTTCGAAGGAGCCGGAATGTTTGGCATGACTCCGGAGACCGATTACTCCGGAATTCCGCTGAATATTCATATTCTTGACAAGGAGACAGGAAAGCCCTTTCCGCTCTCGGATTCTTTTTTATATGGCATTTTCGGTCCGGAACTGGAATTCAAATCGAATCGGGATGCGGAAGCATATGTAACTCATATCCATGTCGATGCCTATGAGTATGGGGGAGATGAGTCGGTTAATTATCTGGACAAAAATGCAACTGATGCTTTTCTGAGATCCACTTATGAAAAATATTATGAGCAAATGGGTCAGGATTTCGGAAGTACAGTGACGACGGTGTTTAATGATGAAACACGTATGTGCAATGCCATTCCATGGTGTCGCGAATTTCCGGAAGTATTCCGGAAAAGACACGGTTATGATATCCGTCAGGAGCTGTATCGGATTATTCTTCCGGGGACAGAGAACGGAAGAATTCGTGTGGATTATTACGATACTGTGGCGTACCTTTATCAGACCCGATATTTCAAGCGAATTCATTCGTGGTGCGAAAAACATAACCTTAAGTTTTTTGCTCATCTTCTGGCGGAGGAAACGTTATTTGGGCATGTGAGATACAGCGGTGACTATATGCGACAGAACCGGTACCAGGACATCGTCGGTGCTGACTACCTGGGGAAGGGAATTGGAAGTCTGAATCTGAAATTTACTTCAGCGGCTGCACATTCGTATGGAAAGAAAATGACGGCGGTTGAGATCTTTGCCGGATGTGGTTGGGATCTTACATTCGATGAATACACGCGAATGATCACATTTGCGTTTCAGCAGGGCATGCAGACGATTATAAATCACGGATTTTTTTACTCGACGGAAGGCGAACGCGCGAATGATTGGCCGCCGTCTGAGTTTTTTCAGTGGAAATACTGGAACCGTCAGAGCGATGGAAATAATATGATCCGCCGCCTTCAGTATGCGATGTCGGGAGGAATCAATGAAGCTGATGTGATCGCCTATCTTCCGACTGAGACCTTGCAGATGCATTGTATTCCGGATCAGAACTTTACGCATGCATTTTCTCATGGACCATTTTTGAGAGATGACCGGGCAGTTCATGTCGATCGGGAGATTCAATTGTTGTTTCAGTCCATGCTTTCCGCAAATATAGATTTCGAACTTCTTCACAGGGATGCTATCGGAAATTTTGCCGTCAGAGACGGGAAGATTACAAATATCACGAACGGACAGCGATTCTCTGTTCTGCTTCTCCCCCTGTGCGAAGTACTTCCTCTCGGTATGGCTAAGCTTGCGGAAGCGTTTGCGGCTGAAGGAGGAAGGATCGTGCTGGTGGACGATATCCCGTCTCTGGGAACAGATAAGAGTGAAGACAAAGA
>AUXO014641573.1_pt1 | contig 10214 bp, 10 predicted proteins | sample 768731 | NCBI WGS metagenome assembly AUXO01 (sample SAMN02715735, study PRJNA202380) | gut metagenome | biome: sheep rumen | host: Ovis aries | place: New Zealand: Palmerston North | reverse complement strand
ATAAATTATTATGGTGTCTACATTTTTTTTAAAGATATTTTTTCGAAATTCGTATTTTTTCTCTTTTGAAATAATCTTTTTTACATATTTTGGTTTTATTGAGATTAGCACATCCATATTAACACTTGTTAATATATTGGCATTCTTAATGTTTAAATCTATCTTTAAGGATTAAATATTTCTTGTGACTTAAACTTTGAATGGATTGGATATATCCCTTTACAATACCTAATTCTATTAACTCATCATATGAAATCTTTTTCTCGTATGTTTTTGAATGAGTAAATAGAATTACGGAAACTTCTTCTTTAATCATTTCTTCTAATTCTTCTAAGGAGTAAACTGAACGTTTACTGGTGATTTGTGTTAAATCGTCTAAATTATCGACTTTGTAAAATGATTCTACAATTCCTATGTCTGCAATTCCTCTTTTTTCACTTTCATAAAATAAAAGTAAATCTCCTTCCTTGAGTTTTGTGTTTGAATGAGACAAATATGCTTTCTTTATAGGGTTAACTGCAATTCTATCTTTTGGGTATGATCCATAGCCTTCTTCTGTAAAAGATTCAAGTTTTGTTTGGTTAATTTTTTTTAAGAATAACTTTTCATGGAATTCTGGTTTAATAGGCACTATAAATTTCCTTACATTTTCGTCATCGCATTAATATGGATAATATTTTTTGCAATATTTGAAAAAGAATCCTTTGTTTCATTTATTTCAGCCAATATTGTTTTTTTATTAATTATTTTAATAAAAACTTCTTCACCTCCATCATTTTTTCCAACATTTTTAAATCCATATTCTTCTATAAGATATACTAAATAATCATTTTCTTTAGTATAATGAGTCAGATATAATTCTTCACATCCTAAGTTTATTGCATAATTTACAATCCATGATATAAAAAATTCACCAATTTTGTTTCCAGTACTTGAAACAACCATTGTTGCTATTTTTATCCTTTCTTTAGGAGGTAAAATTTTGTTTGATAATGGTATTGTTTCGTTTTCTGCTTTATAAATTAATAAAGCACCTAATTTTCCTTTTTCAGTATAAGTTAAACAATCTCTTTCAGATTTCGCTATTTTATTAAACCAATCCTCAAATACTTCATAATCCTCTTTCAATGTATCAAATATTGGATTATTCAAATCTAATGTGTCTACTGTTGTTTTTTTAATGGTAGTTGGTTTATAAGGTAATTTTATGTCTAAAGTTATCAATGCTTCATTAATAGTCAATACTTGCTCTTCTAAATTAAACTTTTTAGCAGTTTTGTGAATTTCCAAGTCTTCAGTTATTAAAAAATCAACTTTGCCTTTGAATAATGAATATAACAATAAATTATCGATATAATCATTCTTTTTATTTATTTTGATTAGATTTTTAAAATCTTCATCATCATCGAATTTTGGAGGGTTTTTTAATTTTTTATAAGATTTTAATTTAGAGGAAGTTGTTCTTCTCCTTTTTTCATTTGAATCATGCATTATGTCTTCAAAAGAAGCAGGATGTACATATATTTGATAATTATCATTAGTTAAAAGTTCTAGAAGTTTTTGTAATGGTTCAGTTAAAGGTTCATTGTCTTCTCTTTTAATTAGTATGTTTGTATCTAATAAAATTTTTCTTATCATTTCAATCACTTTTTTCAGTTTAATTTTTTTGCAAATTATTATTTTTCTTTAAATTTAGTAAAAAATTCATCATATTTAAATATTTCCTTTTTTACAAGTTTCTTTAATGAAATAAAGTCAATATTGATGTGAACTAGTAAAATAAAGGTTAATGGTTAGATATAGTTATATATGGTAAACCCTTTTTTCAGCCTTTTCTTTTCTTATTTTTTGAATGATTTCTATTCATTTTAAAAATAAGATAATGTTTATGAAAATTTTCCTCTTTTTTGCATAGAATATGTTTCATGGATATAAATCTTTAATTGAAAAAGAGTGGTGGAATAATAGAAAGGTCTTTTCCATATTGTCATGTTTTTAACAAAGAACTTGCTAAATTTGGATGTATTTGTAAGTATTTAAGTATTTCTATATTTGGAAGATGGAGAATGCATTTCCTTTTATGAATCGCGTTTATTGGCCCTCTTCTTTTGTTAAATGTTTTAAAATAGTCGTATATTTTTATGCTTGTTTTATTCGTTTTAGGTCGATTGAATAATGTATAGTTTAATATGGTAAAAAAGAAGTGGTTTTAGTAATGTATGGTTTACTATATATAATCATTTTCCAAGCAATTCTCTGATTATGTACTTGTCAGTGTCATCTATGGATCTTGTAATTAAAAGGGCTATCAGATAGACTATGAATCCTATTGGAATGGCTAGCCACATTGATACATGGATATAATATAAAACCACTGCAAGGATTATTCCACAAGCAATCAGCTTGATTATATTCTTCAAAAGGTTCAAGTCAGGCTTATAATCTGTCTTGAAGATGTAATAGAGTGTAAGGAAAGTAATCAGGATTTCGCTTAGAACTGTAGCTATTGCAGCTCCATCGTAGTTGTATGCAGGAATAAGAACCATGTTGAGGCAAACATTGAATACAGCTGCTATAATATAGATTTTTGTAACTGTTTTCTCCTTGTCAATTGCATTGAGCAATACTGATGCCGCTCCATTGACAAATAGGAAAAGCACTGTCCATATGAGTATTTGAACTGGAGTTGATGCAAGTGAGTATTGGTTTCTGTAGATAAGGTCTACAAGAGGTCTTGCATAGAAGAAAATCCCTACACTAAGTGGAATAATGATTAGCAACAGATATTTAACTGATAGTTCGTAGCTAACTTTAATTAGGCTATGGCTCTCTTCAAAGAATTTGCTCATAACCGGGAACACTACACTTTGATAAACAACAAAGAAGGTTGAAAAAACATTTATTATATTGTATGCAGATTTGTAAAGTCCAGTTGCATAGTCTCCAGTTAAATAAGACAGCATCACAATATCAATTGAGAAATATATTGTATAAAAGAAATTTGTCAGACCGAAAGGGATAGCATTGATAACTACAGATTTTATAAACGATAAATCTAACTCAAAACTAGGAAAACCGAAGTTTTTCACATAATTATAAAACATATACCCAAAATAAAAAATGTATCCTACAATATAGGAAATTGCTATAAAAATTATTCCATAGTCCAAGCTAATTGTTACTAAGATACCTATTAATAAAAAAATACTATTTATTATGGCTCCAATTGATTGGTATTTGAGTTTTTCAAAGGATTGGAATATTGCAACAATAAATGTAACCATTGACATTAAAATAAGTTCTATTGTAAATAACAAAGTTATTAAAATAGTCAAACTAGAGTATCCCAATAGATACAATAATATTCCACTAATAAAGAACAATGCAATGGCTAAAATAAACTTGAATAAAAATATATTATTCATGTACTTATCCAATTGATCTTTATGCTTTGCAATTTCACGAACAACGTATGTGCTCATCCCCAAATCCATTATAATGCCCAACAATCCAGTAAATGAAATGGCAAACGAAACAATTCCATAATTTGCCACTCCCAAATATCTTGCTATTATTATTGTCCATATAAATGCACAGGCACTTGTAATAATTTGGGATACAGTCATCCAACTGGTATTTTTGAAAATGGATTTAATTTGACTCATTTTATCATTTAATAGTTTTTTCGTTAATTCGTTTATAAAAACGTTTTTCGATAATCTTGTTTAATTTACACATTGGAAGATTTAGTAAATAATTTTTATTAATCTGTTTTTAAAAGTTTATTTAATGATTCTTTAATTATTGGTGCTTATTATAGATTTTTCTATAAAGTTCACGCAGTTTATATGAATTGAAAAGAATATTGATGAATTTTGATAAAATCAACACTATATTGAAGTTTTTCTTTTTAATGTTTTCAAAGATAATGTTTGCCCAAAGTTCATCAAGTTTTTCATCAAACCTAGAATAGTTTATTAAGTCATGAAATTCATTAAAAAAATACAATTTTGTCTTTTTATCTTCATTTAAACGGCAGAACCAGCCTACCAAGATTACAAATTCATCTTTCATAAGTATATTCAATAAATCCTGCCTATTGGCATCATGGAAAAATTCACAAATGAAAAAGAATGTTTTAATGGATTTATAATACCAATTCTTAGTTATCTTATGGCTTTCGGATAAATCCTCCTCACTATCTCGAATATTGTATTCATAACCATAATAATTTTCCAGATAAGCTATTTTGTCTGTATTTAGATAGGATTTCATACTGAAGTAGACATCTTCCATAAAATAGCCTTCAGGGAATCTTATATCAAATTTCTCTAAAAAGCTCTTTTTGTAAATTTTCTCCCAAATATGGTTTTGGGAGAATATTTTCATGTCATCTTTTGGATTGCATATATAAAACGAGCTGTCTAAATGATTATTTTCTTCTATAATTTCATTTTCATGTATAAGCCTATGATTGCACATCACAAAATCAGTTTCTGTCTTGATAATTGTATTATATAAAAATTCACACATATGGCTTTCATATTTGTCATCTTGATCTAAGAACATTATAAAATCAGATTGTGCTCTTTCAATTCCAATATTTCTCCCTCTGCTTGGAGTTCCAGAGTTGGTTTCTGTAGAATATGACTTAATATTATTAAATTCTTGTGAATTCTTTTTGATAATGCTTTTTGTTGAATCAGAGGAGTGATCATCCACTAAAATCAATTCAATGTTTTCAAATCCTATGGTTTGATTTTTAATGTTGCATATTGTATCTTCAATAAAATTCTCTGCATTATATGTTGGTATAATGACACTAAGCAAATAATCCATTCTTTCACTCTTATTTAATTTTTAGATTTCAAAGTTTCTTTTTTTATTAAATTTTCCTAAATCTACTTAATATAGCCGAATAAACTGGTCTAGACAATTTTCTAACAAAACTTGACTTTATAATAAACATCTTTAAACTTAATTTAAAGCCTAAATATCTCAGTTTAAGCTCTTTAGTTTTCAGATTATTATGTTCTATCCAAACATTAAATAATAATTCTGTTAAAACTCCTGGTAGCCTTGGCTGTAATGTCAAATCAAACTTATCATCAAGTTCATCAAGTATTGAAAAGATCCAGTTAGAATACTGATTCATCAATTCCTTATGTCCTATAAACATATTAAAGAATGATAGTTCTCCATTGTTCATTATCTTATCAAAACTATCCAAGTACTCTGGATAAAGTTTAATTATTGCTTCCCTTGCCAAATCAACATGCTTTATTAGGTTAGGGCCGACATTATCATAGACATTGCCCTTTACATAAACATTCTTCTCTGGAATGATTAAATCATATTTTTCTAGTATTTCTTTAATGTCCTGGCGATTTATAGGTTTTCCAAAAGATGTTTTTGAAAAATAACGTCTGTAATGGACTAATCCGATAATATCTGCATCTGAATTCTTGCACATCCAATAGAATCCAGTCATTTCACAATAATTCGGGTTTCTATAAGAAATGTTATCTCCTGTATCATCGCTTAAGTATCCTAAATTATCTTTTCCATTACGTCCTACAAATAATGGAACATAAATGTCCTCTCCCATATCTATTTTTTGTATATCCTCTTCGGAATGGGAGATAACATATACCTTAATGTTTTTCAAGTAAATCACCATTTAATTATCATTTAATTCTTATTTTTAAGTATGAATTGATTTTCTTCATGTTTTTTTCATTTCATTAATTTTCTTCTTCGAATAGTTTTTCTAAGTCTTTGCCATTCAACAATCGTCTATTGTCCATAATCTTATTAATGTCCCAATCCCACCATTTCAATTCAAGCAATTTTTCAATGGTTTCCTCATCAAACCTATATTTTATTAGTTTGGCAGGATTTCCACCAACCACTGCATAAGGAGGCACATCTTTAGTTACAAGAGAATTCGCACCAATTATTGCTCCATCGCCAATGTTGACACCAGATAAAATGGTGGAATATTGTCCAATCCACACATCATTCCCAATTGTAACATTTCCTTTTGTTTGGTGGTTTTTTAGTGTAAATGGATAACAGGAGCTCGTATTTGTCTCATGCTCCCCTCCTAAAAAGATGGTCACGTCATCTGAAATGGAGCAGAACTTTCCAATCTTTAAATTGGCTTTAGAATCAAAGAGCACCTTTGGGTTTCCATATGTTCCAATCCCATATGGTGATTTATAACTGTCAACCAAAAGGAAAAAGGGATATAATTCTTCTTGATCTTCTTTTTTTAATTCAAAATCGCCAAAATGTCTGGTCTTAAGAGTGATTTCCTCTTTAGTTCCGGCCATAAAGAGTGCAACTGAAATCGGATTTTTAAATCCAGTGATTGCTATTTTAATATAATTTAGAATTTTTTTAAGTTTCATTGTATCTTGAATAATTAATTAAATAAGTTTTCTAATTTAAATTCCTTTTTTAGAACCTTTTTTGCTAGATTTCTTTATAAATGTCAATGAACTGTTTTGCTCTTTTTTCAATGCTATGCTCTTTATAGAATTCGACATTTCTTTTAATATCACATTTGTAAGTTCTATCCCTAAGCACATCTGCCAAATCCTCTTTAGAGCATACAAATGTTTTTTCCTTAACTTCTCTTGTTATTTCAGAATCTTCAAGGGTTATAACTGGCTTTTCACAAGCCATCGCTTCAACAATGGGCATCCCATATCCTTCAAACAATGTAGGAAATACAAAGACATCCAATGAGTTATAGAAATCATTGACTTCATCGTCTGGAATGAATCCTAAAAATTTGATTCTTTCATCACCTTTTGTTAATTTTTTAAGGTTTTGCAATTCAGGACCCTTTCCAGCAATCAAAAGCTCTGAATCCTCGATGTCAGCATCCAAAAATGATTTAATTAAAATGTCATTTCTTTTTCTAGAATCAAGCCTTGCAATTGTTCCAACGGTAAAAATCTCATTTTCTTTAGGTTCCGGATGAAATTCGCCACTTATTGCAGGGCCAAAAATCGTGATTTTATCTTCATCAAACTCGCCATACTTTCTTAAAGGTTCCATAAGTTCTGTTTTGTTTAAGACAATCCTTTCACATTTGATTGCTTCCTTAATGGACTTTACCATGATTTTTTCAGGAATTGACTTATATTCATCAATGTCATAAACATCATGTATTGTAACAACAGTTTTGGACTTATTGGACTGAATGCATTCCATAGGACTTAATGCATGGAAAACATCGGAGTTTTTATATTCCTTTTTATTTTGAATCCATTTTAATTCTAAAAATGAATAAAAAAAATAATTTAGAGGGTTTTCACTATAAGAAAAAATGCTGTCTTCTTGACTGATAAGCTTTAAATTGATTTCTGGATTGTCTTTCAAGCCATTATAAACATGCTGGGAATATGTTCCTATCCCACCTATTCTGGAGTCAATCAATCTGGTAATTAGTGTAACATCCATATTATCAACATTCGCTCTGAATCTTTAACGAGTGTAATAGTCTTTTACACGAATTGTATCATCTAAAAACGGTGTAGAGACTTCGTGAAGCACTGTATTTTCAGTTGCAACTATGGAATGAACCACTCCTGGCTTTATTCGAATGGAATCATTCTTTCCAAAGTATTCCTTCATGTCCTCAAACTCTATGTATCCTGCACCAGACAAAATGTACATGGTTTCGTCCTTGTCATTATGATAATGGAAGGAAGTTTGAAATCCCTCTTTAAGGTAAAGCTCTTTTGTAAGGTACTTGTCTGTGTAAATTAAGACTTTTTCATAGCCCCATGGCTTGTCTGTTTTGTTTTCATATTCTTTTTGAACGGTCTCAAGTTCTTTACTTGTATCAACAGCCATCCAAAAGAGATTGTCTTCCTTATAGTATCCAAGATTATGTTCCTTTGCTAAAAGAGGGAATAAAGTCTTTTCAATATCTCCTGTTTTAAATTCTCCGAAGTCTAACAATCCTTTGCTAAAGTAGATTCCTCCATTGATATAGGAGTCAAGAAGTGGCTTCTCTTTAAATGAAGCAATCTTATCTCCAACAAGCTCAACAATGCCATAAGGAGATCTCATTTGGGTAACAAACATAGTCACTGGAAAATCAGACTTTTTCCCATGTTCAATCATTCTTTTCAGATTAACATCAGCCACTATATCTCCATTTCTAATAACAACTTGTTTTTCTTCTCCTAGTGCTTCCATTCCAAGTCTGATTGCATTAAGAGTACCTAAAGGTTCATCTTCAATTACATAATTAATTTTAATGCCTTTGTATTCGTTTCCATATCTTTCTTCTATCTTTTCATGGAGAAAACCAGCAAGCAAATAAACTTCATTGATGCCTGCATTTTTAAAGTCAAATAATTGTTTATCAAGAATGGCATAATCTTCTTTAATTTCAACTAGAGGTTTTGGCACCTTTTCAGTTACAGGCCTTAATCTTTTTCCAAAACCACCACAAAGAATCATTCCAACAGTTTCCATAAATCTTACCTTCTTTGCTTGATTTTTAAAAATTGTTTCTATTTCTTTATACCGGAATATAACGAAGTAGAATGCATTTTTTTATTAATTATATTTAAATAATACTATTTTTACTTTTTTAAATACTACTTTATAAGTTTAACTATCAATTTGGGACTATCAAGAAGTATGCGATTTTTTATCCAGCCATTTTTTTCTGTGAATAATATGGAAAAAATCATTTTCTTGTCCTAAATTTTCTTTTTTTCTTCTAATTTTTTAGCATGTTTTTTTCTGAAATTGTGTTTTTGCATTTTTGCATTTTTGTGTTTTTGCATTTTTGCATTTTTGTGTTTTTGTGTTTTTTCATTATAGTGTTTCTGTGCTTTTTTTCTTTTTTTCTTTTTTTCTTTTTGTGTTTTTTCACAATTACAGAATTCAAATAGCTTTATTAATGTTCAAACCGAATATATTCTTGTTTATGAATAAAATTTCCAATCAATTAATATTTTAAAACATAATTTCGGAGAAAAGAATATGCCTATATCATTACTTGATAATTTTATTAAATTTAATATCTCATTGGTGAGAAAAATTTGGAAGAGATAAATGCTTTAAATCTTAATGATTTGTCTGATTCTATAATTCTTCCTCTAATGCATTTTATCAAATTACACAATATTGGCAAATATGATTCTTTTAATTCATTAGATAAATACTTTAATGAATTTTTTAATCAAAATAAAGAATTTTCTCATCAATTTTACTTTAAGAAATTAAAAAATTTTCCCCATAATTATTTTTCACATTCAAATAAAATTGACAATTATGTGGAAAAAATTTCAGATGAGATATTAGATGCAATTCCTATTGATTTAGATTATACCAGCACTTATTTTGTGTTGTTTGAATTATTAAACAATATTTTTAAACATTCCCTATTTGAAAACTCCTATGTTTTATGTCAAACGTTTAGAGCGGAAAATATTGTTGAAATATGTATTATTGATGATGGGATCGGTATTCCTAAGAGTTTAGCTGAAAATAATCTTTCTTTTGATAAAGATTCAGAAGCAATTTTCAATGCTATTAATGGAGCTTCCAGTGATAAGGAAAATGAAAAACTTAAGGGAAGAGGTTTAAATACTACTGCAAATATTGTGTCATTAGGTTTTGAAGAAGAATTATTGATAGCCTCTGGAAACGGTTTGGTGGTAGTTAATAAATTTGGTGTAAATTGTGTGGATAATATAAATTCCTTTTTGGATGGAACATTGATATGTTTAAGAATAAATACTAAAAAATTTAATATATATAATTATCTTAAAAATGTAGAGTTTAAAAGACCATAATTTTTAGATGTGATAATATGAATGTTGGGGAAATTGATATTGGTGAAAAATATTCTAAAAAAATAGCAATGGATTCTACTGCTATACTTTTATTTCAAGAATTGCAATCCTTTGATAAAGTAATATTGGATTTTAAGAATATTGAATTCTTAAGTAGGTCTTTTGCTCAAGAATATGTCTATCAGAGGTATCATTCAAAAGTAGAGATTTTAGAGATTAATATGTCTGATTTAATAAAAGGATTATTTGAAGTAGTTGAAGAGGATTTTAAACAAACTTGCTTATGACTTTATGCTTTTGGATTTTATTTGTAAATAGTGATGCAATGACAGTTAGAATAACTAACATACAAAGGTTTTCACTTCATGATGGTCCTGGAATACG
>AUXO014118005.1_pt1 | contig 10214 bp, 9 predicted proteins | sample 768731 | NCBI WGS metagenome assembly AUXO01 (sample SAMN02715735, study PRJNA202380) | gut metagenome | biome: sheep rumen | host: Ovis aries | place: New Zealand: Palmerston North | reverse complement strand
AGCCTTCTATAAGGAGATGGACGCTGAAATGTCCCGAAAAACCCGGCTTGTTGTGGAATATCCTTTTTGCAAGAAACACGAGCCGGAACTGAACAGGCTTGTGGTCCAGCATGGATATCATGCTTTGACTATTGAACTTGTGGGAAACCCCTACGTCCTCTGGCAACGGTCGATTGTCCGGGATGTCAATGCTTGTGACCGTCATCCAGGCCATCTGTGTGCAAAATATCATTTCGGAGTAATTCCAAAATCAGAGGATTATATCCCAGAAATGAATTACGAAGAATTCGTGAGGCAAGGAGAACAAAAAAACTATCACATTACTGTTGGAAATCACTTGAATGTAGATGTGACGGACTTTGATGCTATCGATTATGAGTCAGTCTGGAACAAGATTCGTTCGACATAAGTCGTAAAGGAGCTATATGGACTATCGACCTGCAATTTATGCCTATTTCTCTCAACTCAAACATACAATCGACTTGATTGATGTTGATGAACTGCAAAAAGCTTGTGACTGCCTGCTGAAGGCACGTGACGAAAAACGTTTCGTTTACACAATGGGAAATGGAGGTTCCGCTGCAACCGCGAGCCACTGGGCTGGCGATTTTAATAAGGGCATGAGTTTAGGAAGGAATAAACGGTATCGATTCATTGCCCTGAATGATAATCAACCCACCATGCTGAGTTTGGCGAACGACGTTTCCTATGAAGCCGTGTTTGTGGAACAGTTGAAAAACTTCCTTGAACCCGGAGACGTGGTGCTTGCTATTAGTGGTTCTGGGAATTCGGAGAATATCGTGAAAGCCTCCATTTATGGAAAAGCGCATGGGGCAACCATTGTTGCGCTTACGGGGTATGATGGCGGTAAGTTGGACAAGATCGCAGACATTCACCTGCATGTACCCATAGACAACATGCAGGTTACAGAAGATTTACATATGGTTTTCGACCACCTGCTGATGACCGTATTGGGATATGGAAATCATCCCTCACCGCAAAGTTGCAAATAAAGTGCAGGTGCTTGCCCCTGGAACTTTTCGTAGAGAACGTCGATTCTCCTCATTATTTGAAAGATGAGGAGACGTTTTTTTAACTGGTATTTTTCTATAAGATCCTCTTCCGATATGTTTCTATAGTTAAACTATTCCGCTGGTAACACCATCCAGAGGCTTCATTTTCTTCTCCACACCCTTATGCCGCCTCATTCCACAAAACTTTGTATAAGGCCAAAAAAGGATTGCCTGTTTATTATTTGATGATATACTCGTAACCGTTAGTGATAAAATCGTAAGTATAAATTGAGTATATTTGTTCTATTTGTTTGATAATACCAAAAGAGTGGATACGGCATTCTTCGGAGTAAAGAATGCAGGAAAGGAGGAAATACATGAAAAGAGGATTGTTGAAGGCAATTGTCGCGTTGGCATCTTTATCCTTTGGTTGTGGGTTGTTCGCGCAAGGAAAGGCCGAACAGTCTACTGGTGGTGCGGTGAAATCCCTTGAGGTGACCAAGCCCGTCACAGTGAGAGTCTGGCATTCGCGAGGTGCAGGTCCGAACGATGTGATGATTAAGGCATCAGTCAAGGAGTTCAATGAGACTATTGGTAAAGAGAAAGGTATCACCGTTGAAGAGGCTTTCCAAGGCAACTACGCAGCCTGTCTGGCCAAGACTCAGCAGGCAATTGCCGCCGGAACAAACCCCGAGATGGTTGTTCTTGATTCTGCTGTCTCCACACCCTACTGTGCGGAGAACGGGATGTTGGTTGATATGAAGCCATATATGGTCAAAGACGGGATGGATATTGATTCCTTTCTAGATACCTTTACCGCCTATAGTCGCTACAATGGCCAGATTGTGTGCCTGCCATATGTCCGCTCTGGTTTGTTGCTGTATGCCAATATGGATTTGCTGAAATCTGCTGGCTATGATCATCTTCCTGCAACGGTGAGGGAGATGGAGGAGATGGCGAAGGCAATCACCAGGAAGGATGCTGCAGGTAAGACTGAAGTGTGGGGTGTTTCTGTTCATAATGAGAGCTGGATTTATGCCAACTGGGCCTATCAGTTGGGAAGTAACTATGCATCAGCTGATGGAAAGAGCAACCCAATGATAAAGGATGGAACTTTGTTGAAGGTTCTGACTGAATGGAAGCGCTGGACGGATGAGGGCTGGTGTGCGATTCCGTCGGTTACCGATGGCGCGACCCACGAGCGAGAACTGTTCCTGCAGGGAAAGCTGGGCATGATGCTTGCTTCCACGGGAAACCTTGCCGGCATCCTCAAAGGTGCGAGTTTCCCAGTCGAAGTCGGTCTTCCGTTCTCGTTCTCTGATGTCAAGTCTACCTTTGCTGGTGGCGGCAACATTGCCATGCTTTCTGCCAACACCGATGACAACGCCCGTGCCGCCTCATGGGAATTCATCAAGTTCCTGATGACTCCTGACCAGGTTGCAAAGAATACCATCAATACCGGCTATCTGCCTGTTCGCAAAGACTCCAGTGACAACCAGTTGCTGAAGGAGTTCTGGGCAAAAACGCCACAGGCACAGACGTCCTACAACTGTCTGAAGAATTACGGACAGTGCGTTCCTTGGTGCACTTGGTACAGCGCATTTGACCAGGTGCTACTCAGAGATGTCTCTTCTGTCATTCTGGATCGTACGGTGTCTCCTGAAGCCGCTATTGCCGATATGCAGAAAGAAGCCAAGATTCTTGGTATCAACTGACGGAGAGCAATAAAGGAAAGGAATTCCCCTGGCGGGATATCCGGCAGGGGAATTCTTGTGCATGTAGAGGATGTCGCAAAATGAAAAAGCGGTTGTTCATTGTTTCTGTGGATGCAATGGTCCGTGAGGACGTCGAGTATCTGAAGACAAGGCCGAACTTTGGCAGATATATGAAGAACGCCTGTGAAATCACCCACATGCGGACCATCGCTCCAACGATTACCTATCCGGTACACTCTGCCATGATTAGTGGCTGTTATCCGGAGAAAACAGGGATTCTAAACAATGACGGCTTCGCCATCGGCAACAATGGCAAAAAGTGGCTTTGGTTCGCCAAGGCGAAGCAGTGTGACGATCTTTTCTTCGAGGCAAAAAAGGCGGGATATAGTACAGCCTCCATTTGTTGGCCGGTGACTGGATGCCATCCTGCCATTGATTATCTGATTGACGAATATTGGATGCAAGGTCCGAAATCAACCCTGAAAAGAATCTATCGTGATGTTGGGTCATCTGACGAGGTGCTTTCCATTATTGAACATAACAAAAACCAACTGCCCGAAGGGTGGGAAAAGCCAGGAAAGGCCAATTTTACTCGTCAGCCTTGGTTTGACAACTTCCTTGATGCGAATGCCTGCGAAATTATCCGTCGATACACTCCAGAATTGGTTGCTATCCATCTGAATTATGTGGATGGCACTCGGCATGAGATGGGCGTGTTCAATTCACAGGTCACCCATGTGCTCGACCTAGTGGACATGTGGATTGGTTTCTTGATGCATGCACTTGAAGAGTCTGGAGTTCTTGCCGATACAAATATCGTGATTACCAGCGACCATGGGCAGATGGATATCAAGCGGGTGATGAAGCCAAACGTGTTTCTTGCCGACCATGACTACATCACCCTGAATGAGGATGGATTGGTCAAATCCTGGAAAGCGTACGCATTCTCTGGAGGGATGAATGCCTATGTGGTCATGAAGGATCCGCAAGACAAATCCACATGGAAGACCCTGTATGACCTGTTCTTTTCGATGGCAAACGAGGGAATCTACGGGTTCTCGCAGGTGTTTACTCGCCAGGAAATCAAAGAACAGGAACATGTTGATGGGCCGTTTTCTTTCTACCTTGAAACGGATGGATTCACTTCTTTCAGCAACAGTTGTGTCCGGCCAGTGGTTGTCAACTCGTTTGATGCCTCCGATTACCGCAGTGGTAAAGCGACGCATGGGTATCTCCCTGACAAGGGGCCACAGCCGGTTTTTCTGGCAGTCGGACCTGATTTCAAAAAAAATGTCATTATCGAACGAAGGCCGGTTGTTGACTTGGCTTCTACTTGGGCGAAGCTTCTCGGCGTTCCTCTTCCAGAGGCAGATGGAAGACCTATTCTTGCATTCCTGAAGGATCAATAATAAAAATTGTAGAGAAACGTAGAGGAGGTCATACATGTCCGTAGGGCTCAAAGAAAGACAGGAACAAATCATTCAACTGGTACAGCAGAGGGGCGAGGTTCCTTTTGTAGAAATTCGTAATCTTTTTCCGGATGTTTCTGAGGTCACTATCAGGCGTGACCTTGAAACGCTGAACCATTCCAAACAGTTGGTACGCGTCTATGGCGCGGTGAAAAGTATCCGTTCTTTGGTTTCGCCTCAGGAAGATGGATATTTCATTCGTTCTTCGAGTCATGTGAAGGAAAAAGGCATCATCGCCCAGAAAGCCATTGGACTTTTGAAAGACAACATGTCCATTTTTGTTGATTCTGGTACCACTATGGTGCAGCTTTGCCAACAAATTCCCGACCGGCGCTTTATCATCTACACCATTGGTATTTCATGTGCGACTCAGCTGTATCATTTGAAAAACGCCATCTGTTACTTGCTTGGTGGCCAAATCAATAATACTGGGCAATGTGTCTTCGGAACCATGACAATGGATGTTCTTCATAACATGACTTTCGATATTGCTCTATTTGGTACAAGTGGATATGTCCCAGGAAAGGGGTTTTCCAGTTCGCTGCCTGACGATTATTTATTGCGCAAGGAGGTTATCCTCCATGCTGAGCATACCGCTGTATTGATGGATTCCTCAAAATACGGCAGGACGGGAACGTTCCTGTATGCGGGTCCTGAGGATGTGGAGTATCTTGTCAGTGATGGAAATCTTCCTTCCGAAGCGTTAAAAGAGTTTTCGATAGCCGGCACAACGGTATTGTAGAAAGGAGTCGGCGCTATGGAAGGAAACATCGATGCCAACGACTTTCATGGCAGGACCTCCTGGCCAGCACGAAACGATAGGTCTCTTCATCCAATCTCCCGTGTGAAGGAAGCTCGAGGGCTTAATCAACCAATAGGGATAATGGAGACCGAGGACAGACTCTTTGCAAACCTGAAGGGTTGGATGCAATGCAGTCCTCTGTCCCCAAATATAGCTGTTCTTACGAACTCTATGCTCTACATTGTAGGGCTAATAACACTTAGGAGGTTCCAATGGGAATCTATGCGGGAATCGATGTTGGAACCCAGAGTACCAAGGTCCTAGTGTACGACAGCCAAGAGCAGTGCGTGTTAGCCTGTACCAGTAGCAGGTATCCCGTAATTTCCCATGACGATGGGCAACGAGAACAAAAAGCGATATGGTATACGGATGCCATCACTAATTGTTTCCATGCAATTGATGGCGCTATTCGACGACGCATTGTAGCTATTGGTGTTTCCGGACAGATGCATGGGCTCGTTCCTCTGGACGAAAAGGGAAATGTCCTTGGCCTTGTGCGAATATGGTGTGATACATCGACGTTACAGGAAAATGAAACGCTTACAGCCAAACTTGGGGGAACTCAGCGGATGGTCGCCCTTGTCGGAGGTGAGCTGCAAACAGCCTATACGGCCGGAAAGATTCTCGCCTTGCGGGGACGCCATCCAGAATTATATCAACGGATGCGGCATGTGCTACTGGTACACAACTATATCAATTACTGGTTAACAGGTTCTCTTACTATGGAATGCGGAGATGCGAGCGGCACGGGTTTTTTCGATATCCGCAATCGCCTTTGGAGCGAAGAAGTTCTAAAGATGCTCGATTCCGATCTTGACTGGTCCACTATTCTTCCGCCTGTGGTACAGAGCGACGTATCCATTGGTCGTCTTCGTGCTGAGATAGCCTCTTTGTTGGGTCTATCCTGTCATGTACTGGTCTCTACGGGAGGGGGAGACAACATGATGGCTGCTATTGGAACAGGATGTGTCCAGAATGGCCGAATGACTATGAGCCTTGGTACCAGTGGCACGCTTTTTTTGTCGAGCGATTACCCCGTAACGGATCCTCAGAACCGAATATGTCCGTTTTGCAGTTCCACTAATGGGTGGCTTCCTCTGTTTACCACGCAGAACTGCACCAATGTGATAGAACATGTACGAATTCTTTTAGGGTTGTCGATTGAAGAGATGAATGAATTGGCTGCACAGGAGCCAATAGGAAGCAGGGGCGTTGTGTTCCTTCCCTATTTCAATGGAGAGAGAACTCCTTTTTTGCCACATGGAAAAGTTGTGGTTGGAGGCATGACTAGTGGAAACATGGGAAAAGGGCCGATTGCTAGGGCAGCAATAGAAAGTGTTGTGCTTGGTATGATATATGGGTGTGAGGCGTTCAAATCTCTGGGTATATTCGGGAACCACCTCGCATTGACCGGCGGAGGAGCAAAAAGCGCTCTGTGGAGGCAGATGGTCTCCGATATCCTCGGTCTTTCAGTGGATGTGCCTATGATTGATCAAAGTGCTGCATTTGGCGGTGTTCTGCAGGCGATGTGGATGAGTGGCAAGCATGGCTCAAGCATTGAAGCCATCTGCCAAGATCATATCCAATGGGACTCATCAAAGCACTGTGAGCCGAATGCAGATGCAAGCAAGGCATATCTCGAGGCATACCGTCAGTTTCTCCAATATCAGCGATCTCTCATGCCTCTGTTTCAATAGGTTTTATCATTGAGTTTTTTCAGTAGTAATTTGTTGCAAAAATATAGGTGCAGTTTCTGTATTTGATGATATAATCGTACTTAAAATTGATTAAACTGAAATATAAAATGACAAAACCAAGCATTATCGGTGCCCATCAGGCATCTACAATGCAAAGGAAAACCTGGATTGGGACGAAAAAGGAGCGATAGATGGCTGAAATCAAACTCATAAACGTAAGCAAGTCCTTTGGCAATACAAACGTTATTCAGAACCTGAACTTGACTATTAAGGATGGATCGTTCACTGTACTTGTCGGCTCTTCAGGGTGTGGTAAAACGACTTTATTGCGCATGATAGCTGGAATCGGACCCCAGACATCCGGACAGATTCTCATTGATGGAAAGGACGTAAGCCTGTTACCTCCTGCATACCGGGATATAGCCATGGTATTTCAGAACTACGCTATCTATCCAACAATGACTGTTCGTGAAAACATTGAATTTGGGCTAAAAAATATGAAAGTCCCGAAAGAAGAGCGGGATGCCCTTGTGTCGGAATATTCCAAAATCGTAGGATTGGAAGATTATTTGGACCGGAAGCCCTCCACTTTGTCCGGTGGTCAGCGCCAGCGTGTGGCTTTGGCCCGTGCAATGGTGAAAAAACCAAAAGCTTTCTTGATGGATGAACCGTTGTCCAACTTGGACGCCAAATTGCGCGTGCAGATGAGAAGCGAGCTGATTGAGTTGCATAACCGACTGCAGACTACGTTTGTATATGTGACTCATGATCAGGTTGAAGCAATGTCCATGGCGGATGACATCGTCTTGTTGAATCAAGGAAAAATTCAACAAATGGATTCCCCAGAGAAGATGTACAACGACCCGAACAGTATTTTTACTGCTCGGTTCATAGGAACGCCTCCTATGAACATTCTCAAGCTTGGAAAGACAGACTTGTGTATTGGGTTCCGCCCAAGTCACGTCATCCTTTCCTCTGAGAAAACCGGTGCCCTTTATGAATTCAATGGAGAGATTGTCACCAGAGAGATGCTTGGCAACGAAACTACCTATCGTATTTCCGTAGGAGGTACTGTGATTACGGCCGTTCTTCTCAAAAATGACTTGAAAGTTCATGAGCATGTATTTCTACATTTTGATGAAGACTCGCTGTATTTGTTTGATGCTGATGGAAATCGTATCCGTAACGAAGGTACTACCAACATCCATTCAATTATTCACGAGGCGGGAGGTATTTTCTGATGGATAAGAATTTGTATGATCTGCAAAAGAAGGGTGGATTCCAGCTGCAAAGCAAACTATCCCCATATCTCCGCATCGCACCCGCTATGGTATTTCTGTTGGTTTTTACCTTTTATCCGATGGTGAACCTGTTCTATCTGAGTTTCTTCAAATACAACCTAATCGCCCCAAAGAAGTTTGTTGGGTTGCAGAACTACGAGCAACTCTTCTTCATCAGGACCGACTTTGGAGTGGCGCTGAAGAATACCGCGATTTATTCGGTCTCCGTGACTTGTGGTCTGTTGGTGCTCGCCACGTTATTCTCCGTATGGATGAAAAAAAACACCAAATTGAACCGCTTTGCCCAGACCGCACTGTTCACTCCTCATTTGATTGCCATGATTTCGTGTGGCATGATTTGGTCTCTGTTGATGGATGTGGATACCGGGTTCTTCAACGACATCCTCTACAAGCTCGGGTTGCCGACATTGCGGTGGCTTTCTAGTTCCAGTTCGGCGATGCCGTCGATTGTAGTCGTTGCCATCTGGAAGGATCTTGGCTACTATGCGATGATTCTGCTTTCATCCCTTGAGGCTATTCCGACTGAGTTGTACGAAGCCGCAGAACTGGACAATGCAAGCAAAGTCAAGCAGTTTTTCAAGATCACGCTCCCGTTGCTTTCGCCTCAGTTGTTTTTCTTGTTGATTACCATGACCATCGGGTCTTTTAAGGTATTTGATACCGTACGGGTTATGACCGAGGGAGGCCCGGGTAATTCAACAGACGTACTCGCTTATTACATTTACCGGTATGCGTTCAGTTTGTTCCAGATTGGTTCCGCTTCGGCTGCAGGAACCGTATTGATGCTTATCCTCATGGTGATGACAGCATTTTATTTCAGAGTTCTCGGCAAGCGGGTCTATTACCAATGAGGGAGGAAAAGATGCGCAAGAAGACTATCAAATCCGTCCAATCCTTGCAGGCTCGCCTGAAGGTGTACCAGGTTCTTGATGATGTGCTGAAGGCAATCATCGTTATCGCATTCCTTTTTCCGTTTTACTGGATGATTATTACCTCTCTGAAAACGGTAGAGGAATCCCATTTTTGGCCCGTGACGTTTTACCCTCACAAACCAAGTCTTCAGGCCTACCAAGCATTATTCGAGCGTATCAAACTCCTTGGGTATGTGAAGAACAGCATCATTGTAACACTTTGCACCCTCGTGCTCCAAATTTTTGTCATGGTCCCAGCTGCGTATGCATTTGCGAAGGATGAATTCCGTGGTAAAGGCGTGTGTTTCAGCCTTGTGCTGGTCGCATTCATGATTCCGACCCAGGTCACATTCATCTCCGTTTACTTGATGATGGCAAAAGCAAAAGTATTGCAGACTTTGATTCCTCAGATTTTGCCATTTGGTGCGAATGCCTTTGGCATTTTCTTGCTCCGGCAAGCGTTTATGCAGATTCCTGAGGAGATTATCGAATCTGCACGATTGGACCATGCGACGGATACGCAAATCATGTTCAAGATTATGCTTCCCATGTCAAAGTCTACGCTGGCTACCATTGCGATGTTCAGTTTCATGGGTCAATGGAACTCGTATTTCTGGCCGTTGGTCATGACCGACATCGAAAAAGTTCGCCCACTGACTATCGCTTTGGATAAACTGCGGGATGTTGAAATTGGCGTCGACTGGACACTGGTAATGGCAGGCAACGTCGTGCTGGTTGTTCCAGTTCTCATCGTGTTTGTCTTCGCGAGCAGGAAGATTATCGAGGCTTTCTCCTATAGGGGAATGAAATAAGGCAAAGGGTGCCAGACGGAAAACCTGCGGCCGAATGCCAATATTTGTTGGCAAATAAGGAAGACGAGATGGATATATATATTGGTATAGATATTGGGACGACCAACAGCAAAGCTCTCGTATATGACGGGGAAGGCAATTTGGTCAAAGATTTTTTCTGCCATACGGAATATAAAACAGTTGGTGGGCTCAAATTTTTTGATGTCAAGGCCATCGATGCTTTTGTCGATTCCATCGAGGAACAAGCAAGTAAAATCGGGACTGTGCGGTCCGTCGGATTTTCCTCGATTGGAGAGTCTACTATTCCCGTAGATGAAAAGGGACGTGTTTTGTTTAATGCTCCTTTGTGGAGTGAAGTTCCGATTACTGCGAACGAAGAAGAACGGCGGATTATCACTGCCAGCAATTCGTTCATGACGACAGGGATTTGCCAGAATGGCTTGCTTGCATTGGATAAGATCCTATGGATGCGTCGGAACTATCCCGAAACGAGA
>AUXO014117855.1_pt1 | contig 10214 bp, 8 predicted proteins | sample 768731 | NCBI WGS metagenome assembly AUXO01 (sample SAMN02715735, study PRJNA202380) | gut metagenome | biome: sheep rumen | host: Ovis aries | place: New Zealand: Palmerston North | reverse complement strand
AATAAAAGGACAACGATTGCAAATACAATCGGATAAATAACAATTGGAAGATTGTTTTTCTTGTTGATAAAGTATCCGAAAAGACTTGTACCGAATACAGATGCTATTCCGTTTGCGAATAGGAACGTTGAAATGGAATCAACAGGAACTTTCGTGAATACTGCTAATACTGTGGAGAAATAATTATATATCATACTTATTGCTATACCTATCAGTATTGTGAATATTACAGATACTATGAAACGTTTTTCCTTTGCAACAGCAAAATTTTCAATGGCATTACTTGGATGACCTTCCATTCTAGGGAATAATAAGTATATTCCAATTAAAGCCAAAACGTTAACACCGAAAATCCATGCATTTACAAAAGGATATCCGTATGTTACACCAATCTGGGTGGATATTGATAATCCTAATATAGATCCTGCAGACACTCCTAAAACAACTCTGCTTACGTGGTCTGGATCCAATTCGCCCATTATTGTTAAAGCTATACTTATTGCTGATGAATAGAAGAATGCCGGAATCAGCCTAATAAACAGTGCAAGATAAAAATTATTTATAAATATTTGTAAGAAACTGCTTAATATGAAAACTGATATGCTTATTATGAAAAATTTCTTCCGTTCATACTTGGAAAAGTATGGTGGTAAAATTAAACCCGTTACACTCAGTATTAGTGCAAATAAAGCTACAAATAGTCCTGCCATGGTGAGCGGAACGTTAAAATGATATGCTATTAGGGGTATTACTCCACCTATACTTAAAAAGGTTGACAATGAAAAGGCCATTAAAAATAATCCTAAGGTTATTTTTTTAGTCATATTATCACCTTATTATATAATGTTTATACTATTATATTGTTTTTACTAATATTTAATAACTCTGTAATTTACTGTAATACCCTTTATAAAGGCATTTATGGTTTTTTCTTTATTAAAATGTATTATATTGTAAGTGTAAATAATAAATTTTTACTGGTAATTATCGGTTGTAGAAAAAAATATTACAATTAACGGTTATGTATTCAAAAATAGTATATTAAAAAAAAGATTATATTATTATAATAACTTATGTTTTTATGGTAATGATTGATTATTAATTTTTTGATAATAATTATTATTTTTGTTTTCCTATTTTTTTGTGTTATGTTTTTTCATTATTTTTGTGGATTGAGATTATTGTTTTTGTATGTTTTTTTGATGATTTTTTTTTACTTCGCTATACACTGATATAACGAAGTAAAATCACAATTTTTGATGACAAAAAATATGGTAAAAAACCATACTAAACTACCAAATATTCATCACTACATGTATATTAATTATGTTAAAAACATGATTTTAGTAAAAAAATACTTTTTTCAGAAAAAAATAGAGTAATACAAAGTATTACTCATACAAAATAATATAAAAAGTAATAATTAATACATCATATAGAATAACAAATTTCATAACCCAATTCTTCAATCATATTAAAATCATCTTCAAAAGAAACTCCTAAAGTAGTAAGCATATTACCAAGTATAGCAGAGTTACTACCAGACATAAATGCCCGTTTACCATTATCACTTAACAAACTTCTACCACCTGCCATACGAATAAAAGCACCTGGATTAATAAATCTAAAAATTGCAACAATACGACAAACATCATCATTGCTCAAAATACAATTATCCTCAACAGGAGTACCAGCAATTGGATTTAGAATATTAATTGGTATTGATCTAACATTATTATTATGCAGAGAAAAAGCTAAATCAATCCTATCTTCAAAAGTTTCACCTAAACCAAAAATTCCACCACTACATATTAACATATTATGAGTATTAATTCTATCCAAAGTACCTATTTTATCATCAAAGGAATGAGTTGAACATACATGAGGAAAATAATTTTCAGAAGATTCTAAATTGCAATGAATCCTGGTAACACCATTTTCTTTTAATTTTTCTATCTGATAATCTTTTAACAAACCCAAAGATACACAAATATTCATATCCGTATTTTTCAATTCTTCAATAACTTTAATAATATTCTCAAATTCCTCATCGCGTATATTTCTTCCTGATGCAACAAAACTAACACGTTTAAAACCATGATTATATAAATCCAAACATTGAGATTTAAGCAATTGATTATCTAGTAAAGGATATTCATCAATATCCGTGTCATAATATGCGGATTGAGCACAAAACTTACAATCTTCACTACATTTTCCACTTTTTACATTAAGAATAGTGCATACATCAAATAAATTACCACAATAATGTTCTCGTATCTTATTTGCACAAGAACATAACTCTTTTATGGGCACGTTTAATAATTCATGTGCTTCGGGTGGTGTAATTTCATATCCATCCAATATTTTATCTGTTAATTTCTTAATGTTGATCATATAGGTTCACTGTTATTATATGTAATTATTATTGCATATTATTTATTTTCTTGTTGATTTTATCTTTGTTGATAGTTAAGTCGTATTTAAATTTTCGGTAATCTCTTATAAATTCATCATCATCTATTATATCTGATTGTACTTTTACGATTGACAAGAAAAAATTACTTAGTGAGTTTATGATATCCTTAAGAAATGTTAAATTTTCAACAATATCATCTATATCACGTTGTCTTTTTTCGTCAACTTTTTGACTTATTAAGTCATCCAAAGATTGATTTATTTGTAAGGTAATAACTTCAATCATTTGATTAGTGTCAACGATATCTTCATCAACAAAATCTTTTATTTTACCAGCACTTCTAAAGAATTTAAAAACTAATCTAATAAGAACCTTATGGGTAAAACTTAGTAAATGTTTTGTTCTTTTGGATAAAAATAATAATGAATGTTCATCCAGATTATTTCTTGTAAAAGCTTTAATCAAATTACTACTTAAGTAATTAAACATATTAAATAAATTTTTTAGCTGACTTTCACACATACTATCTCCTGATACTATTATCTTTTTTTATAGTAATAAAATTATGTTTATCATATCTTTATTAAAAATGTTTAATTTAAAAACATAATTTAAATATTATATATACTATTTTATAAAAATTTTAAAAATAATGCATAAATATATTTATTATGATATAATAATATAATTATATGATTAATAATTATTTATAAAAAATTATTAATAATGCATAAAATTAAGAGGTAAAAAAAGAAAACTTATGACTCCAGAATACAGAACACGCAAAGCAAAAGACTTTAAACTAATACAAAATGAAGACAAAACAATAAAATTAAGTACAACACTAAAACAGGAATATCCATACATAATACAATCAATGAAATACGAAAAATATAAAATAGAATACGAAGAATATGAACTACTACACGAATTAATATACGATGATAAAGTAGTAGGAATAATGTCATTAACAAACATAAATTCCATAACAAGAACAATATGTATTAACGAAGTTTATATTCTACCAGAATATCGTCATAAAGCCATATTCTATGAAACAATAATGAATTTATTATGCCAACCCAACATGAACATAACAATTAAAAATCCAAATAAAAAAATTATAAACCTACTGTTAAAATATAAATTAGCAAAAAAATTAGACAATAACATCGTACTAAGTTTTATAGATTTTTATGTAGAAGATACGAAAATATACACCAATAAACATATCATATCCAAATATGAAAACAATTATATAAAAAATGAAGAAGTAGCAACAGATTTCTATGATCTAAACATTAATTCCTGCGTATTTATGGAAGTAAATGATTTATCCGACAATACTCTAAATGAAGCATATATAATTAAAGCAAGACTAACTGATACAAAAGATGAAAAATATTATAATTTACTAAAAAATGTAGATACCATATATATAACAAATTTAAAAGAAAGAATTTTCTCCATAGGAAAAGAAGAAATAAAATTTATACAAAATGTACAAAAAAGAATTAATGAATACATTAACATAAACGATATTTTAGGAACAAAGAACGAATTATCACCATTATTCAAAGAAAAACTAAAAGAATACAAACTCACAGAAAAAGAAGGCCAAATAATCAGATCAAAAGTTTTAAGAGCATTAAAAAAAGAAGAAATAATTCCACGTTCAATGATAATAAGAACATTATACCTAATGGAAAATTATAGAAAAGACTACTCTTATAACAATAACATATTTGCAGATAACTTAATTGAAGAAAAATGTCCATACTGCAATGAAATAAACTTAAAAACACAAGAAGTATGTGATAAATGTGGTTATAACCTTTCTAAAAATCATAAATCTTCAGATAATTTACTGGAAGAATTAACAGACAAAATAATTTCTGCTAAACTCCCCTCTGAATTAATTTTAAAAGAAAAAAAGAATCTGAATCAGAACAAAATAAATAACATATTAAAACAAAAGCTCAATTATTTAGAATATGATGAAGAAGAGGTATATCAAATACAAAGTATTATTGCTACTTATCAATTTTTAAAAGATATAAGAGAAATAATATATTTTGATGTTTATAACTATGATTTATTAAATTACATTCAAGAGGGCTCTGCATATCATTTTGCTAAGATAAATGAATTATGTGAGAAATTAAAAAATTATCAGCATTATCTTAAAATGATGGAAAATTGTTATTCTGAAAAAAATCTTAAAAAAATCTTAAAAGAGCATAACTATACAACTAGTGGAAATAAAGAAGATTTAATTCTTAGAATTGAAAAAAATATTAATCCTAAAGATATATTCGGAAACAAATACATTTTAACTAAAAAAGGACATGAATTTATTAAAGATAAAGATTTTATAGAAAATTATTTAGAAAATCTATCCGAATTTACATTCTATGAATATTTATTATTCTATGAAAAAAATAAAGAAAAACCTTATGAGATTATGAACAATAATTTTCTAAAACATATGGAAGAATTGGCAGTTAACTCTGAAAGTTATTATAAATATCATGACATAATTTTACATAAAATGCATTCTGATGGAAAAATTAGTAAAAAGGATTTATTAAAAAATTTTACGTTAATGTTTATTATTGATATTAATTACTGGATTATATCTAATGATCATAGAAAAACTAGTAAACCTTTAAGTAAAAATGTTATGAATGAATTTCCAGCCATAAAAAGATTATATCTTGATGAAGATATTGATGATATATTTTATGAAGCTATAAATTCGATTGAAATTAGTTATTTAAAAACTAATGAAGACTTTGTTAAATTTTATCTTGTGAAATCTTTAGAGTATCCTGATATAGATGATATTAATAGGGAGATTGAATACAATATTTTTAATGAGGAATATTTAATGAGATTTTCTTATTAATATATGTTATTTTCAGAAAAATTTTAATAATACATTTATACAATATAATTTTGATTATTATGAAAGGAATTATTGGTGCTATTTGTGGTGATATAATAGGTTCTACCAGGGAATTTAATCCTATTAAATCAAAAGATTTTGAATTAATACCGGAAAATTCATCTTTTACTGATGATACCGTGCTAACTTTAGCTTTAGCTTCATGGTTAATAAAGGATGAATCCAAGTCTAAAGAAATTTTGATTAAAGAAATAAAATCAATTTGTAATATGTATCCATATATTGGTTATGGTGGCAGATTTAACCAATGGATTAAGTCTGATAATACGCAGCCTTATAACAGTTGGGGAAATGGATCTGCTATGCGTGTCAGTCCAGTTTCCTGGGTTGGAAATTCATTGGAGGAAGTGGAAAATTTAGCAAAAATATCTGCTGAAATTACTCATAATCATCCTGAAGGTATTAGGGGTGCAGTGTCTGTTGCTGCTTCAATATATTTAGCTAGAACTGGAGAAAATAAGAACACAATTAAAAAGTATGTTGAAGATAACTTTGCTTATAATCTTTCCCGTAAATTGGACAGTTTTCGTAGCGATTATTCTTTTGAAGTTTCTTGTCAGAAATCTGTTCCTGAAAGTATTATTTGTTTTTTAGAGGCTGATTCTTATGAAGAAACTATTCGTAATGCTGTTAGTTTAGGTGGTGATGCTGATACTCAGGCTGCTATTGCTGGCAGTATTGCTTCTGCATATTATGATGTTCCTGATAGCATATATTTACAATGTTTGAGTAAATTAGATGATAATTTGTTGAATATATCGGATAACTTTTATAATATTTTTATTAAAAATAAAGAATAATTTAATATATTATTTGTAATTATTAATCATAATAATTGTTAATTATTTGTCATTATTTATAATAATTAATATAATTTAATAAAATATGAACATTAATTAAAAATGTATAATATATGTTTTTATAAAATAGAAAATTTAGAAAGACTTAATATATACTTCTACAATATAATTAAATATACAGAAAATATTATTATTTTATCTACTAGAGGTGTTATTATGAGTCCTGAACCATCATTTACCCAATCATTACGTGAAGAAGGTTTTATTCAATCAGAAGATGGGGATAATGTTATAGAAGAAGTAAAAAAAGAAGTTGAAACTAAAGCAACAGAAAAAGTAGAAGAAACTACAAAAACTACTGAAAAAACAGTTGAAGAAACTGTAAACGAAGCAAAAAAAAGCGTTGATGAAGCTAAAGAAAGAATCAATGATACTAAAGAATCTACTACCAAAAATGAAGTTGTTAAAAAGGAAACAAATTCAGGTAATCAAAACATATTACTTGTTATTATAGTGCTAATTATCATTATTGCATTAATATTATTCTTTATAAAATAATACTTCTTTTTTATACTTTTTAATTATTTTTTCACCATATTACATAAATTAAATACTATTTTTTATTTAACCACATAACTTAGAATAAAATTCTATACAAATATCAAAATTAATAATAAAATTAACTTATTTATAGAATAAAAAGAACAATATTCATAAATTTAAATTTAGAAATCAATACACATATATTAAGATAAATAATACATTAATTATCGTTAAAAATTAACATAACCATCAAATAATTTTTTAAAAATAATAACAAAAACAAAATACTACTTTTCAATAAATTTTTTCATTTTTAAACAAGAAAAAACAATAGGATAACCAAAATAAATATGCAAAGATATTTAACTAATTATCAAAATAGTAACAATAACAATGAAAGTTATGTTATATGCTAAGGAGTGGTAAATATGAATAAATTAGGTTTTGGATTAATGAGATTACCACAATTAGATGATAATCCGGAAAATATTGATCAAGAACAATTGGAAAAAATGGTAGATCTTTATATGGAAAATGGGTATAACTACTTTGACACAGCTTATCCATACCACAATGGTCTAAGTGAAGTATCTCTTAAAAAAGCAGTAGTAGAACGATATCCTAGGGATTCATTTAAAATAGCAGACAAATTACCTATCTTTTTTATACATGAAGAAAAAGATATGCAACACTATTTTAATGAACAATTAAAACGTTGCGGAATAGAATATTTTGATTATTACATGTTACATAATGTATGTTCATGGAATGAATATGCATTTACAAAAGTAGACTCCTTCAGATTCTTAAAAGAAAAAAAAGAAGAAGGATTAGTTAAAAAGATTGGAATATCATTACATGATGAACCAGAATACTTAGAAAAAATATTAAAACAACACCCAGAATTAGACTTCGTACAGTTACAAATAAATTATCTGGATTGGGATGATAAAGCTATAAGAGCAAAAGAATGCTATGAAATTGCAAGAAAATATGAAAAACCAATAATCATCATGGAACCAATACGTGGAGGCGGATTAGCCAAAGTTCCAGAAGAAGCAGAAAAGTTAATGAAAGAATATAACTCCGAAGTTGAACCAAGTTCATGGGCTTTAAGATTTTGTGCTGGATTAGATGATGTATTTATGGTATTATGTGGAATGAGTACAATTGATCAGATGGAAGAAAATATTGCATCAATGAAGAATTTTACTAAAATTAATTCAGAAGAACAAGAAATATTAAATAAAGTGGCTGATATAATACATTCAAGTATAGAAATACCATGTACTTCATGTAATTATTGTCTAGAAACCTGTCCTCAAAACATTTACATATCAAAATATTTTGAACTATATAATGCAGAAAAACAGACAAAATGGCAAGGTTTTTCACAACAATTAAACATGTACTTAACATATATTAATAAAGACTTTGGAAGAGCATCAGATTGTGTTGAATGTGATGTATGTATACATCAATGTCCACAAAGACTAGACATTCCAAGATATATGAAGAAAGTATCCGAAGAATTCGATGCAGCTGCTGATGCAACAGATGAAATATTTAGTTAATATTTCATTATTACTATTTTTTAGTGATTCTAATGGAAAATACATTAAATAATTTAGAAATTTTAGATAACATTAAGTTTATGATTAAATATTGTGACACTTTCCTAGATTACTGTCATGAAGAAAATTTATCTATTGATGGTAATATAGCTGGAGAAATTGTTGATTCATTAACTGATATTGAAGAAATTATAGAAAATCCTGATGAAATAATCAGCAATGATGAATTAAAATCTTTATATGAAGATTTATCAGACATATATTATGGATTAACAACCATAAATGATATTAAACTATTTAATAATATTCACATAGTATATTCTATGGTTTTAAGTCAGACAAGAAATATTTTAGAAAAAGAATTAGATATAGAAATAGAAGGAGGAAAATTACATGGACGAAATAACATTTAAACCAATAGGAATTATTAAGTCACAGTATGAAGACGTTAATAATATGCCAAAAAACAGTAAAGAATCCTTAGATATTGAAGCAGAAATTATTATTAACCCCGAATTCATAGAATCAATGTCTGATATGAAAAAAGATGAAGAATATATGATTATATTCTATTTTCATGAATCAAAAGGTTTTAAACAAAAAGTTCCAATTAGAGGTACTGGGCCGATAACAGGATTATTCTCTACCCATGCACCAAATAGGCCAAATCCTATAGGTGTTTCAAATATTATCATTAAAGATGTTCAAGATAATATTATAAAATTTTCTGGAGTAGATATGCTTAATAACACACCAGTTTTAGATATTAAAAAGATTTTTAAGTAAAATTATTCAAATGATTCAGCAATTTGCTCTAAAAAATTTGGTATATCTATATTCTGTGGACAATAATCCATACATTTTTTACATTTTACACAATTGGAAGCACTGATATTATCATTATTAGAAACTAAATTCCTGTAATACATACCAAGAGAATGGGCTTTATCAATTAAATTTTGAGAATTATATAATTCAAAGAACTTAGGTATATTAATTTTTTCAGGACAATAACTAATACAATAATTACAGGATGTACAAGGAATTAATATATTCTGACATAATACTTTTACTACTTTTTCTAACATTTCATAATCTTCAGAAATTAATTTATTAAAATTTTCACAGATTGCAATGTTTTCCTTTACTTCATTTAATGTATTCATACCACTTAATACTACCATCACGTTATCTAATGAATAATTAAACATAAAACTCCATTCAACGGGGGATCTGTTCTTATCATATTCATGTAATATATTTAATGCGTTACTTGGTAAATTAACTAAGGAGCCACCTTTTAAACCTTCCATTATAATAATTTTCTTATCATATTTGCAGGCTATTTCATAACACTTTCTGGCATTAATTACGTTATCATTCCAGTCAAGATAATTAATTTGTAATTGAACAACTTCTATCTCTGGATGATTAATTAAAATTTTTTCAAGAAAATCGGGATTATCATGACAGGATATTCCAATATGTTTAACTTTTCCTTCCTTTTTCTTATCACAGACAAATTTAAATGAATTGATTTTAGTAAATTTATCCTTATGTTTACTACTTACATTATGGAGCAAGTAATAGTCAAAATAGTTTACTCCACATTTTTCTAATTGATTATTAAAAATTTTTTCCATATCATCCTCATGTTCTAAATTAAAAATTGGTAATTTAGATGTTAAAATAAATGATTCACGAGGATACCTGTTAGTTAATACTTCCTTAACAATGTTTTCACTTTCACCCTTATGATATACATAGGCAGTGTCAAAGTAAGTATAGCCTTGTTGCATATAATAATCAACCATATCCTTTACTTTACTAGTATCTATGTTTCTAACATCTTCATCTAGTAATGGCAACCTCATTAATCCAAAACCCAACTTTTTCATAATATTATACCA
>AUXO013681620.1_pt1 | contig 10214 bp, 6 predicted proteins | sample 768731 | NCBI WGS metagenome assembly AUXO01 (sample SAMN02715735, study PRJNA202380) | gut metagenome | biome: sheep rumen | host: Ovis aries | place: New Zealand: Palmerston North | reverse complement strand
AGGATGGCACAATTCCTCCCGCGAATGAATTCGCAGGTATCCTTGTGCCTATATATCAATGAAGTCTCATTATATACAAGACCACGACGTTTTGGAAAATCAATGAATATGAGTATGCTCTATTATTTCTTTAGTATCAAAGAAAAAGACAATGCCCATTTGTTTGATCATTTAAAAATCACTGCTGAGAAAGAAGCGATGAAGCATCAGAATCGTTATCCAGTGATCAATTTATCATTAAAGACGATGATCGATGATACGTTTGAATTGAATTTGAAATCGTATCAAAACCTCATTTCTAATTATTTGGGCACGCATCTTGAATTACTTGATTTAAAAAACTTAGATGAATATGATCGAATGCGACTTAAGGAGCTTCGCGAACAAAGGGCTGATGTGACACTGCTTAAGGACTCATTAAGATTATTAACAGAATGTTTATACAAATATTACCACGCTCGTGTGATCATTTTAATTGATGAGTATGATGTACCACTCAAAGCTGCATATGAAGCTAGCAGAGATCATCATAATACATATTATCAGAATATGACATCTTTTCTAAGAAGCGTTCTGCTTAGTGCCCTAAAGGATAATGAATATTTAGAACGGGCCGTCTTCACAGGCTGCTTAAGGATTGCCAAGGAAAGTATTTTTACTGGTATGAATAACTTTCATGTATACTCCTTAATGGATCCTGTTTCAGCAGTAGATTTTGGTTTTACCCAAGAAGAAATGGATGAGACCTTACGATATTATCATTTAGAAAAGGATTCTCCATTAATTAAAGAATGGTATGATGGCTACAGCTTTGGTAGAGTGGATATTTATAATCCATGGAGTACCTTTCAATATCTTTTTAACGTTCTTTATGGTGGTGTTCATCAGCCACAAGCATTTTGGGTTAATACCTCTGATAATAGTATTGTACGATACTATTTATCTCATGCCGATGCGCAAATGAAAGATGATTTTGAACAATTGATGCAAGGAAATTCTATTAAAAAGAGAATTAAGGAAAATTTGACGTGTCAAGATATGGATGATAGAGAATCTATTTATTCATTTCTGCTTTATACGGGCTATCTTAAAGCTGTGCAAGTTTCGGAAAATCAAACCTTTTTACTAACGATCCCAAATAAAGAAGTGAAGCAGGTTTATGAAGATTGTTTCTATGATTACTTTAAACCACTTTATAAAAAGACCGGCGAGGAGTTCTTTCAGGCATTATTAGAAGAAAATGTCATGAAGGCAATAGAACTGCTTAATAATATTTTAATAGAATCAATGAGTTATTATGATGCTAAAGAAAGCTTTTATCATGGCTTTTTAGCTGGCTTACTTCACAATGATCGTTATGAATTACAGTCAAATCATGAAGCTGGGAGAGGACGCTTCGATTTAGCCTTGATTCCTCGTCTTCCTTTTGGAACAGGAATCATTATTGAATGTAAGTACTCAAGAAAAGAAAGTGATCTTTTTACTATCTGTGATTCAGCATGTGCACAAATTGTAAGCAAAGAATATGTAAAGGCTTTTACAAAGGGGTATAATATGCTTGCCTATGGAATTGCATTTGCAAAGAAAAAGGCTTACATTAAGGAAGTGCATCATGATTTAGAATGATATAGAATGTAAAGCAATGATAACAAATTTTGTTCATTATGATAATGTAAGCATGTTACATTTAGAATAATGACAAAGTGTAAACGCTAACGCGATAGTAATTTACTAATACGTTTAATATTTCACATATAACTATTGCAATGTATGAAACGTTCATGTATGATTACATCAGCGAGTGAAAAGAATTTAACCGTGAATTATTTGGAGGAATAAAAAATGGCTGAAAAAAAAGAAAACGTAGAAGTCAAAGAATGGCAAACCGAAGAACAAATTGATGCTTGCATTGATACAATGGTTAAAAAAGCATTAGTGGCTTTGGACAAGTTTGAACAGATGGATCAGGAACAGATCGACTACATCGTTGCAAAGATGTCAGTAGCTGGCCTTGATCACCATGGTAAATTAGCAGAATTAGCTGTTAATGAAACGGGCCGTGGGGTCTTTGAAGACAAAGCTGTTAAAAACTTATTCGCCTGCGAATATGTAACTAACAACATGAGACATACCAAAACTGTTGGTATCATCCGTGAAGATGAATTAACTGGAATTACTGAAATCGCTGAACCAGTTGGTGTTATCTGCGGGATCGTTCCTGTCACTAACCCAACTTCAACAGCAATCTTCAAGTCTTTAATCTCGATGAAGACAAGAAACCCAATTATCTTCTCATTCCATCCAGGTGCACATGATTCATCTGTCGCAGCTGCGAAGGTTATGTATGATGCAGCAGTAGCAGCTGGGGCACCTAAAGACTGTATCCAGTGGTTACCAATGAAACCAGCTAACGTTGCTGCTGGCTCATTATTAATGCATGCCACAAACGCATTAATGAATCATCCAGGTGTTGCTACAATCTTAGCAACTGGTGGTAATGCGATGGTTAAGGCTGCATACTCATGTGGTAAACCTGCATTAGGTGTAGGGGCTGGTAACGTTCCTGCATATGTAGAAAAATCTTGTAAATTAAAAATGGCTGCCAATGATGTTTATTTATCAAAGACATTCGATAACGGGATGATCTGTGCATCTGAACAGAACGTTATCGTTGATAAAGAAATCTATGATGAATTCAAAGCAGAATTAGGCAGATATCCTGTATACTATGCAAACGCTGAAGAAAAGAAGAAACTGGAAAAATTCATGTTCGGTTATGAAGCTTACAGCGATGGCGTAGAAAATGCGAAATTAAATGGTGTTGTAGCTGGTAAAAATGCGACTTGGATCGCTCAGCAGTCTGGTTTCGAAGTCCCAGCAGACACTCAGATGATTGTTGTAGAATGTAATGAAATTGGTCCTAACGAACCAATGACAAGAGAAAAATTATCTCCTGTTTTAGCCATGGAACGTGCAGAAAGTACTGAAGATGGTATTAGCAAAGCGGAAGCTTCTGTAGAATTCAATGGTTTAGGCCATTCCGCTGCGATCCATACAACAAACCATGATATTACTGTAGAATTTGGTAAACGTGTAAAAGCGATCCGTATTATTGAAAATGCCCCATCTACATTTGGTGGTATCGGTTCAGTATACAATGCCTTCTTACCTTCATTAACACTTGGCTGTGGTTCTTATGGTCACAACTCAGTTTCAAATAACGTAAGTACGGCTAACTTATTAAATATTAAGAGAATTGGGAGACGTAATAACAATATGCAGTGGGTTAAACTTCCTCCAAAGATCTACTTTGAACGTAATTCAATTAGATACTTAAGAGATATGAGAGTAATGAACAAAGCCATGATTATCACTGACCGTTCAATGTATAACCTTGGCTATGTAGGCAAGATCGAAGACGTTATTCGTCGTAGAAGAAATAAAGTTGACTTAGAATTATTCTTAGATGTACAGTCTGACCCAACTCTTGAAGTTGTTCAGGCCGGTGTTGAATTAATGAGAAGCTTCGCTCCTGATACAATCATCGCTTTAGGTGGTGGTAGCTCAATGGATGCAGCTAAAGTTATGTGGTTAATGTATGAACATCCAGAAGTTAACTTCGATGATATCAAACAGAAATTCATGGATATCCGTAAGAGAGCTATTAAGTTCCCTGAACTTGGTAAGAAAGCTAAGTTAGTAGCGATCCCAACAACTTCAGGTACTGGTGCTGAAGTTACGCCATTCGCAATCATTACAGATACAAGAAACAACGTTAAGTATGCCTTAACTGACTACTCATTAACACCAACAATCGCCATCAACGATCCAGAATTTACAATGTCTGTACCAGCAACAATCGCTGCTGACACTGGTATCGATGTCTTAACACATGCTATGGAAGCTTATGTTTCAATCTTAGCTTCTGACTATACTGATGGCTGGGCTAAACAGGCTGTTAAGTTAGTATTCGAAAACTTAGAAAAATCAGTCTTAACTGGTGATCCAGAAGCCAGAATTAAGATGCACAATGCGGCTACCATCGCTGGTATGGCATTCGCTAATGCCTTCTTAGGTATGAACCACTCTATGGCTCATAAGATCGGTGGCGAATGGCATGTACCTCATGGACGTGCTAACGGTATCTTATTACCATTCGTAATCAGATATAATGGTACTGTACCAACTAAGTTAAATGTATGGCCAAAGATCGAAGATTACAAAGCTGACCGTAAGTATCGTGAATTAGCTGAATTAATCGGCTTAAAACCTCAGAGCGATGCAGAAGGTGTAGAAATGTTCGCTGAAGCTGTTGAACAGTTATGGGTTAAAGTCGGTGGTGCGACTAACATTAAATCACAGGGTATCGACCGTGATGCATGGATGGAATCAGTCCACAGAATGGCTATGAACGCTTATGAAGATCAGTGTACACCTGCTAACCCAAGAATGCCTATCGTTAAAGATATGGAAGAAATCTTAACTAAGATTTACGATTACGAAACACCTTACAAGGATTTATATCCTGAATTCGCTAAGGAAAGAGATGCAAGAAACGCAGCTCGTCAGGCAAAAAAGAAATAAAACTTTAAAGGATCGATGCTGAAGCATCGATCTTTTTTAGCGCTTCGCAAAAAATGATTATTTATCCATCCTTTTTCTGATATGGATATGATATAATTGAAGTCATAGATATACTATTTTTTGTTTTTGGGGAGAGACTTATGACGAATAAAAATAAATTTTCTGGGTGTTATGTGATCAATGATACATTTGATGTCGTCAATTTTAATGATGTCGCTAAAGAGACTTATCCTTCGCTTATAAAAGGGAAGAAATGTTACAAATGTTTAATGGATAGTGAGGCACCATGTGATGTCTGTCCGATTGTCAATGAGGTGAAAGGTCCCAAAGTCTACTTTGATCCGATTCGCCATATTTATGAGACGGTGGATGCCATCAATCTGCCGCTATCTGATGGCAGTGTAGGTCATGCTTTGATCTTTAGTACAACAGGGGAACGTGAAGCCGTTTCACGTCAGCTGCCAACAACGGAAAAAGAATTGCGAGCTTTGTTAAATCAGCATAAATATGACAAACTGACAGGGCATTTATCACGCGAAGGTTTCATCGAGGAAGCGGATGCGTTATTTCAGACGCAGACACCATCGGATTATGCGGTGGCCGTCTTTGATATTTATAATTTTAAGGCCATCAATGATATTTTTGGCATCGATGGCGGTGATCAGCTTTTACGCTTTGTACTGGAAAAAATCAATGACAGCTTCTTGGCACCAGAGATCAGTGCCCGTCTAGAATCCGACTGGTTTGTTTTTCTTATCCGAAGAGATCACTTTAAATGGGAAGACTTAGATGAGCTGCTTAAGATCAAATATGTGTATCATGGTCGGACGATCCACCTGCAGTTACGTTGTGGGATTTACTTTGTCGAAGCACCTTTTGCAAGTGCATCGCAGATGGTGGAATGGTCGATTACCGCTAAGCAGAATGTTGATCGTGATAGCCGGCATCAGTACACATTTTATGAGCCACAGATGAGCTTTGATCAAATCAGCGAAGCACAGATGCTGATCGATTTTAAAAAAAGCATCAAAGAGCATCATTTCAAAGTCTATTATCAGCCCATTATTTCATTACATACTGGAAAGATTCATGCGGCAGAAGCGCTGGTTCGCTGGCAGCATCCGGAAAGAGGGCTCATTCCGCCTGACGTTTTTATCGATCTTTTTGAAAAAAATGGTCAGATCAGTGAATTGGATCATTATGTTTTAAAACAGGTTTATGCCTTCCAAAAGAAACGTGCAGAAGCTAAAAAACCGATTATTCCTGTTTCTGTGAATTTATCTTGGCAGGATTTCTATGATGATCATTTGATGGATCAGATTATGACGCTCAAAAAACAAGGTGACCTGCCAGTTGGAGCAGTGAATTTTGAAGTGGTGGAAACCTCGATGGCGGCCCTTGAACAAAATGCCAACTATTTATTAGAACAGATCAGAGAAAGCGGGGCGAAGCTGCTTTTAGATGACTTTGGTACAGGTTATTCTTCATTTAGAATTCTTGGTAATTATCCTTTTAATATTATTAAGATTGACCGAAGCTTTATTAGTCAAATCGAAACGAATCTGAAGATTCGCTCTATTGTGGCTTCGATTATTCAAATGGCCCATAGCCTGCATATGGAAATAGTCGCGGAAGGCGTAGAAACAAAGGCGCAGCTGCGTCTTCTTCAAAAAGAAGGCTGCGACCATATCCAAGGTTATTATTTTTCTAAGCCTTTGCCGGAAGATGATTATTTCACGTTCTTAGAAGCAGAGAATACATGGCCATTATCATGGGAAGATAACGTTCTCAATAGTGACCAGGAATTATCTTGTATGAAGGATTTATTAGATCATTCGGGCATGTTCATTCAGGTTTGTCATCCCGAAGATTATACGATGGTTTACGCAAACGCTTTAACGAAGACCGTATCTGGACATCCGGAAAAACCTTATAAAGGTGAAAAGTGTTATGAATATATGCTTGGTTTAGAGGCTCCCTGCGGTCACTGCCCAATGCGTAAAATGGGGCATGAAAATGAAAAAGAAATGGAAGTCGATGATGGTGAACATGTCTTCCACTTAACTGGCCGTTATGCCAACTGGGGCGGTAAGAAGGTCTTTATTGAAAATGGTCGTGATGTTACGAATACCAAGAATGCAGAGCGGCGATACACCAATCGTGTCAAAGATATTTTAGCCAGTATTCCTGATGGACAGGGCGTTTTCCATGTTGACTTAACGACGGATACGTGGGTGAGTTCTGATGGTCATGCGCAGAATGCCAGAGATATGCAGGATATGGACAATGTCGATGCACTCATTCGTCAGATTGGCTCATTTGTACCTGAACCAGCCGGACAGGAAAAATTCTTTAATGTCTTTTGTCGTCAGGCGCTGCTTGATGCCTATGCGGATGGTCACTACCAAGTGATTTTAGAAACTGACTCTTATTATGATGATGGAAAGATCAGATGGTCGCGTATTATTGCTAATCTGATCGAAAATCCAAGTAATGGACATCTGGAATGCATTATCTATGGCGTTGATATTTCGGATGAAAAAATACGCCTTGAAGAGCTGCAGTTAAAAGAAAAGCAGGCTATGCTCGAAGAGGAAGTCAATGAGGTGCGAGAACTTTACAACCAGGCTGATCGTGATCGCCGTGTCGATTTTCTGACCGGCCTTTACAACCGTTTGGATCTCTTTGAGCTTATTCAGAAGTCGTTAACTGGCAAATTCGCCACGATTGAAACGATGTATATGCTGGATATCGATAACTTTAAGCATATCAATGATACCTATGGTCATTCTACCGGTGATTTATGCCTGAAAGAACTAGGCGGTTTATTAAAGCAGTTTGGTGAGCAGCATCATATTTGTTTTTACCGTTACGGCGGAGAGGAGTTCTTAGGTATTGGTCTTGATCAAAGTAATCCGCAAGCACTCGCCGCTGAATTATTGACAGAGATAGATGCATTAACCGTTCCATTAGCGCCACAGTCCTCTGTAAGCTTTACTGTCTCCATCGGTTATACAACGAATAACCGCCGTTATGAGAAAATGATTGATCTGGCTGATCAGGCCATGTATCTGGCCAAAAAGCAGGGGAAGAACCGCGTTGTTGGACACTAATAAACAAGGTCATGACAAGTCTTTCATAAAGTTATATACTTGCTATAGGTGATGATTTTATGAAGATTTTTAAGAGTGTTGATGTGATCATTGCGATCTTATATGTAATAGCCGTAGCGTTAATAATTTATCGTTTTGTTAAATATAAAGCCTCACTATTTTTAATGGTGATGATGGTTATTTTACTTATTGCCTCAATAGCGCGAGTGATTTATAAGGTTTGGAAATATCGTCAAAGTATGGGAGAGTAACGATGCTCTCCCTTTTTATTTCCCCATAATACGAAAGCCGTTTCATAGAAAATCCCATAACCCTTTGAATTTTCTCTTGTGATGATCTTCTACAATGAAACCGTCAAAAGGAGGAATTCAAAATGGTTATGAAAAATGCTTTGTTAAGCATTAAAAAGAGCATCGGGAAGTCATTACTTCTCTTAGTGATTATGGCTTTAATTGCGAACCTGGTATTAGCCGGCTTAGCGATTAAAAATGCAACGGAAAAGTCAATGGCGCAGGTGCGCAGCTCAATGGGAGCCACGGCGACATTATCTTATAACATGCAGAAATTAATGCAAAATCGCAAGAAAGGGGCTTCCATGGCTTCTGTTATGAAGGCGATGAAGATGTCTACCGCGGATCAGTTAAAGCATCTGAAATATGTCCAAAGCTATAACTATAGCGTTTCTGTAGGGGTGAATTCATCTTCAATTGATCCTGTAAAAGTATCAAATTCATCATCATCTAATACCCAGCAAGGAACACCGCCGGGGGGAACAAGTTCATCTGGTAGTGCCCAAAATAAAATGACTGAAACATCATTTAGTGTTTCTGGGAATACGACGATGAAAAAACTCTCTTCGTTCACTAATGGCAGTTACAAACTCACCAGTGGTCGTTTGTTAAATAGCAGTGATGATGGCAAGAATTATGCAGTCATCTCGTCGGCATTAGCGAGTGATAACGACTTAAAGCTTGGTTCTTCATTTAAAGTGTATTCGACAACTTCTTCTGGAAAGAAGACATATGTCACTTTAAAAGTTATCGGTATTTATAAAATTCAATCTTCAAGTGCATCAATGGATAATATGTCTGATCGCCAGAATCCTTATAACACGATTTATACACCATTAAAAACGGCACAGACATTAAATCATTCAACCACAACGATTACGAGTGCAACGTATTATCTTGATGATCCCGTCCATACTTCTTCCTTCGCAAAATTAGCGAAGAAAACTTCGATTAACTGGAATACCTATGCGCTGCAGACCAGTGATGAAGCTTATGAAGCGAGTGTCTCTTCTTTAAAGAACATGGAGAAATTCGCCAATATCTTCTTAGTTGTCGTCATCGCGGCGGGGGCGATTATTCTGGCTTTAATTCTTATTTTAACTTTACGTTCTCGTTTCTATGAATTTGGCGTGTTCTTATCTTTAGGGGAATCAAAAGCCGCTATTATTGCCCAGCAGTTAGTGGAAGTCGGCCTGATTGCGGTGCTTGCCTTTATGTTATCACTAAGAACTGGCAAGATGGTAGCCAACAGCATTTCCTCAATGCTCACAAGTACCTCTACTCAGACAACCGTTTCTGCCTCTTCATCACAGAAAGGCCCATCTGGTTTGGGCGCTCAAGGTGGTCCTGGCGGGATGATGCAAAACGCCATGACTTCTCCAACGAATAAGCAGTTAGATGTCTCTGTGAGTGCTTCGGTCATTGGTGAATTAGCTGCTGTCAGTTGCACCATCTGTCTGCTTTCGATCGCTGTGCCATCCATTTATATCTTACGTCTGTCACCACGACAAATTTTAATGAAGAAGGAGGGCTAAAGATGAGTTTATTAACGTTTAAAGATGTCAGCTATTATTATCAGGATGGCGGAAAACGTGTCGATATTCTAAGTCAGGCCAACTATCGCTTTGAAAAAGGAAAAACGTATGCCATTGTTGGTGCTTCGGGCAGCGGAAAAACAACGTCGATTTCATTAGCAGGCAGCCTTGATGTGCCTAAAGAAGGAGAGATTCTTTATCAGGATCAGTCTTTAAAAAAGATTGGTCTTAATAAATATCGACGTCAGAATGTCTCTATTGTCTTCCAGTCTTATAATCTGATTACGTATATGAATGCGTGTCAGAATGTCGTCAATGCGATGGAGATTGCCCATATCCAGGAAAGTCATAAAAAGCAGAAAGCGTTGGATATTCTGGCAAGCTTAGGTTTAAGCAAAGATGAAGCAACGCGTGATATCCGCAAGTTATCTGGCGGTCAGCAGCAGCGTATTGCCATTGCCAGGGCGATCGCGAAAGATGTTGCTTTGATTCTTTGTGATGAACCAACTGGTAACTTAGATCAGGATACATCAAAAGGTATAATAGATACCTTTATCCAGTTAGCACATGAACACAATAAATGTGTCATCATTGTCACGCATGATCCCCAGTTAGCTCGACAAATGGATCACTCTCTTGCTATTCAAAATGGTCAATTGGTTGAAACTGTCTCTTAGGAGGCAGTTTTTTTC
>AUXO013569438.1_pt1 | contig 10214 bp, 22 predicted proteins | sample 768731 | NCBI WGS metagenome assembly AUXO01 (sample SAMN02715735, study PRJNA202380) | gut metagenome | biome: sheep rumen | host: Ovis aries | place: New Zealand: Palmerston North | reverse complement strand
TTGGATGAAAAAACTTTCCGTTACTATGTTCTTTTGAAATTGTTATTATACTTGTCGGATATTTTTCATCTGAAATCACAGATGGAATTTCAAGAAAATTCCCGTAACAACTATTTAGCAATGGTGTTTTTAAATTCCCTCTGCTGTGATTTCTTTTGTGCGGTTCGCATTTCACCATTTGCGGATTATATGTTGGAAGTTTTTTGTAGAAAACACATATATCCTCATGTTGGCGAAGAGGCATTCTTTTAGCATTTAGAAATCCTGTTTTTGCAACCTTGTCCCATACGAGATTATATCTCCAGAGTTTTCGCTGTGATTGCATAAGGTCGGCAGTGAACATTCCGTTAGCGAATAGGATTATCGCTCCATTATCCTTGATGATTCTTTTGTAATGATTCCATAATTTATCAAATGGTAAAGCGCTATCCCATTTCGCCAACGGATTATTTTTATTAAGACAACCGTAAGGCAAATCACAAACGATTAAGTCTATACTTTTGTTTGGAAAATTGTTCATCAAAACCAAACAATCGCCATGAAATAATTGTATTTTCTCATTATTCGTCAATATCATTTATTGCATCATCTTTTATATCTCTAATTTCCTTTATCTTTAACCCGAGTGCTTTTAGTTGTGCTTCAAGCTCTTTGATTTCTGTGCGAATATCTTTTCTTTTCTGTTGAAGCTCTTTTTGCTCTTCTTTTAATACTTTAGCATTTGCACTCTGCTCTTTTCCTTTTTCGAGTTCAATTTTGAAGCGTTCTTGCATTTTTCCAATACTATCATCGGTCTCAAAGATGCTATCATCCCACTTGCTAAATCTTTCAGTAATAGCCATATTATAAAAATCATTATTAAGTTCAATACCGATTGCACTTCTATGATTCTCAATGGCTACTTTATTCACCGTACCTGCACCAGCAAATGGGTCTAATACAACATCATTAGGGCAAGACCAAAGTAATATACATCTTCTAACAAGCTCTTCGGCAAACGGTGTTGTATGTCCGATACCTGAATTACTTATATTCCATACACCATCTGCCCAATCAGCCCAATCAGCCAACGTAATATCCGAAGCCTTGATAAGTTCACAATCGCCATCTTTCTTATACACATAAACAAAACCTACATTAGCCGCAAGAATTGTATCTCTCGCTTTCATGTTACGGTAATATAGATTGCCTTGTGCAAGCATCGCCCTCTGTGCAGAATATTTTCTCCAAAAAGCTTTAGTCCAAAGCGAGAAATTATTTTCGAGCATGATGCGGTTAATATCGCCAGTAATGGATTCTTGTCCCATCTTGTTATCTCTTCCAAGTGTGTAGTTATAATCTTCAAACTGCATTACGAACTTGCCACCAGATTTAAGAACACGCTCACATTCAGCAACGACAAGCCCAAGAAGATAGTAATATTCTTCATAACTCTCGCAATTAGATAAATCGTGAGGGTCGTTTGAGTAAACTCTAAGATTATGATATGGAGGACTTGTTATAATTAAGTCTACACTTTCTGAATCAAGCTTTTTTAATTCTGTAAGGCAATCTCCATGAATCCATTTGTTTGTTAATCTCATATTGTTATTTCCTTTCTTATCTTGCTTTATCTATTATACCACATCAAAATGAGTTATACAACTATTTTCTTGTATTATTTTTACAATTTTATAAAACACTTTTTTTGCAGAACACGGAGATTCGCACTTGCAAGAAATTTATTTATCCGTTCATAATCTGGATTCTCTGGCAAATAAGTATGTTCTTTAAGATAGTTTAATCTATTTTCATACTCATTTACTATTTCATAAAACTCTGGAATTGGTTGTCTATTATCATCAAGATATTTACCATTTCTAACTTCCATTAAGAAATCATGCTCTTTTCTTCTATATGTAATAATCTTCCCATTTTCCAATATATCAAAACACATAAGATAAAGTCTAATCAGGTGCATCATGTGTTTTCCGAGCTTTTCATGTTCAATCGCATTTCTATTACGTTTTCCAATCTTAGAATAATCTCTAACAATGGTTTGCATTTCATTCCACATGGATTTATAATCCCTTAGTGGATAATGCGTTAAATGAATATCCATGAAAATTTCTGTATCATAATCCTTTTGAACAGCTTTATCAATATATAGTTTAATGGCATCTTCTTTACAATAGAAATATTTATCTGGATAAGAATATCTTGCATTTTCTATGGTTGTCAAAATATGTCTTTCTCGTTCTTGCTGTCCTACAAGCCGAGCAGATTTATTTGATAGTCTATGAAGTTGTGCCGCCGCATAACCACCAAAAGCATGAACCGCTCGTTTTGACAAAAACATATCTGCATTATCAATTAACTCTTGCCCAACATCGGAAACATAAATATATTGCCAAGGTTCTAATCCTAAAATCTCAATCGTATTTGGATTGCAGTTCGACAATAAATTGATTATTTTTTCAAGTGAATAAACCGTTGTGTCCGTTTGTTCGTTTACTATCTGTTCAAATCCTTTTCGCGTTAGAATATCCTCTGGCGAATGTGTTGCAATTCCACGTATGTCAATGTCGCTATTTTCGTTGTTTGTTCCATACGCATAACTACCGCCAAGACCTAACAGGATAACATTATCGCCAAGCGGATTCTTCCTAAGAAAATCATAATCACTTGAATCCACTTTTTTCTTAATTTCTTCTATTGTCATTTCACCACGCTTTCAAATCTAATCACGCTTTGTTCTTACTCGGAAAACCACACTTTTATAAGAGTATTTTTCAAATCTTTCTTTGTTTTCTTTTTGTATTCCTTCTCTTTTTGCGCTAAATAATTATCAAGTTTCGCCATAACGCTTTCCCATTTTGCAATATCTGTTCGCTTTCCTCTTTTACCATTATTCTTACCCATATTAACCTCCACGATTATTCATATTCACCATGTATAATAAATGAAATACTTCCGGAATATACAGTTCCAATTCTGTTTAAACGCGAGTTTTCTTCATCAACCATAAACATCAACTCGCCACCAAAATCTAATTCTGAATCACTGTGCAAAATTGCCGCTGTCAAGTTTTCGTCTGGAAATGTTTCGCCGCTTTTATGTAAATCTATCTCGTCACACATCCTACGAACTTTAATGGCGGCAAAGTTTTCAGTTATACCCAAATCGCATGGGTATAATAGGATATTGTTTTCCATAACGCCATTAAAAGATGAACTATCTAAATCAACATAAACCGAATAATCGGGTTCAAGGATAAAGTTATCGTTTAGCTTAATTTCTATATTTTCATTTTCGTTTATATTCAAAGTGGCGGGAATAACAACTTCATATTCATTTATGGCTTGTCTTTCTGTATAGAATACATCCATTGTCTGTGTTTGCTCGGCGTTTATGGTTTGTATCCCGAACGTAGAAGAAGCCAAAATTATTGTTGCTAACAACAAACTTTTAATTTTATTTTTCACTACTTTATCTCCAAGTTAAAATTCATTCTTGCGCTATTTAATTTTGTTCCATCTTTGCGATAACATTCATAAATTATATATGCCGAAGTAGATTGTTTTTCCAAATAATGCACTATCTCTATTTTTCGTATCGCCTTTCCGGGTTTAATTAAATTTGATTCATACATTAGTTCTTTGTTGATATATAAATAAATCTTAAAATTTATACCATCATTTATTTCTGGATTGTAAAAATTAACAACCTGTTTTGTTGTTCCAGAATTAAAAACCATTCTATCAAAGCACGGTATACTAATAATATTATTCACTCGTGTATTCTGAGTTATATCTTCCGCATTGGCATCAAATACAAGCCCATATACACCTTGTCTTGGGTTCTTTATTATACATAAAACGATAAAAAACATTAAGATTAACAAGTAGAACACAATTATAAATATAATAATATTTTTCTTCCTGTTCTTTTTTATCATTGAACAACAATCTCCGCATCTTCCTTACGAAAAGCCATCATATCAATATTAAACTTTTTAATTATATTTTCGTTGTCTGTATGAATCTTTATGGTTAGCCATTTTGTTAAATCCAGAGATAATATACAAAGAAGCGACTTCGCATTAACAGTATATATACCATTAGACAACGTTATATTTTCGCTATATTTCGAGCATTTTGCGACAAGGTTTCCAGCATATATTAACGAATTAAGAAGTATGTAAAACTCGTTTTTTCTCAAATCAACATTATCCAATTTATTTTTTGTTTCACTTTTTGTCGCAACAGGTTTTCTGTTGAATATTTTACTTATACCTTGCTTTAACATTTTTCTTCTCTTTCTTCATTATACTAAATGATACCTTTGTGATATATAATTCCTGAACTCTGATTTACTTATTGATGAAAAAATATCACCATAATCAATTTCAATTTCAGCCATTATTTTCCCAATATCCCTATAAACCAAGTAGAGCGAAATATCTATATTGTCCAATATGGAAAACCGCTTATCCATCAAACAACGCTTTCTTTTTCTTTGTTCTTTATAATCAATATCATTATTTAAATCTGTATACTTTTTCCATTTTGCCATTTCCTTTCATTTCCTAAGACAATCTCCCAATCATCTGCCGCAATATTCGCGAAAGTAAACATCGGATTGTCTGTTTCCCTTATATCAAATATTTTATTATTTTCACAATGAATCATAATCGTATTATCCTCCCAAGCCCAATAACCTTTCCAATCTTTTCTCTTTATCTTGCGTCCGTTTATTAACTCTTTAAAAACTTCTCCAAACGTCATTTACTTCACCTTACTAAATTTCAATGGCTGCCCATTTTCGCTTTTTGCTATACTTCCATTGGAATGTATTTCCATATGATCTAACCTCGATATCATCAACATTATCCTGTGATAATAGGAAATCCCGTATTGCTTGTTTCTCTTCTTTTGTTTTGGAATTTAAGTAAGCCCAGTAATCAAGCTTGCGGTCTATTTGTTCTATGACCCATTCTTCATCAGACAACATTGATTGCCTTTGAAGTTCTTTCTCTATTGCTTCCACTTTTTGTTGTGCATCATTATAACTTTTGAATATTTCAAATCTTGGTAAAGATGTTGTTGGATACTCATACAATGTACTAAAAACACTTGTATATTTTTTTCTAATTCTCCATCCAAGCTTTGTATCAATCTCTGTGGTTGGATATGATTGGTCGTAATCTTTTAGTTTAACAAGAATACCACGTTTTAACAGTTTTTTTATTGATTCTGCATCACTAAGGTCGCAACCAACAAGGTCGGAATCATTCATTTCTTTGTTTTCTATCTCGAACAATTTCGTATTCCAAGTCCAACCTTTAGGAAGTTTTCTCCAATCTGAAACCTGTGGGTAATCCTTATATGGAATACCTTCGAGATACCTTGTATCGTACATATGCAATTTGTCTATAATAACAGCATCAGAAAATTCTTCATCAACTACACCAAGCTCAACCATATAATGTGGCTTTCTATAAATGTTTTTTGAAACCCAATAAACAATATCGCCATTTTTATATTGCATTGTTTGTGTCCTTTCTTTTCTTTTTTAAATCGCATGGAACATATTGACCGTAAAAATATGTTTTTTCTTTTGCTTTGCAATATATTTTCAAGTTGCTCTTTTCGCCTTGAATATTAGAATGCTCACATTCTTCACATTCGCTCGTGCAAATCATGTTCCTTCTTTTCTTTGCCATGATAAATAATCCTTTGGTTATTTTGTATAATCTTTATGTGTTTAATATATTTTTTGCTCTTGAAATCCTATCCATGCTTATTTTAAAATACTCGTCTGAAATTTCAAACCCTATATAATGCCTGTTGTTCTCTATCGCACAAACAGCCGTTGTAGCAGTTCCAAGAAACGGGTCAAGAATAATATCACCTTCTTTTGTGAATTTTTTTATAAACCATTCACATATTTCTTTTCGCATTACCGCATGATGATTATCAATGTGGTCGCTGTTAATTGGCGTATTTATGTAATTAAATGTGTTTTCATCGCCATAGCATCGAAATTGTTTACCATCTTTATTCATAACGATAAAGTATTCGTATGCGTTGGTGACGCTCCTTGTGTTATCTTCCTTGTGGTAATTTCTTGAAGGTTGAGGATTGCTCTTAGTCCAAATAACAATACCTGTTATATTGCAAGCATATCTACCAAAATACTTATATATATCAGTTTTGTTAAAATGATTTTGTTGAAGATTTACAATTACTTTATCTTTTGCAATCCTCAATGCTTCATCTGTAAATCCTGTTAATAACGAAAAATAATTTATCAGATTGTCGTTGTAATGGTCATATTTATCATTTCGCACTCTGTTATATGGTGGCGATGTAAAAACTACATCAACACACTTATCTGGCAAATCTTTCATCAAGTTTAAACAATTCCCACGCTTTATATAATCTAATAAAGCAATCTTTTTATCGTTCTTATCTTCCATAAACTACCTATTTTAGCGCACTTTGAAAACTGTAACGCTTCACCTTTCTTGATTTTGTTAGCAAGCGAAAATCTTTTTGACTATTTTAGTTGGTTTATTTTCACTAAAGTGCTAATAGAAAGATTGTTTCTTTATCTTGCCTTATTTATTGTAACATAAATAAACCATGCTGTCAATAATTATTTTGTATTATCAATTTGCATAGTTTTAAATCTTCTTCATTTCGTCATCAAAATAATCGCCAAGTATCTTATTCACATCACCGATAGCGTCATAAATCGAGCCGAGTTTCGCAACAATATCATCAATGTATAAAACATTTGTAATACCACCCCGATAAAGAACGTGATACTTGACTTCATGTAAAGTTTCTGCATCACTACAATCTATATGTGTAATGAGACATGGGATACCGATACGATCTGTGATAACATCGTTCTCTTGATAAACTCCGTAATGTGAATTGACGATTTCAGCGACCTCATAAAATGTCATTCTGTTTAGTGTTATTGGATAAATATTATCATCCTGAATCACACCACGATACCGCGCAATTCCATCTGATGTATTTGATTCATATGCTTCTATCAAGCTTTCCACTTCGTTGATTATCCATTTTGCTTCACAATATTTCATGCCATTATTCCTCGCAGACTTCATATGTGCTTTCAAAAATATCTGGTTTGCATGGGTAATACTCGCCTTTAATGTCCCTTATAATATAATCGCCAACAGAAGCGATCATTACACCTTCAAGAGTTTTTATATAGATCAACTTACTTTTGTATTGTTCGGAAGATGGACGATAAGCAACAAGATTATCACCGTAACCGCCAAACATATCTCCTACAAAGTTTTCTATTTCAGAATCGTTATGACCATCCCACTTTATAGCTTCTATTGCTACTGGCTTCTTTCTATATTTCATATTGTCTCCAATCAATCATCTAAATATCTTAAAAATTCTGGTTTATAATCTTCTAATAACTGCTCAAATATATATGTTAATGGTTGTGACCATACAACATCATCAGCTTCATACGGCGCATCATCCATCAGTCTCATTACAATATATTCAGCAAATTTCTGCGGATTTCTCACTCTACAAATTGGATGATCGTAATCAAAATTAGTAGGTGCTTCATTAAATATCTTGCATAAATCTGAAATCTTTATTTCTGCCTTTATCGTTTCATCATCAATCGTGAATTTACATAGATGTTCGTCAAATTGTTTCATGGTTTGCTCTCCTGTTCCATGCTTTAATCGCTTCATCTTGAGCTTCTTGATGCGTCCAATGGAAACCATGTGTACGGACTTCAGCAAAGCAATTCAAGCATACCACTCGACTTGTGAATTTGCATTGAGGTCTATCGGTTCTCTCTTCTGTAAAAATGTTTATATTTAATCCTTTGCTTCCGCAAAATGGGCATGGTCTTAAATACATGACTGTTCCTCCGCTGGTTTATATGTCTGTTCTTTTATTTTTCAAAGTTTTAATTCTTCAAATTCAAAGTTTTTCAAAACTCGCGAAATTTGATTAAAGGATAAATCACTTTCTTTACCTGTTCTTTCATTACGACATAAAATATATGTCGCATAAGTTCCGTTGTTATAACCACTTGCTTTTATAGGACAACTGAATAATATCTTATCGCCTACTTGTATATTCTTAAACGCAGGAGAAGAACTTTTCTTATTTATCTTTACGCATTTTGCTATTGTCTGAAGTGTCATTTTGCCTTCTTTCAGAAAAAGCTAACAGGCTCTTCACCACACCAATTCACAGGAGGAACTGGCATATCTTTACTTGAATTAAATGTTGGCTTATCTATATTTCTAAGCTTCCAATCATCGAGCAGCATTCTCAGAGCTTTTTCTACAACATCCTTTTCAGACTGATACATAAGCATCGGACAGTCTATATCACGAATAACATTCAAAACCATTTCAGCCCAATGTGCATCTTTGTCCGTTACTTCAAGTCTGCTTCTGTTTTTGCAACCTCTATATAACATTATCTCAACTCCACTTCACCATAACACATTGTTGGGTCTGAAAATACTTTATAGCCTTGATACATTCCTACCATCCCTGTACAGTTATTGTTCGTGCTTTCCAGTCTATATTCATCAAGTCTTGGCATATCTCGAAGCGTATCTGGCGATAACAAGATGATAGGATTATATCCATGATTTGTTTGCTCCCATTTATGTAGTTGATTATTTAATAGCTGCGTATCTATTTTTCTAATTATACTAAATTTCATTCTTGATTCACTCATAAATGACGCACCACAATACGGTTTTAGTTCTCTTACTCTACTCTGCGTTATTAGTGCGCCTGTCTCTGCTGTAATATCAAGAACTTCTTTAATGCTTACTGGATAATCCTGTTCTATTCCAACCCGTCCCATGATACCTTTCCTTTTTTTTAATTCAGCATTTTGGGTTTATGTCCATCGCATCTGCTTTCTTTATATCCATTCGTCATTATGAAAATATGTGTTGCTTTTGTATATCTTCCTTGTCTCATACAAACTGCGCATAATGGATGAACTTTTAAAAATCTCTTTTCTTTTAATCTTTCAAACATTTTTTCTTTTAAAAGTATTATCTATAAATCGAGTATTCCATTGTTTTTTAAAATCATCTACATCATATGCTTCTTTTTCAAAACTACAACCACAAGGACATGATAATTTCAAAATCGTTTTTCTTTTTTTAAGCATTATATGCGGATATGTTTTTGTTAAAATCTCTTCTTCAGTAAAAGTATTTTCTGATTCAAGTTTAAAATTTGTTTCACCGCAAAACGGACATTGTTTTAATTCAATCATAAATTTGCACTTTATTTCTAAACATCTGTTGTTCTTTTCTATCTCTTTTCTGCTTTTGTTTCGCTACACATGATTTGCATATCTTACAATTATTACAAGCACTTCTATTTTTACAATGCCAATAATTATCATCTAAATCGTTATACCATATGTATTTAGGAGGTGAAGGTTTTGGTTTTCTTATAGCTTTTCCCATTATGTTTCCAACCTATCCTCCCACTGTTCGCAATTTTTAACAGAAAATAAAACTGTATCACACGCCAAACCAACGTCACATTCGCACTCTTCGCCAGTCACAAATCCTGGAAAATCTATGACATGCTTGCAATGTTTACATGTTGAGCATCCACTTTTCTTAGACAATTCTTTATGTATCTGAAGATAATGTTCAAACTGTTTCTGCTTTTGTTCTGGCGTTGGATTAAAAATTTCTTTTAGTTTGTTTCCCATTTCACCTCGCTATGATTTTCAATTTTTTCACATAGCCTTTGAATAACTTCTGCGTCACTAATCATAGTGCTACAAACATCACTATTTAATAACTTGTTTATTGTATTCATAAAACTTACTTTTGGATTCTGACTGTGATAATCAAACAATGCTTGCATGATATTTTCAAAATCATCATCTTTCGTTTTGTCTCTGCTGTAATCGGCTTTTTCATCGTAATGGTCAACAATGTATTGAAGCGTCCTCGGAGCATAATCAATATATGGATACATACATCCGACATTATAGATTTCGCACGGGAAACCTTGACGGTTTAGCATAGCCGTAAGCCTACGCTCCATATCACTTTCTGCCGAATTATGCGAATGACCGTGTAGAAGTATGGCATTTCGGTAATGATGGTTGTAAAATGGTATATAATAATGAGATAAAATCACTCTTTTATTTGCACCATTTACCGTATCA
>AUXO010425156.1_pt1 | contig 10214 bp, 5 predicted proteins | sample 768731 | NCBI WGS metagenome assembly AUXO01 (sample SAMN02715735, study PRJNA202380) | gut metagenome | biome: sheep rumen | host: Ovis aries | place: New Zealand: Palmerston North | reverse complement strand
CCTTTTCTTCTCTGACAATACACTAGTTATGATAGACAAAAGATCTTGCTCATTTGCAAGAGCATCTTCATCAAGAAAAGTGTCTTCTCCTCTTTGTTTCTTAGCAGCTATTAACTCTTCTAATGTCTTTATGTTACTCTGTATTTTCTTAAGACCAGTTTCTATTTCAGATATTGTCTTGTTCTTCCAAAACTTCTTCCAATCTTCTCTTTTATTTGCTGGAGTCCCATATGCAATTTCTTTCTTTCTTAGCTTAAGAGGACTAGGAGTATCTTGGTGAACAGGCGAGCTTGAAACTTGTCTTGAATTGTATATCTTCTTGTTGTAAGCTTCATATATGATATCTTTCTCATTGAGAAGCAATTCTCTCCTCTCTACAAGTTGGTCTAGTGCTTCTTGAGCGCTTTTCAAGCCAGAAATGATAGTCTCTTTCTGCTGCTTAGAAATTCCTGGCTCTTCTTTTGCTTGCAAGCTAATCTCTATAGCTTTCTCTGCTTCTCTGATGGTGAGAGACAACATCTCAATCTCTTTGCCAAATTCTCCTGTTGGGAGATACTTGACAAAGAACTTGCTCAAGATCTCACTTGCTGTCAGTTTCTCTAGTCTTTCTTGTAGTGTCATCTCTATAGTTATCTCTGTTGAGCTATGTAAGGGCTTTGGTTTGGTGTGACTGCACTGTCATTTATGATAGTCTTGCTGTCATTCTTCACAAGCATTGTGCTAAGGTCTTTCTCTATTGTACTAGATGGGACCTGGCATGCTGTCTTGTAGTATCGTATGTTAGTGAGGAATATGTTGCTCTCTGTGATGTAGAACTTTCCTACTTCAAAGTCATTAGACAAGTCTCCTACTATCACATGATCTAAGACTCCAATGTTCTTGTCAGTTCCTTCAGCAAACACAAACACATCAGAAGACGGACCTAAGTTGCAAGCAAATCCTATCCATTGGTTGAATGGAATGTCTCTGTTGAGCTTGACTTCTTTCTCTTTGCTTCCAAACTTGATGTAGACAGAGTTGCTTCCAATCAAGCTTATGTTGAAGTTACACTCACCATGCTCTCTACCCATGAGAAGTGGCTTCACATTGCATTTCTTGATCTTCACATTGCCATTCCAGAATCCAGTGAGCTTCTTAGCAGCAGCTCTGTACTCTGCATTGTTAAGTGTGATCAAGTATTTCTTCTGTCCATTGACTTCTACTACCTTGCTCACATAGCCATTCAAGTGCAAGAACGACCCTCTAGACACTACAATCTTGTCCCCTTTCTTTATAGACTCTGTATAGTTGAAGTCTTCCATCAAGAAAGAGTTCTTCTCTGCTTGCTGGACTAGCTTCCCAGCATCAGCAGACGTGTCAATGTCTTGTATCTTCACCCAGCAAGTGAATAGCCTGTTATAGTCTTTGTCTTCTGATGACACTGAGTCTCCATTCTTGTATATGATAGACTGATCCATTGAAGACAAGTCATAGTAAGACTTAGCAACTACATTGTTGTATGTGCTTACATCTCCAATCACTATGCTTCCTAAGTCTTCACTCTTGTATTGATCTCTGCTCATAGGATCTGCATTCACAAGCTGGCTTGTCTGAGGCTCATCGATGATGTCAGCTACTTCTTCTGAAATCTCTTTGCCAAACAGCTTGTCTACGCTCACAGTCAAGTCATCTATAGTGTCTTTGACTGCATCAGGCTCTCTCCTGCTAGCTCTTGGATTGTACTTGACAAGCTGTACTTTGAAACCTGTCTCACGCTCTATGAATCCATATATGATAGTTGATGTAGACACTTCATACAAGCAGTTGAGCATCTCGACATACACAATGTCTCCTTTCTGAGGCATCACATCTTGTCCATAAGCACTTTCCCACTCAGTCTTGTCTATCTCTACCTCAAATGGAGCTTCATAGCTAAGTCCAAACAAGTCAACACTGAAGTTCCCAGGATTGTACCCAGAGTTAGTAGTCACAACTTTGAGAGACTTAGGACACTCAACATCTAATAGAGTGTACTCATGGAAAATCACATCTTCTGACTTCTCATGTGGCACACTCCTCATCCAAGAGACTTCTATCCCTACTGCATTAGACACCATAGAGTTGATGCTCTTTGCAGACTCATAGAAGCTTTGCAATACTTTGTTGTAGTCTATTCCTCCTATTGGCATTCCTGAAAGCCTTCTTGTGGTTTCCAATATTTATCCATTTTTGATAAATATGTCAAATTCACAACATCTAGTAAAGAATGAAGATCAAGAGAAGTGAGATTGAGAGGATTATAAATGAAGAAGTAAGCAGGAGAATCAAGTTCTTGAATGAGGATGGAGAAGCTGGACTTGGTGGCTTTGTGCCTGGAGGAGCATACTTCACTGGAGGCGGTGGCGCTTATGGTCCATTCCAGACACTCACTAACACTGTAGGGATAGGAAACCCAGTACCTGCAGGCTCAGACGGACAACCCGGCTCCGGAGACAGATTTGACAACACAGTTGCTAAGCCTGCAAAGAAGAGAAGTGCAGAAGAAACAGGAAAGAAGACCAAATAAGTCTTCTTTCTTTGATTAGTGCTTGAAGTCTTTCTTCCAACAATTGTTGCTCACAGCTAAGCAAAAAGCTTTGTTAGACTTCTTAGTCCTTAGCCTAGACAAGTAATCCCAAAGCGGAACTTCTTGTGTCTCATAGTGAGGCTTCTCATCTTTTATCCAATGTCCAGCATTGTCTACATGCCATCCTAATGTCTTTACTTTTATGTTGACTTGATCTTTCTTGTGTCTCATGAAAGACTTCATCAGGTCCAGAATCAATATTGCATTTGTCTTAGTCAGAGCAATGCAGTCATTCTCATCTCTATCAACTTTAGTAGAGAATATCTTGTCTAAGTCTGCAACAGCTAGAGGGCCAAAGTCTTTAGGATTGTATCCACTCTTCTGAGAAGCTTTGCCATACTCTATATGGTCTATCCATCTGTATGGAGCGCCTCCAACTCTTCCAAACACTATTCTTATCACAAAGAAATTGTCATCTCCACAATGCCAGCCTTCACCAGCCATAGTGTAGATCTCAGCAGAACTGTATAGCTTGATAGGCCAATATTCTTTAATATATCCAGTCACATTGCAAACTGGATCAACAGTCCAGTTGCCATCTTCTTTTTGAGAGTACAGCTTGTAACTATTGAAAACAAATTGGCCTTCACTTGAATCTCTAGGCATTGGCTCTAGTGCTTCATATCTTCCTTTAGGCAACATGCCAATTTTCTTTGCTTCTCTCAACAACACACTCAAGAAGTCTTTAGAGCCATCTATTTCCTCGTCAATTGTCTCATCTAAGTCTCTCACTGAGTTAGGAGTCGCTTCAGACTTGAACTTGCTTGACACTTTCTTGTTGAGACCTAAGTTTGCTGATTCTTGCAAGTTGAACTTGTAAGGCATCAGGTCCTGTTGTTCTTCTAGAGGCTTAGAGTCATCATATGAAGCACAGAAAGTGACAACATTCAAGATCCTGTCTGGTGTTGCCAACCACCCAAAATACCAAAGGCTTTCATCTTTAGGGCCTATCACCATCTCAGGAGTAGCTTTTGTTGCAGAGTTCAATGTCATCACTACAGATGTTCCTCTGTCATACAAGTTCAGTTGCCAGATTGCAGGCATATGGTCTTTCACTTTGAAGTCTGTCTCTCCAAGTCCAATTGCAAACACTACAGATCGCTCTTCATTTGATGATGTGTCAGAGGTCTCCATCATGTCAAGTATGTCATAAGACTTCTTCTCATATGCCATGAACACATCTTTTACTTCTTTGTATCCATTAGCATTCAAGAAGGTCTTGAGACACTCCATGACAGAGTCTATAGAAGACATGTCATAAAGAGCATCAGCTTTGTTCTTGTTTCTCTCTTTGTCTTTGCTAATGACTCTCTTTCCTAGTCCTAAAGAAGTGACTGACTCATTCAATTCACTGAAAATGTCTTTTATAGTAAGATAATCATATTCTTCAACTTTTCTAGATACAAATTCTAAGAAATCAACAATCTCTTCATGCCCAGCTCTTATTACAGACACTACAAAATCTGAATAGTCATCTATGATATTATTGATGAAGTTGTCTTTAGCTTTTAGTGTCCCATGCAGGAAATTGGCCATCAATATAGAGCCTCTAAGAACTTCTAAATGTTTTGATGTGATGTTTAGAATAGTTCCATACTCTCCAAGACAAAGCCATAGCTCATTCTTTCCTCTCACAAACACTCCACTTCCTTGGTCTTTGCCAGTGGATTGCATATGCTTGAAGATGAGGTCATTCGTAGACTTCATAGAGTCAATCAAGTCTGCATAGTGAGCTCTTGAATAGCAGCAAATCAGATTCTTGACAACTTTCTTGTAATTTGCATAAGAAATCTCTTCTATTGCGTCTCTCTTTTCATATTTCTTCTGTACTCTGCCTGCTAGTCCAATGCTTGACAATGTCTCATTGACCTTTGGATAGTTGTCAAGATGTCTGATTTCTTCCACTTTCCTGATAGCTGCACTAGCCACCATCCTAAGAGACAAGAACAGATTAGACACACTAAGCCTGTAGCAGTATCCTATTGGGTTTCCAGAAATTCTAAAGTAGTCTATAGAGTCTTTGCTATTCACTATCAAGTGCTCTTGAGATGACAGTGCTTTGATCTCATCTTCACTATACATCTCTTCCATAAGAGCAAGCTGACCAGCATAGTCTCCACCAAATATTCTTGAAGACATAGATCTCACTAATGTGTAGAAGAACCACTCACACTCGTTCTTCTCTAAGAAGTAAGGAATATTGACATCTGCTTGTTCTTTGTGTTCAGTGTTAGGATACTTAAACCTTTCTGAATGTTTGTTGATTGCTTTCTGTAAAGCATCTTTGCTGAGAACTAACACTGTGGCATACAGTTTGTCATTGTTCTTAGATGCTGTTGTCAGATTCCACTCAGGACATGTGAAAGCTATTCTTCTAGCAATAAAAGGTCCTTTCCAGTCATTGCTAGTCACTTTCCATCTTTTTGACTTGTCTATTGTCTTGAGAAGTCTCTTGATTTCTGTCTCACATTGTGAATCATCTATGAGGTCTAAGTCTTCAGTTCTGTTTCCTGCAGCTTTTTCTTCATATCGTTTAGATATTTTCTTAGAAAGACCAATCTTATATAGCTTGTATTCCTTGTCAAAGTCCATCAGAATCAATAAATAAGCCAAATATTTGGGATTTTCCATATTTATCGAAGGACATGAATCTGAGATCCTCATACAAGAACAGGAACAAGCCAGACTTGAGAGAGAATGCTAAGTGGCAGCAAGGATACTTCTATCCAACTAACAAGGAGAAGTGCTTGTCACAAGTGAACATTTTCAGGTCAAGCTGGGAAGAGCACTTCATGAAGTGGTGTGACAGGAATCCAAACATAGTCCAGTGGGCTAGTGAGCCTATAGCTGTCAAGTACAGGAACCCGGTCTCTAACTTAGAGTATTGCAAGAAGAACAACCTTGATCCTAGAGATCCAAGAAATTGGAAAGTATCTAACTACTACACTGACTTCTGGATTTCTATCAAAGGCAGGGATGGAAGTGTGAAGAAAGTGTTCATAGAGATCAAGCCTTACTCTCAGACACTTGCTCCTGAACCTATTGCTCCAAGTGCCCCTCTTAAAGAGCAGAAGGCGTACTGCAGAGCTGCTCAGACATTCTTGATGAACAAAGCCAAGTGGGAAGCCGCAAAGAAATACTTCAATGAGCGAGGAGCGGAGTTCAGTGTGTTCACTGAGCGTACTCTAGAGAAGCTAGGATGTCTCTGAAATCTACCCAAAATTTGACTCTTGAGATCTCATAATAAATATATCACAAAAGCAATTATATCTAGATACAAATAATCGCATGAAGTCATTCAAAGAAGTCTATAATGCTAGCAAGATGCAAATGCTTGAAGCAAAGAAAACACAGATAGACAATGAGAAGGTCGCACTCTTAGAGGGTATAAAGACCGAGTTGTGCATCACTTGCAAACTCAAGGAATTGCCAAAGCAGCGACAGGATCAGGTGCTCAACATGCTGTATGAGTTCTGGTCTCCAAAGAAAGGCATCAACAAAGCAGGAAAGGCATTCTTAGAAGAAGGCAGGATTGCTATTGACACTAAGTCTTCTGTAGCTAACATAAAGCTGTTTGCACAGAAGGAGGTCAAAGACAACATCAATGAGTTTGCTAGGGCTTTTGTAAACAACAGAGGCAAGGAAATAGTACAACGCCTGCAAGAGAACATCCAGCACAGGTGCCAGAAGAAGATCATGTTCAAGCCTTTGTTTGAGATGGTGTTCAAGATTGTGTCTGACAAGATTCAGAACGACAACCTGTAGTCAAAGAGACCGAAACTTCTTTTCCTTCATTCGAGTCCTTCGATAAATTCTTGGCAAGCTGTCAGATGACTCTGACAGCTTCTTTGTTGTAATATCTGAAATCTTTCCTAGGGACGTTTGTTTCTTAGCTCTGATAAGAATTAGACCATTCGCTGCAGCATGCCTCTCAGCTCACCTCTAGTAGCATCTGTGACAACAAACCTGATCTCTTCACCAAAGTATGTTGGTGGAGGTGTTTGCTGAGCAGACACATTCACATTGTTGGTTGATGGCTGAGCAGGCTGAGCAGGCTGTGGGTTTGGATTTTCTTCTGTCTTGATGATGTTAGCATCTATCAGCATTTGCATCTGCTGTTGCTGCATCTCCATGAATATTTTGCCAAGCTGCTCTACTTTGTCCATAGAAGACTCATTGACTGCTTTCAATCCACTTGATATGACTTGCAGCTTCTTGCCAATAGTGTCAAGGTGAGTAGTGAGGTCTTTGAGCATCCTGTTCCTCTCACCTTCATTCTTCTTGAGCTTCTTCTCTATCTTGTCAACTGTGTCTTCAAAGTCCTTCCCAAACTTCTTGACGGTCTTTATGCTTGCTTTGATACCAGTGTCAAGCTTAGTCAAGTCAGCAAGAAGCTTAGCAAGAGTGTTCTCAAAGTTAGAAGTGCCATTGTACAGAGCTTGGTTGATCTCACCTGTAGCTTGTCTGAATATCTCATCTAAGTTCTTTATCTCTCCAGAAGAAGTCACTACTTGCTTTGTCATTCCTTCAATTGAAGAGATCTTGTTAGCAAACTCTTCTATTGGAAGAGACTTAGTCATCCTGACTTCTAAGAGCTCAAGCTTAGTCTGCAGCAGATCTATCCCAATATATGAAGATGTAGGTCCAAGACTGTTCAAAGCAGTGACAAGTGCTGCAAGAGCCATGTAGCCTTGAGCAGAAGCTTTTGTTATTATCCTTGTCACTTTGTGCACTCTGTCTGCTAAGTCTCCATAGTCTTTAGTGTACTGGTCAATAGTACTCTTGTACTTAGCTGCTGCATCTGGCAATGTAGCAGACATCAGTGTAGCAAGGTTGCTCAAGAACTCTTTCTCTTGCTGGCCAGCTTTAGTCATGTCAAGACTTCCAAAGTTGTTGATGACTTTAGCAGCAGCAAGTATGATAGCAGCATTTGTCTTCAACCTAGAGAGTTCTTTCTTCTTCTCATCAGTTGCAAAGGATGTAATTTCTGATGATGAGAAGCTACTAGCAAAGTACACTATAGCACTAGACACTTTGAGCGTGATTGAGTCATAGTCTGTCTTGACATCAAACTCTTTCATCATCTTGCCCCATTCCCCAACAGGCTTAGCAACACCAAGTATGCTCTTCAAAGCTTTGACTACTCCTGGGACATCTTTCTCTATAGACACTAAGCCATCTCTGAGAGTAGTCACGAACTTTGTGATTGATGTTGCAAGTGTTCCTGCAATGACAGGATATAGATCTTCGGTCTTGACAAGCTCACCATTCTTCCTCATGAAGATTGGCTTTCCATTCTTGTCATATCCTTCAATGACAAACAAGTTGTCAGATATGACTTTAGAGAAATTGCTAAGTCCAACCATCAAGTCTTTCAACCCACCTTTGCTCAAGTGCATCAGTACTTCTTCAGCTTCAGGAGCTATTCCATTCAAGCCATCTCTCAAGCCAACTATAAATGTAGTCAATGATGACACTAGAGTGCTAGCAGCATCACCATACATCTCTTTAGAGACTGTCTTGTAGATTGGCTTCCCATTCTTGTCATAGCTGTCAACATATCTTCCAGTAGCAAGCTTCAGTATAGAGTCAACAAATGATGACACTCCTTTCATGAGAGGCTTCATCACTTTAGAGATGCTCTCCATTGTCTCAACTTGTTCTGGCTGGAGCTGAGCCATGCTCTCCCCAAGCACTCTCAAGAACACATTGAACCAAATCACTACACTCTTTGCAGCAGCACTGAAGTCATCAGGACTCACTTGTTTTGTCACTTTGAATGAGTCTTCAATTCCAACAGAAACTGTGCCTGTAGTGAGCACCATCACAGCATCAACAAACTTAGAGACTGAGTCCATGATTGGAACTATTGCTTCAGACAAGCTCTTTATAGCTTTCCTCTGTGTGTACTTCATTCCTTCTGTACCAGAAATCAGAGCTTCTAAGAATCTCAAGAAATTTCCAGTTATTGCATCTGCAGCCGCTATGAATCTAGGTTCTGAAACCACTTCAGTCCTTTGATTTCCTTCTTCATCTGTTGTGGTGTATGTACCAGTTGCCATAGCCATAATAGCATCAACGAACTTGCCAACTGAGTCCATGACAGGAGACAGAGACTTTGCAATAGAGTTGATAGATGCTTGTGCAGAGTAGCTCAAGCCATCAGCACCTTTGCCAAGTTCTGTTATAAACTTTCCGAACGCTTCACTTACAGCATTTGCAGCTTTAGTGAAATCTCCAGGCTCCACTCTCTTCTTAATTTCCTCTCCATCATCTCCAGTCATTGTGTATGTTCCAGTAATGAGCTTCATGATAGCATCTACAAATGTGCCTACAGATTGCATGATAGGACCTATTGAAGTAGACAAGTAAGAGATTGTCATAGCCACAAGACCACCAGTGATGAATTTCCCTCCCCAGCTTCCGCTTCCTCCAAGCTTCCTGAATCCTGCAGCAAGTCCTTCAATGAACATCTGGAATCCGCCAGCTACAGTTGCAGCAGCTAACCCAAATACCCCTGGGTCAACTCTCTCATATATAGGCTTGCCTTTCTCATCATAGCCCGATATGAACTTCATAGTTGCTACCTGCTCTACTATGTCTACAAACTCTCCAATTGTCCATATGAGTCCTAGCAATGGACCTGTGAATATGCCCATCACTATAGCCAGCAATGCTCCAGCAGGAGCCCAGCCTTTGACTAAGCTTGCCAGGAATCCACTGAATGCCCCACCAATCTCTCCACCTGCACTCTCAAGGTTGCCATACTCATCTTTGAGCTTCTTCCACCTTGAGACAGTTGTGATGAATAAGTTAATGACTCCCATGAGTCCTGCTAAGATAATTTCTAGTGCGGCCATCCCACCTAGTATTGCAGCCCCAAAACCAGATGTCACTACAAGAGTAGAGATCACACCAAAGACTCCTCCTGCACCTAGCATTGCAAACAAGACATTTGCAAAAGAATCCAAGTCTTTTTCGTTGACACTTTTTGCTTTCTTAGCAACATGTATAGTGTAGTCTACTATTCCTATCAGCCCTGCAAGGCATATAGTCAATATTGCTATGCCAGCTGTACTCCTAGTATCTAGAATATACTTTTGTATAGCTGCAAGAGCTGTCAATATAGCAAGTTCTCCAACAAGGACTGTGATCAAGTTGCCAAACAATGGCTTCAGACCTCCATTCTCTTGGATAGCTTGATTCAGATACTGAGACAGTTTCACTAGTGCTATGATGTTGAGCTCTAGGCCTATCATCACTGCAAGCAGCCACACTAAGTTCTTGATGGAGCTCTCTACTCCAGGAATCTTAGATATAGCAGCAAGTATTCCTACAACTAAAATCTCTCCTACAAGTATAGCAAGAAGCATGCCTACATGACTCCATCCTATAGCAGACATCTCTATGAGCTTAGCAATGCCAATGAACAATATCATGTTGATAGCAAGTCCAGCAATAGCTAAGTTGAGCATCATGATATTGTTGAGGTTCTCTCTAGAAATCAATCCTACTTTGTTAGCAACCCATATCAATCCAAGAACTGCTAGCCCAGCAGCAACAACAAGTCCTATAGCCAGATAGTGGTCTGCAGTTATATTCACTGCTA
>AUXO015175349.1_pt1 | contig 10215 bp, 9 predicted proteins | sample 768731 | NCBI WGS metagenome assembly AUXO01 (sample SAMN02715735, study PRJNA202380) | gut metagenome | biome: sheep rumen | host: Ovis aries | place: New Zealand: Palmerston North | reverse complement strand
GCCACCGACCTCGGCGACTACCTGCTCGCAAGCGGCAAGATCACCCGCGAACAGTACGACCGCGGACAAGCCGAAGCGAAAAAGCTCATCGTGGAGGCTATGTAATGCTTTACAAGTTGGCTCACATACTTCGCGATAGGTTCGGTTTCATTTGGAATATAGTGGAATGGCTGAATGCATTCGTTTTCGCCATGACGCATAAAAACCAGTTGGCAAAAATCCCAGAAATCCTTCAGGGATTTTCCGAAAAGTTCACGTTGCGCCTTGCTGCAATTGCAGACGCAAAGGCTCTTGCTGATTTTTTTTCTGAACAGCCTGAAGAAGCTTTCAAGTTTTTCAGACCGCATAATTTTGATGAAAAATCTTTAGCCCGTATAATCAAGAACAAAGCTTTCCTCACATTCCTTGTGCTAGATGGAGAGAATATTGTCGGCTATTTTTTCTTGCGCTGTTTCGTAAACGGGAAGAGTTTCAAAGGTTATATTGTAGATAACGCGTATAAGGGACGCGGAATTGCCAAATTAGAAGGTCTCGCAATGAATAAGGTCAACGAAGGACTAGGCCTTCGCATGTTTGGCTCAATTTCTCCTGAAAATCCGGCGTCAATGGCTGCTGCCAAAGCTGTAAACGAAATCAAGGTGCTTGAAACTTTGGAAAATGGTGATTTATATATTGAATTTTTGCCGAAATCAGGAAGTGCCTTATGAATGTCCTTATTTTGGCAAATAATTCTGTAGGTCTATACAAGTTTCGTCGGGAACTGTTGTTGGCCTTATTGGCTCAAAAAAATGAGGTCTATATTTCTTTGCCCAATGGAGATTTTGTTCCTGAAATGGAACAGATGGGCTGTCATTTTATTGATACAGAAATATCAAGACATGGTGTAAATCCTGTTACAGACTTAAAACTGCTTGCTAAGTATATTTCCATCATCAAGTCTGTCAAACCTGATATTGTTTTCACGTACACGATTAAACCCAATGTATATGGTGGTTTGGCCTGTCAGTATTGCAAGATTCCGTATGTTGTCAACGTGACGGGACTTGGTACAGCAGTAGAAAATGGTGGAATTCTACAAAAGATAACCATTTCCTTATATAAAATAGGACTTCGTAAAGCCCAGAAAGTTTTCTTTCAAAACAAGAACAATATGCAGTTCATGCTTGATCATAAAACTGTAAATGGGGCGTATGCACTTATACCTGGAAGTGGCGTGAACCTAGAACGTTTTTCTCCGATTCCGTATCCAGCAGATACTGATGGGTTCCATTTTGTGTTCATTAGCCGCATTATGCACGAAAAGGGGATTGATCAATATTTGGACGCTGCGGTTCATTTTACAGATCGATTCAAGGCTGCGCAAGGTCCGCGTGTAGTTTTCCATGTTTGCGGATTTTGTGAAAAAGAATACCAGGGAAAATTGGACGAATTGGTCAAGAATAAGACTGTTGTGTATCATGGTATGGTGCGTGATGTTCGTGAAGTTTTGAAAGAAGTCCATTGTACTATCCATCCGAGCTTTTATCCTGAAGGCATAAGCAACGTTCTTTTGGAAAGTAGTGCTTGCGCTCGACCCATTATAACTACAGATAGAAGTGGTTGTCGTGAAATTGTAGATGATTCCATCAATGGTTTTGTTGTTAAACAACGTGATTCTAAGGACTTAATAGATAAAATTGAAAAGTTTATTGCATTATCTTATGAGCAGAAAATGCAAATGGGTCTTGCCGGTCGTGCTAAGGTTGAACGCGAATTTGATCGACAAATTGTTGTGAATGCTTATATGAAAGAAATGGAGAACTTAAAATGAGACGCTTGGTGAATAATATCGCAAGCTGTTTTTATTCGCTTGTTTTTTTCTCTCTCTTGAAATTATTTCATTTCAGTGGCTTGAAGTTTCATTTTGTTGAGCGCTTTTCGCCTAACGTTGTTGTGGAAATGGGGAAACATTCGCGACTGATTTTAGGCAAAATGGTTCGTGTTCATAGCGGTTCAAAAATTAAGGTTAGAAAGAATGCCGAACTTGTGATGGAAGCCGGTGTGAAAATGAACTACAATTGCATTATTGCCTGTCATAAAAATATAAAGATTGGTGCGGGTACACAATTTGGACCGTCGGTTTATCTCTATGATCATGATCATGATTATAGAGCCGGACTTCAAAATGATGCGTATTTAGAAGGTGCTATTGAAATTGGTAAAAATTGTTGGATTGGTGCAAATACCGTAATTCTTCGTGGTACAAAAATCGGTGATAATTGCGTTGTTGGTGCAGGTTGTGTATTGAAGGGAACATTTTCTGCGAATAGTGTAATTGTGCAAAAAAGAAATACGAATGTGATGGAAGGAATTGCTTGAAATGATGGAGCCTATTCGTATTTTGCATATGATTGGAAGCCTTAATGTGGGTGGTTCTCAATCTATGATAATCAACCTTCATCGAGCTATAGACCGATCTAAGATCCAATTTGATTATATTATAGATCATTCAAATCATTTATATTATGAGGCTGAAATAAAAAAACTTGGCGGCAAAATATATAGTCTCCCTTCATTTAGAGGTTCTAATATTTTGTCGTTACGAAAAATTTGGAAAGTTTTTTTCAAAGAACATCCTGAATATAAAATTCTTCATTCTCATGTTCGTAGCTACGCATCTCTTTATTTGCCTATAGCAAGGAAAGCAGGTGTGTTGACGGTTATTCATAGCCATAGCACATCCAATGGACATGGCTTTTTGTCCATTATTAAGTCAATAATGCAATATCCGTTACGATATCAGGCTGATCACTTCTTTGCTTGCTCAAAAGAGGCTGGAACTTGGTTATTTGGTAGAAATGTTGTAGATGGTGAACGTTTCCACATGCTGCAAAATGCAATTGATGTCGAAAAGTATCGTTTCGATCAAAAACTTCGAGATGAATACCGAGAAAAATTAGGTCTGGGAAATAAAAAGACCTTTATTCATATTGGACGTTTTCACCCTGCCAAAAATCATGTATTCCTGTTAAATTTGTTTGCTGAAATCCACAAAAGAGATTGCAATACTATTTTATTGCTTGCTGGCGATGGCGAACTTCGTTCGGTTATAGAAAAACAAATTGTTAATCTAAATATTCAGAGTTCGGTCCTTTTGTTGGGTTGCAGAAATGATGTCCCGAATTTACTTCAGGCTTCGGATTGTTTTTTGTTCCCTTCTGTATGGGAAGGTCTTGGAATGGTTGCTGTAGAAGCCCAATCAGTGGGGGTTCCTTGTCTTTGTAGTACAGGAATTCCGAAATCTGTTGCTGTTGTGCCTGGTTTATGTCATTTTATATCTACTGATAATATCTCTAAATGGTTAGAAATGGCTTGCAATTCTGTTCCCCTGTATAAAGATGTCTCGGAATATGTAAAAATGGCTGGGTATGATATCAATGAAACTGCAAAAAAAATGGAGTCTTTTTATTTGAATGAATGGAATAGGGTGGTTGATGTTGCTACGTGATGTTGTAGTTGTTTAGAGTTCATTGCTTTTTTGAAAAGGTGATTTGTAAAATGAAGAAAGTTGCGTGCATTATTGTAAATTACAATGATTCGTTGAGAACAAAAAAACTAGTAGAAAACATACAATTTTTTGGGTCAATTGATTTTATTATTGTTGTGGATAACTGTTCTTCAGATAATTCCTGTTCTGTTTTGGAAACAATTAAAAGCGATAAATATTATTTCATCAAATCACCTCGAAATGGAGGCTATGGAGCGGGAAATAATTGTGGGGCTAGAAAAGCGTTCGATTTAGGGGCCGATTACATTTTAATCGCTAATCCAGATGTTTGTTTTAGCAATGAATGTGTTTTACATATGGAACAAACGATGGCTGATAATCCCTCTTGTGCAATTGTTGGGGCGAAAGAAGTGAAACTTGGAACTTGGGCATGGCGATATACATCTGCATTTTATGATGTTTTGTCTACAAGTCTTTTTTTTAATAAAATTCTAAAAAAAAGGTGCTATCCGAAAGAATATTTTTCTAATAAGGATTGTGTAGAAGCTGATGTCATTCCAGGATGTTTTTTGTTGGTTGATTTAACTAAGTTTTTAGAGGTCGGTGGCTATGATGAATCTATTTTCTTGTATGAAGAGGAAAAAACTCTTTATTGCAAGTTTAAAAATAGATATGTGTCAATAGTAGATTTATGTGTTGAGTATGAGCACAATCATGTTGAAAGTCATTCATATACTTTAAAATCGATGTTGCTTGGCAAGAAAAGGTTAATTGCTGGACGTTTGACTTTCTTAAAATATTATCGTAATTTTAATTCGTTACAATTGTTGCTTGCAAGAATTTTCTTTGGATTAACGTTGGTTGAAATGCTCTTATGGAACTTTTCGAGAAAAATAATCAAATAGTGTCTTATATCTTTAAAAAGCAAAAAAATGTTGTTTAGAAATATAATTAATATTGAAAATACGTTGATATTGCTCCTTCTTCTGAGTGGATATGTATCAATGTTTTCTCAAAACATTATGCTTTTAGTTTTGGCGATTTTTTTAAACGTCGTCTACTTTTGTAGAAACTCAAAGAATTTTTATGAAAAAGGTATTTTCTTTCTCATTTTCTTTTTGCCTTTTTACTCATGGATAAGAGTTGCTATTGTTCATGAAGGGTTTTCCCTTTTTTCTCCAATTTTTAATAGTATAAGAGATTTTATAATTTTGTTGATGTTTTTTCGGAGCCTAGGCAGAAGGGAAATTACTTTAGTGAAAAGTGATTATGTATGGTTGTTATTTGGCTGCGTTTGGTTTTATGGCTTGTTTCTGACGTTTCTTTTTCGGTATCCAACTTTAGGTCTTTCAGGTGTTCATTTGTCCGTTATTCCTGCTTTGTTGTATTTGACTGTTGCATACTCAAAAGAACAGTTTGACTATTCAAAAATTGGACATGTGTTTCTTAAGGTTTCATTTGTTGTTGCTTTGTTGGGATTAGTTTCGTATGTCCTAAAGCCACCTTATTTTCAAACACTTTTTGCCCTTTCTGGGTGTCAAATAGATGCATCTGATTACATAAGGCTGGTGTCCCTGTTTTTAACGCCAAATGTATGTGGTTGCTATTTGTCTATTGCCTTCTGTGTAGCTTTGTATTATTTTATTAGTGAAGAAAGATATTTTTATTTGATTCCGATTGTCATTTCTCTATTATGTGTTTTTTTGACATTGTCAAGAGGTTCTTGGATGTTCCTTTTGGTAACGATATTGTTGTCTTTCATGTTTTTTAAATTTAAGAATTTTGTGGGTCTAGTTCTTGTTGTTCTATTGGTGTTATTGTGTTCTGTGTATATAAACGACTTCTCTTTCAATCAATCTGTATCAATGACAGAACATGGAGAGAAAAGATTTTTAACATTGTTTGATTTTTCAAATGAGTCGTCTTTTGGACGAATGGGGAATTGGATTGATACGATTGATATGCTGTTAAATCAGCCAACGGGTTTTGGTATCGGTGTTGGCACAACTGCTCAAATATCTTTAGGAAATGTGGCTGACGTTAAAGTGATTGATGGTTTTTGGATGAAAACAATTGCTGAAACCGGGCTTATGGGTCTTTTTTATTGCTTGTTTTTTGTTGGTTGGTGCATTAGTAAGGTGGTGACGAGTTTGCGTTTAGAGAATTCAAAATGCGGACTTCTTCCGTTGCTTATATGCTCTGGTTTTTTCGTCCAATCTTTTGGGAGTAATCCATTTGATTTTATCAGTGTAGCTCCTTTCTTTTGGATTGTAATTGGCTTGGCGTCAAGAAAAGTTAATGATAAAATACTTATAGAATAAGGAGTTGTATGAAAAAAATATTGTGGATTTCTAGACGAGTCCCTTACGATGGCGTTGCTCATGCTGGTGGTCAAATTCATAATTATTTGCTGAAAAAATTTCATGAAAAAAGCAACTGTTTTCTGATTTCATTTGCTAAAGAAAATGAATGTGCTATGATGGATTTGGATCGATACGGAATATCATCCTATATTTCCGTGATTAGCTCAAAGAAAAATATTGCTTTTTTAGGAAAGAAATTTTTTAGTCTTTTGTTCTTTTTTACAATTTTTCTGGGGTTTGATTCATTTTGGTATATGTGGAGAACCTTCCGTGGCGCTTTGGAATATCGTCGACGTTATGGATCCCCTGATGTAGTTGTCTTACAATGGACCGAAATGGTTAATCAAATTGTTTGGTTAAAAAGATTGTTTCCGAATAGCAAATTTGTTTCTATTGAAGAAGATGTGTCTTTTTTAAGATGTCAAAGAGTATATGATTCTGCAAAAGGTCTTCGAAAGGTTGTGTCAAAAATTATTCTTATTTTGTTTAAAAAGATAGAGCTACATTCATTAAACAAAAGTGATTTAGTTGTTTTGAATAATGGAAAAGATAAAAAGCTGGTTGAAGAAAATGGTTTTGACACGAGAAAAATATTTATTTGCCATCCTTTTTTCCATAATATGCTAGATGCGCAATGTAAAAATATTGGTAAGAATATTTTGTTTTATGGAGCCATGAATCGTCCGGAAAACTATCAAAGCGCGATTTGGTTCATTGAAAAAGTATTCCCGAAATTAGAATCCTTAGGTTTTTGTTTTATTGTGGTTGGAAATAATCCTCATGAAAATCTTAAAAAATACGATAATGGAAAAAGTATTCGTATAATGGGATTTGTTAAGGATGTAACGCCCTTTTTTGAGAGTAGTCTTTGTTTGGTGGCTCCTCTTGTAATGGGGGCTGGTGTAAAAATAAAGGTTATTGAAGCTATGAGTGCAGGATTGCCTGTGTTGACGAACAATGTTGGCATAGAAGGTATATTTGCTGAAAATGAAAAAGAATTTTTCCTGTGTAGTACCCCTGGTGAATATGAACGGAAAATTTTAATCCTTGAGAAAAATGTAGACCTTGGTAAAAAAATAAATGTTAATTCAAAAATGTTTATCAGGGCTAAGTATAATTATGAGGCGGATGCAAATTTGCTATTCCAAAAGATATGTGACTTGTAGTTCCGTTTATGAAATCTTTAGATTGTGAAAATCAGATGAGGTTGTAATACAACGTATGGAAAAACAAATTGATTGTGACAAAAGAATACGTGAACGCGATTCGCAAATTGACATTGTGAAGGGGGTGGCGATTTGTTTGGTTGTGTTAGGTCATTGTGGGTGCCCGGTAACACATTTTCTCTATCTCTTTCATGTTGCCGTTTTTTTTTGCGTGTCAGGAATGATGTATAAATCGTCCTATTCAGAAAATTTTTATAATTTACGTCTTTTGCTAATTAGAAGAATAAAAAGTTTGTGGAAACCTTTTTTTCTTTATACAACCTTTTTTTTATTAACATGGAATATTTTTGTTGAATTAAATTTGTACGATGCATGTAAAAAAAATGCTTTTGAAATTTCGAAAGAAATTGTTGCAAATATTTTCTTCCTTGGACATTCAGGACCTCTATGCGGAGCGTTTTGGTTTTTAGGAAATTTATTTTTTATAACACTTATATATGCTTTTTTTGATTTTATTTTTATTAGATTCGCTTGTAAATATAGATGGATATGTCATATTGGTATGGCGCTGATTATTTTATTTGGGGGGACGCTTCTTGTTAAATATTCTATCCAATCGAGTTTTTTAAGAACGATAACGAGTACCTATATCGCCTATGTAATGGGAACTGTATTTGCTTGCTTAAAAAAATATAATCGGGATGTTTTTTATTTGCCGATGCTTTTATTAGGTTTTTTCTCATTATTGATCTGTGATAAAATTGGGTCAATTGAGATTTCAAAAGGGGTCCTGACAAATCCAATTTTTTATATTGTTGCGTCAATTTCTGGTTGGTTTTTCATATTTGCTCTTGCTTTTTTTCTGGATAAGATTTTGCTTTTGAAACAATTTTTTTGCTTTTTGGGAAAAAATACAATGTGTGTTATAGGTCTGCATTTTTTAGGATTTAAATTGGTTACATTGTTTCAGATATATGTATATGATTATCCCATACAAAAATTAGCGACGTTCCCTGTTCTTGTTACAATATCGGGATGGTGGTTTGTCTATTTTGTAGTGTCAATGTTGTTTTGCTTGTCTATGAATTGCATTTATGGAAAAACGATTCTCAGCTTAAAAAATAGGATTCCTTTTTTGAGTGGAAAATGATTGGGCTATTCAAAAAACGAGTAAAAATATAGGTTGTAAATAATGGCTCTAGCTTCATCTCATAGTAATAAACGTATAGCAAAAAATACATTGATGCTGTACTTTCGAATGTTGGTTACTCTAATTGTTGCGTTATATGCTTCTCGAGTAATTCTTCAGGTTCTTGGAGCTTCAGATTATGGTTTGTATAATGTTGTAGCAGGTTTTGTGACTTTTTTCACGTTTGTCAACAATACATTAGCTACAGGAACACAACGCTTTTTGACATATTCAATTGGCCTTAATGATGAGGTTAAATTAAAAGAAGTTTTTGCTACGGCGTTAACCTTACATTTATCTTTAGCAATAGTTTTTGTTCTTGCGTTGGAAACCATTGGTCTTTGGTTTCTGAACAATAAACTTTCAATACCTGATGGGCGGGAATCCGCGGCGTTTTGGGTTTTTCAATTTGCAACAGTGTCTACGATGGCTACTATAATTCAGGTTCCCTTTAACGCTGTTTTGGCTTCCCGCGAGAAATTCAATATTTACGCTTATATGAGCATTTATGATGCAGTAATGAAATTACTGATTGTCTTTTTGATCCAAATTGGGAATTTTGACAAACTAATTCTCTATTCTGCGCTTTTTTCTATAGTTTCGTTATCATCCACAGTTATTTATAACATTTATTGCCGAAAGCATTTTGAGGAATGTTCTATTTCTATTAGAAAGTATTTGAACAAGTCTCTATGCAAAGAAATAGGTTATTTTTCTGGATGGAACATAATGGGATGTACCGCAGTTGTTGCGTCTAACCAAGGTGTAAACATGTTGTTGAACATGTTTTTGGGAACACTGGTGAATGCTGCTCGCGGGATATCTGTTCAGGTTTCTGGCGTTGTGGGTTTGTTGGCGAATAATTTTCTTGTGGCGGTGAATCCTCAAATTGTAAAATTGTATGCGCAAAAAAGTTATGAAGAAATGTTTTCTCTAGCGATGAATGCATCAAAATTTGGTGCAGCACTAATGCTTGGGCTTTGTATTCCCCTTGTTGTTGAAATGAATTATGTCCTTACGTTATGGCTTAAACACTTTCCTGATCATACAATTGTTTTTTCAATTTGTGCACTTGTCCAAGCAATTGTCATGGCTACATCGCGACCTTTAATAACGATTTTGCATGCTACTGGAAAAATGAAATTGCCAAGCATTGTTTCTGGTTCAGTATTGCTGCTTATTATGCCTATAACTTATTTTATGTTAAAGATGCAAATAGATGTTGATATAGTTGTTTGTATTAATGTTTTTCCATGGATTTGTGAATTGTGCTTTTCGTTATATTTTGTTAACAAATTTACTGGAGTGAATACTTTGTTGTACGTTCCAGAAGTTGTTCTAAAAATAGCTCTTGCAATTGCAGTGTCTCTCTCAAGCGCGCTCATTGTACGTGCCCAAATGAGTGAATCATTTATTAGATTAATATGTGTAACAGTAAGTAGTTCGTTCTGTCTTTTGGTTTGTGTATATTGTGTTTTCCTTAACAAAGCAACTCGAGCTGAGATAATCCCTTTTATCAAGGACCGCGTAATGAAAAAATTTTTTTAATTAATATTGTCGTGCGAAAATTATGTTTGACTAAGTCATATAATGAATTTTTACTAAATTTGTCACATTCATTTTTGTTTTGTTATTTCACAGTCTTCGTATAACAAAACGGCATAAAAATGGTTAAGATCTTTAAAGGGGATAACATATGTGTAAAAAAAACAATATCGTTTTATCCATAGAGCGGTTGCTGTTTTTGCAGCACTATTCTTTGTGGTTTCAGCATCAGCGCAAGAGTATAACGATTCGAACCCAAAACTTGTCGCTACGACACAGCCAATAGCAATTTCTATTGTTCCCAAAGATCAATATGCAACACTATCTTTTGTTGCATGATTATTCCGGCGTACTTTGAGCCACCAGTCCGGTGCCAGAGAGCCACCTTTCCGGAAAATACGGAGCCACCGTTCCGGTCGAACAGAGCCACCCCACAAACGGTCAAGAAAAACTCTATAATGGGAT
>AUXO014435795.1_pt1 | contig 10215 bp, 10 predicted proteins | sample 768731 | NCBI WGS metagenome assembly AUXO01 (sample SAMN02715735, study PRJNA202380) | gut metagenome | biome: sheep rumen | host: Ovis aries | place: New Zealand: Palmerston North | reverse complement strand
GATTTTAATGTAGGAACAGATCCAGATAGCACTTTAGAAAATAATTCCAATATCTACAAATATACTTTACAAGGAAATACTTTAACCTTTACCTCAGATTTTACAACAAATGGATATCAAAATTCTACTGCTGTATCGAACTGTTATAAAACATTTACTGTTCAAAATTATCCAGATAGTACCATTATTTCTAGCAGTCAAAATACCATTTGTTTTGATAAGTATCCAACTTTAGATAGTGTCTCTATCAACATAACTGTTGATAGGGGAGTAAAAACTCATAATGCTGATAGTGTAAATGGTAAAACATATACATGGCATTTAACAAACAGTAATCATGATAAAGGAATAAATTTAATTCTTATAAATGATAATCCAGACAATGCTACCAAATCGGATGATAAAAAAGATATCAAACCAAACAATAATGAACGCCGTAATAACAACATAACATATTATGCCTTTTGTGGTATCTTATTAGTTATTATGGTAATAGGGTATTTTATATTTAAAAATATGGTGAAAAAGAATAGTGAAATGGATGATTAATATCATTCATTTTTCTTGATAGTTTTAATCTTGTATGATATAATTTAAATGATTAGCGAGGTGTATAAAATGAAATTTAGCGCAGAACCTAAAGATGTTATAATTTTTGGTATATTTTGTGTATTTTTATTATTATTATGCTCATTAGTAGTTGTAAATGCTAGTTATTTAGCAAACTTTGGATATTTTTATGGTTTAAATCCTTTTAAAGGGTTTGCTCCTAAATATATTGCTGCTACATTCATATTATTCTTTTTAGCATTAATTGGTATTTTTACAGCTGTTAGTTCATATTTCTTTGATAGAGAATCTGGTTTCGGATTTAGTTTCGGTAGTAAAAAGAATGATGGCTATTCAAGTTGGGCTAAAAAAAATGACGTAAAGAAACAATTGGTAAAAGTAGACCCAAAAGCCTATAAAGCAGATGCAGCGGGATTAGTCGTTATTAACGATGGTAAAAACTTATGGGTTGATAATGGTGAAGCTCATAACATCATCGTTGGTTCTACTGGTAGTGGTAAAACTCAAATTGTCGTTTTCCCAATGGTTTACTCTTTAGCTAAACATAGTGAATCAATGATCATAACCGACCCTAAAGGTGAAATATATGAACAAACAGCCACTATGTTAAAAGAAAGAGGCTATAATATAGTTATTTTAAACTTTCGTAGTCCACAAAATGGTAATAGTTGGAATCCCATGGCTTTGCCTTATCAATTATATAAAGAAGGTAATACTGATAAAGCTATTGAACTTTTAGATGACCTAGCATTAAATATTTTGTATGAAGAAAAGAATGGAAATGCTGATCCATTTTGGGAAAAATCAGCAGCTGACTATTTTACTGGTCTTGCTCTTGGATTATTTGAAGATGCCACTGAAGAACAGATTAACTTAAATAGCATGAACTTGATGTCAAGTTTAGGTGAAGAAAAATTTGGTGGACCAAATAACAATTATATTAAAGAATATTTTAATTCTAAAGATCCATCACGTCCTGCTTATGTAAACGCTTCAGGTACTGTTTATTCAGCTGAAGATACAAAACAAGGAGTCCTATCAACATTTAAACAAAAAATCAAATTATTCTCATCACGTGATAATTTATCTGAAATGTTAAGCTATAGTGACTTCGACATGAAAGAAATTGGCAGACAAAAAACAGCTGTCTTCATGATTGTTCAAGATGAAAAGAAAACATTACATCCACTTGCTACAATCTTTATTAAACAAGTTTATGAAACATTAATTGATGTTGCTCAAGAATCTGGTGGAAAATTACCATATAGAACTAATTTTATTTTAGATGAGTTTGCTAATATGCCTCCTCTTAAAGATGTTACTACGATGGTAACTGCTGCTCGTTCAAGATTAATTAGATTTACCTTTATTATTCAGAACTATGCTCAGTTAACCCAAGTTTATGGAAAAGAAAATGCTGAAACAATTAAAGGTAACTGTAATATTATGTACTTAATAAGCAATGAATTACAAGCACTTGAAGAATTAAGTAAATTATGTGGTGAAAAGAAGTCTAAAGAAAAAGATAAGACAGCTTCAACACCATTAGTAACTGTTAGTGATTTACAAAGATTACAACAGTTTGAAACTATTTCATTAAGACTAAGGACAATGCCATTTAAAACAAAATTAGTTCCTAATTTCAAAATGGATTGGGGTAAAAAATACGCTAAAGCCGCTTATCCGACTAGAGAAAAGAAAGAAGTCGCTTTATTTGATATAAGAGAATATGTCAAAGAAATGAAAAAGAAAAAAATGGCTGCCATGATGGGTGATACTTCAAATAATGGTGGTCAATCGCTAAATCCAATGACAAGTGGTATGAATAACCCAATGTTTAGTCCAAATCCATTTGCGATGGGGATGCCTAATCCATTTTCAGGCTCTGGCATGCCTCGTGAAGAAAGTGGCGGATTTAATGTCGATGATTTGGTAAAAAGAATAGATGCCAAAATTGCTGAATTAGAAGAAGAAGAAAGAAAAGAAAAAGAAGCCGAAGAAGCTAACAATCGAATGGTTACTGAACAGAAACAAGAAGTTATTCCTCAAACTGTTAAAACTCCAATAATTGTCGAAGAAAAATCTAGCCAAGCACAACCAAATAATAATGTTATCTTATCAGAACCTACTATAAATATACCAACTAGTGAAATAAATGATAAGTCTGAATCAAGAGATAAGGCTAATATTGCCGAATTATCTAAACAAAATACCGAAGTATATAACAACAAGAACGATGATGATAATTTCTTTGATGATTTCTTCAGTGATGAGTAGGTGAATAACAATGGAAATTAATAATTACTTAAATATTGCTAAAGGAAAAATAAACAATAAAAAAATCAAAACATTTATTTTGGCCACATACGCCGGTATATTCATTGCCTTAGCTGGTATTTTATCGACAGTGGTATCAATTTCAATTACGAATTATAGTGTATCAAAATTAATATCTGCTTTAGTATTTCCAATAGGGTTAATCCTAGTAATTTTAATGAAGACAGAACTATTTACTGGTAATTCCTTATTGGTAATACCATTATTAAAAAAAGATATAACTTTAAAAGAATTATTAAGAAATTGGTTAGTTGTCTATCTAGGAAACTTATTTGGATCATTAATTATATCGCTATTAATAGTAAATACTCCTTTAAGAGATGTTTTATCTGATAAAATATCTGTAATAGCCAATGCAAAAATATCATTTAGTTTTATTGAAGCGATTATTTTAGGCATTCTTTGCAATTTTCTCGTATGTTTATCTGTTTTCTTAGCCTCTAATGCTAATACAATAACCGAGAAAGTAATTGTAATTTTCTTACCAATATTTACCTTTGTCGCTTTATCGTTTGAACATAGTGTTGCTAATATGTCATATCTATCCCTTGGATATTTATTAGATGGTGGCATAACATTAATGAAATTATTCATAAATAATTTATTACCAGTAACTATTGGTAATATCATCGGCGGCACGATTTTAGGTATATCAGTATACTATCTAAGAAAAGAGTAATCTTTTCTTTTTCTATGACTTTATAACTTATTGCGTAAAATCCTAGCGAATATAATAATACTAGGTGATAATATGAATGAAATAAGTATATCTGAATTATCAAAAATTAACAATCCAATAATAATTGATATTAGAGATAATTATAGTTATAATGAAGGACATATAAAAAATGCCTTAAATATTCCATATTATAGCTTATTATCAAATTATTCATTATATTTAAATAAACATGAAAGGTATTATCTATATTGTAATTATGGTCATCAAAGTAAAGAAATAAGCGATAGATTAAATATGTTTGGGTATAATACCTATTATGTCAAAGAAGGCTATTTATACTTTAAAAATACTTTAAAATAATATATAATATAAATAGGTGATAATATGTTGGAATATATAATAATTGGTCTTCTAGTAATTATAATAATATTAATTATTATCTTACTATTTAGAGGCAATAATAGTTTAATTGAAAAATTAGGTCGTGTCGAAACTACAACTATTAAAGAATTGTCCGATTTTAGAAATGATTTATCAAAAAGTATGACTGAAGATTTTGATAGATTAGAAGAAAAAGTAGATAAAAGATTAAACTATATAAACGATAAAGTTAATGAAAGATTGGACGAAAATTTTACTAGAACAAACAAAACATTTACTAGTGTCTTAGAAAGATTATCAAAAATTGATGAAGCTCAAAAGAAAATTGAAAATCTATCAGGTGATATTGTATCTCTTCAAAGTATTTTAACTGATAAAAAGAGTAGAGGTATTTTTGGCGAAGTTAATTTAAAACACATCTTAGTAAGTGTCTTTGGTGAAAAAAATGACAAGATATATCGTCTTCAATATACACTGCCAAATACAACTATTGCTGATGCTGTTGTCTTTACGCCAGAACCATTAGGCACGGTAGCTATTGACTCAAAATTTCCACTTGAAAATTATCGTCTTATGGTCGATAAGTCACTTAGTCAAAGCGAACGTTCTATGTATGAAAAGGCATTTAAAGCTGATGTCAAAAAACATATTGATGCCATCAGTAGCAAATACATTATTCCCGGTATAACCTCTAATCAAGCTATTATGTTTTTACCAGCTGAAGCTATCTTTGCTGAAATAAACGCTTATCATAACGATTTAATTGAATATGCTTATAAAAGAAACGTTTGGATAACTTCACCAACCACTTTAATATCATCTCTAACAACTATTCAAGTATTACTAAAAAATATGGAAAGAGATAAATACGCCAAAGTTGTCCATGATGAATTAACTAAATTAGGTATTGAATTTTCGAGATATAAAGAAAGATGGGATAAATTAGCAAGAAGTATTGAAACCGTCAACAAAGATGTCGATGCACTAAATATAACTTCAGATAAAATTACTAAAAAATTTGAATCAATTAGCGATGTAAAACTAGATGATAACAAATATTTAGAATAATAAAATACAGGTCATTAGAATACACTATTATAGGTGATTTTAGATGACCCGTATTTTTTTCTTCCTTTTTGGTTTTGGATTAATGACATTAGGCTTTGTTTATATTATATTATATTTAAATTTACTTACAATTGGGTATAATTTTCCATATTATGTTAATTTTATTATTAGAAGAATAGAGTGCTATTTTTCAATAATTGGTTTAATAATAATGAATCTATCAGTATACTTAAAAGGAGATAAAAACTATGGAATATGTTTATGACATTGTTCTTAATTTTCAAGATAATTACTATGATTTTTATGAATGGCAAAAGACTGATAAAATAATTAATATAAAAAGACTTCCTATCTATAAAGTATCAATTAAAGATTATCTAAATATAAAAAATAATAAGGTAACTATTAAAAGAGATAGTCTTCCGAAAGCCGATAAAGTATTTCTAATAACTAGTGGAATTGAAATATTAGGACTATTTATTGATAATCATGGAAAAGTATTAAAAAAGAGTAGCTTAATTTTTGAAGAATCTGATGATATTCTAGAAGATAAAGATAATTTTAAACAAATAAAAATTGTTTATCATATTGATGAACCAATAAAACAAAATAATAAAGGAAGAATAGAAATAGAAAAGATTAACTATATAAATGAATACATAAAGAAATTAGATTATAAAAAAGATGAATATTTACTTAAATATATTTATTATGACATATATAATGAAGAAGAAGATGACGCAAATAAGATATATAATCACTTAAGAGAATTATCTAAAAAAAATGTAAGTAAAATTTATCAAAGTATAAAAAGAATAAATATAGAATTAAAAAAATAAAAGTTCTCCATTTTGGAGAACTTCTATTTATATTCACTTTTGTATTTTTTATAATCATCAGCAAGTTTTGAATCATTAAATTCTATTCCAGCTTCTTCACGCATGTTAATTAATGATTTAGAATACAAGTTTTCATCATTATTCTTCTTTTCTTCAGCTAAAATTTCTTTAACATCATCTTTTACATCCTTAAGCTCAGGTTTATCTTTTTGTGCTTTTTTGTAAACAATATGATATCCATATGAAGTTAACACTGGTGTCTTACTATAAGTACCAACTTTTAGATTCTTACATTCTTTTAAGTAAGCACTTTCAAGTGATGCATTAAATGCATTATAGCCTAAATCCTCATTAATTATTTTATCTTTATATTCAGAAATTACATCATCCCATGATTTTCCACTATCTAATGCTTTAATAATTTCATTAGCTAACTTCTTAGCTTCTTCATCTGTTAATCCATCGCTATCATCATCACTCTTAATACTAACTAAGATATGTTTTGAATCAACATCACCAAATACTTCATCTTTATAGTATTTTTCAATTTCATTATCAGTAACCAAACTCAATGCATAATCTTCATAATACTTATTCTTACGATAATCTAATCTTAAACTTTCTAAGAATGCTTTTTCATTACTAAATCCATATTGACTTAAGAACTTATCTTTAGTATACCCATAGTTTTTTTCATAAGCAGAGTAGTAGTAATCAGCAGTACTTTTAATTTCATTTTCCATCTCATCGGTAGATGGATATTTTTCAGATAATATCATATCATCAATTGTGTTTAATAAAACATTTACTGAATAATATTCTTTCATATCTTCATATAAGTCATCTGCTGTAATTACACCATCCTTAAGAGTTACAACAGGTTGTGTACCATCCTTAAGTGTTGCAATTCTATCAGGCCAAAACAAGCATCTAAATATTAATGTTGCTAGTAAAAAACCAACAATAAATAAAATGATTGGCCATCTGTAATTATCTACTTTTTTTATAACAGATATCATTTTATCAGTATTTATTTGTTTCTTTTCCTTGACTTTCTTCTCTTCAATCTTTTTTTCCTTTTTATTTTTTTTCTCAGTAATTTTTTCTTCTTGTTTACTAACTTTTTCTTTTTGTGTCTTCTTAGCGTCTTTAGCCATCATCAAATCTCCTCTCTCTAAACACAATATATATCATAGCAAAAAATAAAATTAATTTCAATAGTTATCTTAAATTATGGGTAAAAACCCATATTTAATAACTTTAATTTTATTTTAGCTTAAACACGCACATTTTTCTTATTATTCCATAAAATAATGTGAAAAGATAAAAAAAGGAGGATTAAAAATATGGGAAACTGTGGAAACGGGTCTTCAAGTGCCATTGTTCTAGTACTATTTATTTTATTAATAATCATACTTGGAGCATGGATATAGTATAAAGGAGGTATATCATGAATTCATGTGATAATAAGTGCCATCATACCACAAGTAGTGGTAATGGATTTTTAATCGTACTAGTCTTATATATTTTATTAGCCATAATATTTGGTTATCATTATATATAAAAAAATTACTCTTAATGAGTAATTTTTTTATATACATCTTTAATATCCATTTCTAAGTTTTTTCTATATTTAGGAATAACATGTAAATGAAAATGCTTAACTTCTTGAACAAAACCATTATTTTGAATTAATGTAAATCCAGGTGCATCAAGTTTGCTTGTTACCAATTTAGCCATATCCTTTGCCATCTTCATAATATGATTAAGTGTTTCTTCTGGAATTGTATTAATATCTAAAGTGTGCTCTTTAGGAATTATTAACGTATGTCCAGGAGCATAAGGATTAATGTCAAGAAAGGCCATTATCAAATCATCTTCGTATAACTTATAAGAAGGAATTTCTCCTTTAATTATTTTACAAAAAACACAATCCATATTTATCACCAAGACAATTATATCAGAAAAAATAAATATTTTAAATAAAAACCTTGCATTTTAAAAAATATAATGATATTATTAAATATGAATAGAGGAGTGATAAAGATGGATAACAAAAGTAGAGATATATTTTATGGAGTTGTAGCAGTTGCCACTTTAATCGTTGCTTTAGTAGGTGCAACATTGGCATATTTCTCAATAGCTACTGGATCTGGAGAAGGATCAGTAAGTGCCAAAGCTGCTACAGTAAGTATTGAATATAATGATGGACAACAAGTAACAGCAGCAGCTGATAAATTAATTCCTTCAACATTAGATGTTGTAAAAACAATTTATGAAAGAAAGAGTGCTGATTTTGGCTCAGAAGCAGCTTCTAGAGCTAATATTTGTACTGATGTCAATAACAAACAAGTATGTAGCGTTTATCGTTTTTCAATAAAAAGTGATGCTGAAAGAACCATTACAGCCACTTTAAATTCTGAATCAAATGGCTTTACATATTTAGCATACGCTGTAAGAGATGTAACCAATAATACTTGGCTAACACTTGATAATAATGCAGATGGAGCTGTACAATACATTGCCTTATCTGCTTGCGGTGACGAAGGAAGTGAGTGCTTCACACTTGATAGTAGTAACGTAAAAACATATAGCACTAATCCTCAAGCAATTTATTCAATATTTGGTTATGATAGTGAGTCAAAAAATGTTACTAAAACTGTCGGTACTACAGAACAAGTATATGATTTAGTATTATTCTTAAATGAAAATAACAAACCTCAAAATATTGATCAAGGAAAAGAATACACTGGAACAATTATTGTCGAAGCTACTGATAATACTGATTCAATCATAACAGGTAAAGCAAATTAATTAACCAAAAAAAGCATTTGTTATTGCTTTTTTTTTCTATCTATTGTATTATTATAATAGGTGATAATGATGATAGAGAATAGCAGCGAAAAGAAAAAATTATTCTACATGATAGTTCTAATTCTAACACTTATTACGATGATAATTGGAGCAACTCTTGCTTTATATAAACTGGTTGGAAGCCAAAAAGAAGAAGGTACTGTTTTGTATACAGGTACTTTACAAATTAACTATATTGATGGTACTTATATAAATGATCCTGAATTATATCCTTTAACTAATGTAAACTATAATACATATGATAAAGTATATCGTAACACTTTTGCCGTAACTAGCACAGGAACCCTTGATCAAACAATTATGATTGATTTAAATGTTTCTTTAAATGAGTTTAACGAGAACACTCTTAAATATGCTATTTATAACAGTGAAGGTAATCAATTAAAAACTGGTTATGTTCCAAAGAGTGGCAAAGTAAATTTAACAAATAATATTTTTCTAGCCCATAGTTCAACTGCTCGCTATACCTTAATTATTTGGTGGGATAATAAAGGATATAATCAAAATGATGAAATGGGTTCACGCATTTCTGGAGAAATAATGGTCTATGCAAAACAAGTAAAATATTAAAATGTAATAAACGAAGGAGCTGATGGTAATGAATAGATTACCGACTAAACAAATTTATTTATTAGCTATTATTGTCTTTGGTATAATAACATTATCTGTTTATTCGACATATGCCATTTTTACTTTAGAAAGTGAAAGCAGCGATATTGTAAGTATAAAGACACCAAATAGTTTAGAAATATCATCAGATGTATTGGAATATCGTCAAGTAGCTGTTCCTAAAGATTCGTATATTACTACTGATGTTGATTTATATAATACTTTTGATTATGAACTATGTTATAGTATCTGGTATAAAGTATTGGGTGAAGAGAAAAATGTAAAACTATATGAAATAACAGACGATACCCTAACCGTAAGTAGCACAATTGAACCCGCTAGTAGTAAAAGAATTAGCTTATTAATTACAAATGATAATAATCAGCCAGTTAAAATTAAATTTGGCTTAACGTATATCAAAAATGAAGGTACATGCCAATTAAAGATTTCTGAAGATAAATCATTAATCGCTAATACTATCAATAATCCTAAATTACTTACTGATACTCTTATAAATAATACTGAAATAATAAATAATGAGGCTGGCTATTTAACTTATAAGGATAATTCAAATATTATCCCTTTAGCAAAAGATGAAACAATATACATATCAGATAAATTTACTTATCGAGATGAATTATTTACTTTAACTGCACCTATAGAAATAACTTCTAAGGATATTGAAAATTATAGTAATGGTTCATTCTATACGTGCCTTAACAGTGGTAGTTGCAATGAATTAATTAATATTAAAGAATTATCTTCTGATAATGAAGAATATCATATTATTAAATATAATTTATTAATTGGCTATCTTGCCGGATCTAATGGATTAAGAAGACTAACTAATAATAACTA
>AUXO010471923.1_pt1 | contig 10215 bp, 5 predicted proteins | sample 768731 | NCBI WGS metagenome assembly AUXO01 (sample SAMN02715735, study PRJNA202380) | gut metagenome | biome: sheep rumen | host: Ovis aries | place: New Zealand: Palmerston North | reverse complement strand
ACTTTATGACCCAACAAGTGAATCTAACCGAAGCCCTGAAGAAATACTTTGGATTTGATACATTCAAAGGCGATCAGGAGAAGATCATCCAGAACGTGCTGGATGGGAAGGATACCTTCGTGCTGATGCCGACAGGTGGCGGAAAGTCGTTGTGCTACCAGCTACCCTCGTTGCTCATGGAAGGGACGGCCATCGTCATCTCACCGCTGATAGCGCTGATGAAGAACCAGGTGGACGTCATCACCAACCTGAGCGAACAGTCGGGAACGGCCCATTACCTGAACTCGTCGCTGAACAAGGCAGCTATCGATCAGGTGAAGGAGGATATCCTTGCCGGACGCACGAAGCTGCTCTATGTGGCTCCCGAGTCGTTGACGAAGGAGGACAATGTGGAGTTCCTTAAGTCGGTGAAGATCTCCTTCTATGCCATCGACGAAGCCCACTGTATATCGGAATGGGGTCATGACTTCCGACCAGAATACCGTCGTATCCGCCCGATCATCAATGAGATAGGTGCTGCACCTGTCATCGCACTGACGGCTACGGCTACCGATAAGGTGCGTACCGACATCAAGAAAAACCTCGGCATCCTCGACGCGGTGGAGTTCAAAAGCTCCTTCAACCGTCCGAACCTCTATTATGAGGTGCGCCAGAAGACGAAGGATGTGGATAAGGATATCATCAAGTTCATCAAACAGCATCCCGGCAAGAGCGGCATCATCTACTGTCTCTCGCGTAAGAAGGTGGAGGAGCTGGCTGCCATCCTGCGCGCCAATGATATCAAGGCCTCGGCCTATCATGCTGGTCTTGATTCCGCCACCCGTACCCAGACGCAGGATGACTTCCTGATGGAGGATATCGACGTCATCGTGGCTACCATCGCCTTCGGTATGGGTATCGACAAGCCCGACGTGCGGTTTGTGATTCATTACGACATCCCGAAGTCGCTGGAAGGCTACTATCAGGAGACGGGTCGTGCAGGTCGTGACGGTGGCGAAGGTATTTGTCTGGCTTTCTATTCGCGAAAGGATCTCGATAAGCTGGAGAAGTTCATGGAGGGTAAGCCCGTTGCAGAACAGGATATCGGCCGTCAGCTGCTGGTGGAGACTGCCGCCTATGCGGAGACCTCCGTCTGCCGTAGAAAGATGCTGTTGCACTACTTCGGTGAGGAATATGATAAAGACAACTGCGGCAACTGTGACAACTGTCTGCATCCGAAGACGAAGATTGAAGCCCAGAACCAGCTCGTCATCGTGCTCAACGCCATCTTGGCCATCAAGGAGAACTTCCGCAGCGACTATGTGATAGACTTTATCATCGGTAAGGAGACCGACGAGATCCTGGCCCATCATCATGAGGAACAGGAACTCTTTGGGGCCGGTGCCGATGACGATGAGAAGATCTGGAACCCAGTAATCCGTCAGGCCCTCATCGCCGGATTCCTGAAGAAGGAGGTGGAAAACTACGGTCTGCTGAAGGTCACTTCGGCAGGTAAGAAGTTCCTGAAGTCACCATCGTCGTTTATGATCGTGAAAGATACGGAGTTCAGTGATGATGACGAAAACGCTGACCACGAGGGGGGCACCAGTGCCCTCGACCCTGTGTTGAGTGCGATGCTGCGTGACTTGCGAAAGAAGGTCTCGAAACGCTTGGAGCGTCCGCCATACGTCATCTTCCAAGACGTGTCGTTGGAGCAGATGGCCACAGACTATCCCGTGACCCTTGAGGAGTTGAAGAATATCCAGGGCGTGGGTGAGGGAAAGGTAAAACAACCCTATGCCAAGGAGTTTGTGGACCTCATCGCCCGCTACTGCGAAGAGAACGAGATCGAACGTCAGGTGGACATGCGTGTCCGTACGGTGGCGAAAAAATCAATGCTGAAGGTGAAGATCATCCAGAGCATCGACCGTCAGCTGGCCCTCGACGATATCGCTGAGGCTCAGGGCATCGACTTCGACGAGTTGCTCGATGAGGTGGAGGCCATCGTCTACAGTGGTACGAAACTGAACATCGACTACTTCCTTGAGGAGGTGATGGACGAAGACCATATTGATGATATCTACGACTATTTCGCAGAGTCAGATACTGACAAACTCAGTGTGGCCGAGGATGAACTGGGTGACGAATATTCCGAGGATGAAATCAGGCTCGTCCGCATTAAGTTCATCTCGGAAATGGCGAACTGATTTTTAATTGAAGATTGAGGATTGAAGATTGAACATTATTGAAAATTGAAGATTGAACGTTAAAAAATAACAAGGCTCTTAAAAATCTTCAATCTTCAATCTTCAATCTTCAATCTTTTTTGTACCTTTGCACGCAATATTTTAAGAAAAAGAAATTTATGGCTTCATTTATTGCAGACAAAATCGTGATGGACGGCCTTACATTCGACGACGTCCTTTTAATTCCCGCTTATTCTGAAGTACTGCCCAAGACAGTAGAGTTGAAAACGCGCTTCTCCCGCAACATTGAGCTGAACGTACCGTTCGTGACAGCAGCCATGGACACGGTGACAGAGTCACAGATGGCTATTGCCATTGCCCGTGAAGGCGGTATTGGTGTGATCCACAAAAATATGTCGATTGAGGATCAGGCCCGTCAGGTGGCTATCGTGAAGCGTGCCGAGAATGGTATGATCTATGATCCCATCACCATTCCCCAGGGCTCTACCGTGGCTCAGGCCCTCGAAATCATGTCGGAATATCATATCGGTGGTATTCCCGTGGTTGACGACGACAACCATCTCGTAGGTATCGTCACCAACCGTGACCTGCGCTTCGAGCGTCGTCTGGACCGTCCTGTCGAGGAGATTATGTCAAAGGATAACCTCGTGACCACCCATCAGCAGACTGACCTGACGGCTGCCGCCCAGATTCTGCAGGAGAACAAGATTGAGAAACTACCGGTCGTCGACAAGGACAACCGCCTGATCGGTCTGATCACCTATAAGGACATCACGAAGGCCAAAGATAAGCCTATGGCTTGTAAGGATGATAAGGGCCGTTTGCGTGTAGCCGCTGGTGTCGGTGTGACTTTTGATACCCTTGACCGTATGCAGGCCCTTGTGGATGCCGGTGCCGATGCCATTGTCATCGATACGGCTCATGGCCACTCGAAGTCTGTGATTGAGAAACTCGTGGAGGCTAAGAAGTGCTTCCCCAACATTGATATCGTCGTAGGTAACGTGGCTACCGGTGAGGCTGCCAAGATGCTCGTGGATAATGGTGCCGACTCCGTGAAGGTTGGTATCGGCCCAGGCTCTATCTGTACCACCCGTGTGGTGGCAGGTGTGGGTGTGCCCCAACTGAGTGCTGTCTATGATGTGTATAGTGCCCTGAAGGGTACGGGTGTGCCCCTCATCGCTGATGGCGGCCTCCGTTACTCTGGTGATATCGTCAAGGCTTTGGCTGCCGGTGGTAGCTGTGTCATGATCGGCTCACTCGTAGCCGGTACAGAGGAGAGCCCTGGTGACACCATCATCTACAACGGTCGTAAGTTCAAGAGCTACCGTGGTATGGGTTCTCTCGAGGCCATGGAGCAGAAGCACGGTTCTAAGGACCGCTACTTCCAGGGTGACACGAAGGATGTGAAGAAGCTGGTGCCCGAGGGCATCGCTGGCCGTGTGCCTTACAAGGGAACCGTTCAGGAGGTGATCTATCAGATGGTAGGTGGTCTGCGTTCTGGCATGGGCTACTGCGGTGCCCCCACCATCGAGGCCTTGCATAACGCCAAGTTCACCCGTATCACCAATGCCGGCGTCAACGAGTCTCACCCGCATGATATCACTATCACGAGCGAGGCCCCCAATTATAGTCGCCCTAACGATTGAGAATGAGAAAACTCACCATTGCCCTTTCTTTGTTTGCTGCGCTTCTGTCGCAGCAATCATTGGCACAGTCATCCGACCCCGTCGTGATGACTGTGGCTGGTGTAGACGTGCCTCGTTCGGAGTTTGAGTACTCCTACAATAAAAACAACGGTGACGATGTGGTTGAGAAGAAGACTGTAGAGGAGTATGCCGAGCTCTATGCCAACTATAAGTTGAAGGTGCAGGCTGCCCTTGACGCCAAACTCGATACGATGACCTCTTTCCGACAGGAATATGCCATGTATCGTGACCAACAGGTGCGCCCCACCATCGTGACGGATGACGAACTCCTTGCCACCGCCCGGAAGATGTACGAACGTACGAAGGAGACCATCGGTCCCCGTGGACTCGTACGTCCTGCCCATATCCTTCTGGAACTCTCGACACAGGCCACTGCCCAGGAACAGGAGAAGGCTCGCCAACGCATCGATTCCGCTTATCGTGCCCTGCAGGCCGGTGCCGACTTCGCAGAATTGGCTAAGAAAATCTCGCAGGATCCCGTCTCCTCGAAAGATGGCGGTCTCTTGCCTTGGTTTGGTCCAGGCCAGACGCTGAAGGAGTTTGAGGATGTGGCCTATTCGCTGCAGCCGGGACAGATGAGTAGTCCGTTCCTTTCCCCTATAGGCTATCACATCATCCTGATGAAGGAGCGTAAACAGCTGGAGCCCTTCGACTCCCTGAAGAACGATTTGCTGACGGTATTGGAGCGTCGTGAGATGCGCGAAGACATTATCAGCAACAAACTCCGTCAGATGGTGAAAGCCTCTAACGGTACGCTGACACAAGACCAGATCCTCGAAAAACGTTCCGACTCGCTCGCTGCCGCCGATCCCGAGATGAAATACCTATTCCAGGAATATCATGACGGTTTGTTACTTTATGAGATTAGCAGTCGTGAGGTCTGGGAGAAGGCTACCGAGAACGAGGCAACCCTGAAGGCGTGGTTCGATGCCCACCGTAAGGACTATACATGGTCGCAACCCCGTTATAAAGGTATCGCCTACCATGTGAAGGACAAGAAAGATGTGAAGGCCGTGAAGAACTGTGTGAAGCACCTTCCCTTCGACCAGTGGGCTGAGGCTCTGCGCACCACCTTCAACCCCGACTCCGTGATCCGCATCCGTGTGGAGAAGGGACTCTTTAAACCCGGCGACAATGCCACCGTTGACAGAATGGTGTTTAAGGTGTCTGCAGAAGTGAAGCCACTGCAGGACTATCCCATCGATGCCGTCTACGGAAAGAAACTGAAGAAGCCCAGCGACTATACCGATGTGCGTGCCCAGGTGGTCGAGGATTACCAGAACGACCTCGAGCACCGTTGGGTGGCCTCGTTGCGCAAGCGTTATCCGGTCGTCATTCATGAAGAAGTATTGAAAACAGTAAATAAGCATCAATGAGAAAAATACAGAATTTGTTAGGTGCCATGCTCCTCATGCTCCCGCTGATGGCTGGGGCCGAGACAAAGGATTCCGTACAGATTGGTACTGTGGTCGATGAGGTGGTATGGATCGTCGGTGACGATGCCATCCTCCGTTCAGACATCGAGACCATGCGTATGCAGGCCGCCATGGAAGGTATTAAGTTCAGTGGCAACCCCGACTGTGCCATCCCTGAGCAGATAGCTGTACAGAAGCTATTCAAGCATCAGGCCGAGATTGATAGTATCGAGGTGACCGATGCCGATGTGGCTGCGGAGGTGGAACAGCAGATTAACTACTGGCTTGAGATGGTGGACGGCTCGCGTGAACGTCTGGAGGAATACAAGCACCAGCCGCTCTCACAGATCCGTAATGACCTGCGTGAAGATCTGAAAGACCGTCAGATGGTGCAGCGGATGAAGCAGAAACTTGTCGAGGATATCGCCGTGACACCTGCTGATGTCCGCCGTTATTTCCAGAATATGCCTGCCGACAGCGTCCCCTTCGTACCTACGGAGGTGGAGGTGCAGGTTATTCAGCAGACACCAGTCATCGAAGTCGAGGAACTCAACCGTGTGAAGGATGAGTTACGCGAATATACCGAACGTGTGAACAAGGGGGATGCCACCTTCCAGACTCTGGCACGCCTCTATTCCGAGGACCCGGGAACAGCCCGTCGTGGTGGTGAACTCGGTCTTGTGGGACGTGGTACCCTTGACCCGGCCTTTGCTGCTGTGGCCTTTAACCTCACCGATCCGAAGAAGGTATCAAAGATCGTTGAGTCGGAGTTCGGCTTCCATATCATCCAGCTCATCGAGAAGCGCGGCGACAAGGTGAACGTGCGTCATATTCTCCGTAAGCCAGTGGTGTCGGAAGTGGCTATCAAAAAAACGCTTGGCCGTCTGGACTCCATCGCGGCTGATATCCGTTCCGGAAAGTTCACTTTCGAGGATGCTGCACCACTGCTCTCCGATGATAAGGACACCCGTTACAGCAAGGGCCTGATGTCTACAAACATGATGACTACGGGTCATACCTCATCGAAGTTCCGTATGCAAGACCTGCCCCCCGAGGTAGCGAAGGTTGTGGATACCATGCAGGTGGGACAGATCTCACAACCGTTCCAGATGATTAACCAGCGTGGTAAGACCGTGTGTGTCATCGCAAAGTTGAAGAATCGAATCGACGGTCATAAGGCTACGGTGACGGAGGACTTCCAGACGTTGAAGGACGTGGTGCTGAACAAACGTCGTGAGGAGCGTATCCATCAGTGGGTGGTCGATAAGATCAAGACGGTCTATACCCGTCTGAATGACGAATATAAGGACTGCGAGTTCGAATACGAGGGGTGGAATAAATAAAGGTGTTTAGAAGGAGATGATGAGGAAGTCTTTCGTCTGGCTGATATCTTTCGCCTTGATGGTGGGGATGGTGTCTGCTTTTGCACAGAAGCAGACACAGAAGAAACGTCCGGCACGAAAGGCGCAGAAAGAGGACACCCGCGTCTATCTCGTACATGCCGACGTGCTACACTTCGATCAGTTAATAAACCCTGATGCCACTATCCTCAATGGTAAAGTACAGTTCACTCATCAGGGTGCACGCCTCTATTGTGACAGTGCCTACTTCTATGAAGGCAGCAACTCGTTTGAGGCCTTCGGACATGTGAAGATGGTGCAGGGTGATACCCTCTCACTGGTCAGCGACTATGCCTATTACGATGGTAATGAGCAGATGGCCCGTGCCCGTTATAACGTGGTGCTGAAACATAAGAAGACCACGCTGTATACTGATAGTCTCGACTTCGACCGTCTTTATGACAATGCCTACTTCTTCGAAGGTGGAAAGATGATTGACGGAAATACCACGCTGACCTCAGACTGGGGTGAGTACAACACGAAATCAAAGATGTCGGTATTCAACTACGATGTGAAGATGCGCAGTCCGAAGTTCTATCTCACCACCGACACGCTCTATTACGACACCCGTATTTCGATGGCTCATATCGTAGGCCCATCGGATATCTATTCTGGTGAGAGTCATATTTACTCAGAACAGGGCTATTACGACACGAAGAAGGAGCAGGCGCGACTCATGAATCGATCTGTGCTCTCCAATCAGGGAAGGACGATGATTGGCGACAGCGTTTGGTATGATAGTCAGGCTGGTATTAGCAAGGCCTTCCGCAACGTGGTCTATGTAGACTCCGTGAATAAAAATAAACTCACCGGCAACTACGGCGAATATTTCGAGAACACGGGTTACGCCATGTGTACCGACAGTGCCGTGGCCATCGACTTCTCACAGGGTGACTCCCTCTTTATGCATGCCGACACTTTTAAGGTGGTTACCTTTAATATCGAGACCGACTCTGTGTACCGTAAGATCCATGCCTATCGTCATGTTCGTGCCTACCGTACTGATGTGCAGGCCATCTGCGACTCGTTGGTCTATAACTCCCAGGACTCCTGTATGACGATGTACTACGATCCCATCGTTTGGAATGTCAATCAGCAACTCGTCGGTGACCGTATTGAGGTGTTCCTGAAAGATTCACTCATCAATCGTGCCCATGTCATTGACAACTGCTTCTCTATTCAGCAGCTGCGTAGTGATACGGCCTGCTATAACCAGGTGAAGTCAAAAGAGATGTTTGCCTTCTTCGTCGATGGGAAAATCCATGAGACCCGTGCCGTGGGTAATGTGCTCATTGGCTACTATTTCGAGGAGGGTGACTCTATACCTATTATATATAATTATCAGGAGACCTCTGAGTTGCGAATGTTCCTTAAGGACCGTAAGCTCCAACGTGTCTGGACGCCGAAGACCTCCGGTACGATGTATCCGCTCAATCAGATACCCGCCGATCGTAAGCGTCTTACGGGCTTTGTCTGGTATGATGCCATCCGTCCCCAGAACCGCGACGATATCTTTAACTGGAAACCCAAGCCATGAGTGATGTCATTCACCTTCTTCCCGACAGTGTAGCCAACCAGATTGCAGCTGGTGAGGTGATCCAGCGTCCAGCTTCAGTCATCAAAGAGTTGGTTGAGAATGCCGTGGATGCCGGGGCCAAGACTATCCAGGTCATCGTGGTTGATGCCGGACGTACATGTATTCAGGTCATCGACGATGGTAAGGGCATGTCGGAGACTGACGCCCGTCTCTCTTTCGAACGTCATGCCACCTCGAAGATCCAGAATGCCACGGATCTATTTGCTCTTCACACCATGGGGTTTCGTGGTGAAGCCCTGGCCTCAATCGCTGCAGTGGCACAGGTGGAACTTCTGACACGTCGTCAGGATGATGAGATAGGTACACGACTGATGATTGCGGGTTCGAAAGTAACCAGCCAGGAACCCGCCTCTTGTCCTGTAGGCAGTAATTTCAAGGTGGAGAACCTCTTCTTCAATGTCCCTGCCCGACGGAAATTCCTCAAGACCAATGCCACAGAACTCTCGAATATCATGACGGCTTTCGAGCGCATTGTGCTCGTCTATCCCGGAATCCGTTTCTCACTCCATCACAATGGGGTGGAGATGCTCAACCTCCGTGCCACCAATCTTCGTCAGCGTATTGCTGATGTCTTTGGTAAACAATATAATCAGGACCTCCTGCCCGTAGAGGTGCATACCGCTATGGCTACCATCACGGGTTTCGTGGGTAAACCCGAGACAGCCAGGAAGAAGGGTGGGAGTGATTACCTCTTTGTCAATGGCCGTTATATGAAACATGCCTATTTCCATAAGGCGGTGATGACAGCCTATGATCGTATGATTCCCGAAGGCATGCAGGTGCCTTACTTCCTCTATTTTGAGGTCGATCCCTCGCAGATAGATGTTAATATCCATCCTACGAAGACAGAGATTAAGTTCGAGAACGAGCAGGCCATCTGGCAAATTCTCTCTGCCGCTGTACGTGATGCTATCGGTAAGTTCTGTGAGGTACCATCCATCGACTTTGATACGGTGGGCAGCCCCGATATACCGGTCTTCGACCCTTCCCGTGAAAACATCGTTGCCCCAAAGGTAACCTATAATCCCGACTACAATCCATTTAATACTGGAGGTAAGTCGTCGGGTAGTTCTTGGTCTCAGAAGCTGGCAGCCTCTTCTCCTGAGGGTTGGGAGTCTCTTTACGACATCGCAGCCCCCTCGGAAGGTGATGTTTTCGATGCTGCCCCACCTGTAAGCTTACCTAACAATACGCTCGATGCTGACCGTTCCCCCTCGCATTACCAGTATAAGGGTAAATACCTGATGACGGCAGTGAAGTCCGGTCTGATGATCATCGACCAGCACCGTGCCGATGTGCGTATCCTCTACGAGCGTTATATGAACCAGATTAGCAGTCATACGGCTAACACGCAGAAGATTCTTTTCCCCGAGACCGTACAATTCTCACCCGCGGAATATGTCGTCATGCAACAGATACTGCCCGAGTTGATGAATGCCGGCTTCGACCTCAGTGACCTTGGTGGTAACACCTATGCCATCAATGGCGTACCTGTGGGGCTCGAGGGTATAGACCCTGTGATGTTGGTACGGCAGATGGTCACCGAGACGTCCTCCGCTAACGCGCCACTCACCACACTCCATGCCCAACTTGCCTTGCGTCTGGCACAGAGTGCTGCCATCCCCTATGGTCAGGTGCTCAGTAACGACGAGATGGAGAATGTCATCAACGAACTCTTTGCCTGCTCTAACGTGAACTATACTCCCGACGGCAAAGCCATCCTTTGCATCCTTCCGCAGGGCGATATTGAGCAACTTTTGGGCTGAAACAGTTAAAAAATGTCAACGTTCGTCGAATTCCTCATTCTTTATTCTTCATTCTTCATTTTTCTTCTTACCTTTGCACCCGCTTAGAGAGCAAGGGGCGTTTAGCTCAGCTGGTTTAGAGCATCTGCCTTACAAGCAGAGGGTC
>AUXO017219215.1_pt1 | contig 10216 bp, 10 predicted proteins | sample 768731 | NCBI WGS metagenome assembly AUXO01 (sample SAMN02715735, study PRJNA202380) | gut metagenome | biome: sheep rumen | host: Ovis aries | place: New Zealand: Palmerston North | reverse complement strand
GATGATGTATATGGTAAAGAAGAAGCTGAAACAATTCGTGGTAACTGTGGTAATACAATTTACTTAATTACAACTGAATTAAAAGCTTTGGAAGAAATATCTAAAATGTGTGGTGAGGTTAAATCTAAAAAAGATGATAAGACTGCTTCAACTCCATTGGTAACTGTATCAGACTTACAAAGAATGAAACAGTTTGAAGTTATTATTTTAAGAATGCGTAAACAACCATTCAAAACAAAATTCACTCCATATTTTAAAATTGATTGGGGTAAAAAATATCCTCCTGCTAAATATCCTAATAGACCAAAGCAAGAGGTACATGTATTTGATATTAAAGAGTTTGTTAAAAACCAAAAGAAGAAAAAATTACTTGATATGATGAATGCTGCTGATGAAAAAGATAGAGAAAATGCTTCAAGTGGTAATAGTTTTGGAGATAATCCTTTTGCTAATAGTTTGCCTCCAGAATTAAGAGCTGCTCGTGAAAATAGAAATTCTGAACAAAGTATTCCTGATTTTCTAAAGAGATCTGTTGATACTTCTAAAGATGTTCGTACTACTAATTCTGAAAGTTTTGATAAACCTGCTATTCCTGATTTTGAAACTTTTAGAAGACAAGTTGAAAGTAATAATAGTTCGTTTGATCCATTTAAACCTAAATTTGATACTCCAAAAAATGATGCTAAAGCTGATGAGTCTTTAGATGATGATTTAGGATTTGATGTTGACGAGCTTGTTAAGAAAATTGATGCAAAGATTGCAGAATTAGAAGCAGAAGAGAAGAAAGCAAATGAAGAACAAAAGAAGAAAGAGGAATCTAATAAACCACCTAAGTTTATTACTGAACCAATAATTCCAAAATTGGAAAATAGTATTAATGAGATTTATAATGATAAATCTGATTCAGTTAAACCTAAAACAACAACTTCTAGTGATATAAAAATAGAAGATGATGGTGATGATGATGATTTCTTTGATGATTTCTTTGATAATTAGAAAGGATGTTTAATATGAGTTCAAAGTTTAATTTAGTAAAAAAACCTGAAAAAAAAGATGAAGATGAAGAAGAAGAAATTGAAGTAGAAATCGAGGAAGATTCTTCTTCTAGTAAATCTAGTTCGAGTAATGTAACTTTTAAAAAGAGAATGATAATGTTCATGGGAATAATTTTAGGAGGATTAATTTTATTACTTTTAATTTTATTTGTTTGTTCATTTTTTACTAAAAGAATATATACATATGCTGATGTTGAAAAAGAATTAAAAGATGCTGCTATAGCTTATTTTAAGGAACACCCAGAAAATTTACCTGAAGAAGATGGAGATGTAGTTGAAATTGATTCATCTAATTTAGTAGCAGCTGGAAAAATGTTAGATTTATCTGAATATACTGTTGATGGCGATGTTTGTACGGGATATGTTCAAGTTGAAAAATCTGGTAGTGAGTATTTATATTCTCCATTCTTAAATTGTGGAGAAAAATATACTACTGTTGAGTTATACAATAAAGTTGTTGATAATTCTAATGTAGTTACTTCTGGATATGGATTATATCAAATTAATGGTTCATATGTATTTAGAGGTGAAGATGTTAATAACTATGTTCAACTTTTTGATAAGTTATGGAGAATTGTTAAAATAACAAATGATAACAATGTAGTTTTAGTAAGTGAAGATGGTCTTCCATATACTCAACCATGGGATAATAGATATAATGCTGATAGAATGTATGAATCAGGTATTAATCAATTCTCTGCAAGTAGAATAAAAGAATATCTTGATAAAATTTATAATCATCCTTCTGAAGAGAATGAGGAAGTGTTATTATCTAAGAAAGAAAAAGCATTAATTGTATCTCAAAATTTATGTACTGCAAAACGTTCTGTTACATCTCAATCAAATGATAATTCTTTAGAATGTGCTGAGGTACTTCAAGGACAAAGATATGGATTATTAACAGTATCTGATTATATGTTAGCAAGTATTGATCCTACATGTAAAACACCAAGTGATAAGTCATGTCTAAACTATAACTATTTAGCAAAGGATTTTGATTGGTGGTTAGCAACTGCAAATAGTGATGATAATTCTACAGTATTTGTTGTTGATTCAAATGGATATATTACTACATTTAATGCAAGTAATTATGCTGTAGTTAGACCAACAATCTATTTAAATAGTAAGGTAATGTTTAAGAGTGGAAATGGTTCATTAGAAAAACCATATAAAATTAAATAGGAATCTATTATAATAATAGATTCTTTTTTTTCATCTAATATTATGGAGGTGAATAATTTGCATAATATTAGTGTTGATAAATTATTAAAATTAAAAAATATTAATATAATAGATATTAGAAGTAATATCAAATATTTAAGTGGTCACATTCCTAATTCAATAAATATTTATGAGAAAATGTTGATTGATAAACCAGATAAATTTTTAAATAAAAATGATATTTATTATATTTATTGTCAGTCTGGATATAGAAGTAATTATGTTGTAAATATATTAAATAATTTAGGATATAATTGTGTAAATATAATAGGTGGATATAACAATTATGTGTTTAGAAAAATTTAATTATGATATAATTAATCAAGAAGGTGAAAGATTTGGAATACTTAAATAAATTAGTTGAATGTAGTACTAATCTTATTAGTCAGTGGGGATTATTATTTGGTTTTTTTTTAGTATTTATTGAAAGCTTTATTCCTGCTTTACCTTTAAGTGTTTTTGTAACATTGAATGTTAATGCTTTTGGTTTTTTTACTGGTATTTTAATATCTTGGATAGCAACTTGTACTGGTAGTTTTATTTGTTATTTAATATTTTATTATTTTTATGATAAATTTTCTAAATATCTTAAGAAAAAAAATTATAAAAATTTTGTTGAAAAAGTAGCAGATTTTAAAAAGATAAGTTTTACGAAATTGGTATTGATAATAACTTTACCATTTACTCCATCTTTTTTGGTTAATATTTTATCTGGTGTTTCAGGTATGTCTAAAGAGAAGTATATTTTATCATTATTGATTGGTAAGGTTTTTACTACTGTTTTTTGGGGATATATTGGTAAGAGTATAATTGATAGTTTAACAGATGTAAAATCAATTATTTATATTGTAATTGCTTTGGTAATTGCATATTTATTATCTAAATTTATTAGTAAAAAATTTAATATAGAATAAGAAGGTGTTTTATGGAAATTGTAATAATTGTATTATTAATTATTTTAATTGTTTTAACAATTCTTTCTTTAATGAAAAATATTAATGAATCTAATATTACTGAAAGATTAGGTAAATTAGAGTTAAGTATGATGAAAGAAATGAATGGATTTAAAGATTCATTAGAGAAGAATTTAAATAATGATTTTACTAATTTAAATGAGCAAGTAGAAAAAAGATTATTAATGATTAATGAGAAAGTAAATGAAAGACTTGATCAAAATTTTGAAAAAACAAATAAAACTTTTATGAGTGTAATAGAAAGATTATCAAAAATTGATGAAGCTCAGAAGAAAATTGAAACTTTATCTACTGATATTGTTAGTTTACAAAGTATTTTAACTGATAAGAAGACTAGAGGAATTTATGGTGAAGTAAATCTTAAACATATATTAGTTAGTGTGTTTGGAGAAGGTAATGATAATATTTATAGACTTCAATATACTTTAAGTACAGGTGTTATAGCTGATAGTGTATTATTTGCTCCTGAACCATTAGGAACTATATGTATAGATTCTAAATTTCCACTTGAACATTATCAATTGATGGTTGATAAAAAGTTATCTGTTGATTTAAGAGAAAATTATACTAAAATGTTTAGACAAGATATGAAAAAACATATTGATGCTATTAGTAGTAAGTATATAATACCTGGAGAAACAACTAATCAAGCAATATTATTTTTACCAGCTGAAGCAATTTTTGCGGAGATTAATGCATATCATTCTGATATTATTAATTATGCGTATAGAAAAAAAGTATGGATTACAAGTCCTACAACTTTAATATCTACTTTAACAGTAATTCAAATGATTATTAAAAATATTGAAAGAGATAAGTATACTTCTATTATTCATGAGGAACTTAATAAGTTAGGTCTTGAATTTGCAAGATATAAAGAACGTTGGGATAAATTGGCTAGAAGTATTCAAACAGTTAATAAGGATGTTGAAAATGTTTCTATAACTACTGATAAAATTAGTAAGAAATTTGAAAATATTAATAGAGTTGATTTAAAGATTAGTGATAGTGAGGAAAGAAAAGAATTAAATTAGTTCTTTTCTTTTTTCTTTTTTAATATTATTAAGTATGTTAATTAAATTATTATTATTTATAACTAGTATTTTTATGATGGCTTTTGGCTTTACATTTATTTTAATATACATAAATTTATTTTCTTTTGGATATAATATTTTTGAATATATTAAGTTAATATTTAGTAGTTTTGAATGTTTAGTTTTTTTTATTGGTTTTATTATTTATACATTATTGGTAATAGAAAGGATTAAATGATATGAACTATGTATATGATATTGTTTTAAATTTTTCTGATTTAGATAATTTAATTGATTTTTATGAATGGAATAAAGAAGACCATGTGGTTGAAGTTAGTAAAATTCCTATATTTAGAATTGATAGGTTAGTTATGGATGATTTTTTTAATAATAAAATTAAAATTGATTTAAACTTTTTAAGTAAAATAAAAAATGAAACTATATGTAATAATAATAGTTATATAAGTTATAGTTGTTTATTGTGTGATTTGAATGTAGTAATTGCGATTAAATGCGATTGTGAAGGAAATGTTATTGAAAAGAGTAGGTTGTTATTTGATGAAGAAGACTTTATTATTGATAGTTCAGTAGAGTATGAGATATTTAATTTTTCTTATAAAAAATTAGATATGTTATCTAATAATAATTTTTTAACTAGAAGAGATAAATTTATAAGGGAGTATTTAATTAATGAAATTACTAAATTATATAATAATAATTCTTATGATGAGTTGAATTATTTATATGGTGAAATTTATAATGATAGTATAAGTATTAAAAATAAATATGATAAGTTAATATTAAATTTAAAGGATAATTATTCTCCTATATTTGAAAAATTATATGATATTTTAATGATTAGTTGTAAATAAAAAAGAAAGTTTGTTACTTTCTTTTAATAATTTATCATCATTGCTTCTTTTACTTTTTTTATCGTTTCTTCTGCTTTTTCTTTTGCTTTTTTTGTTCCTTTTTCTAGTATTTCATCTACTAACTCAGGATTATCTTCGTATTTTTTTCTTCTTTCTTGAATTGGTTTTAAGAAATTGTTCATTGCTTCTATAAGTTCTTTTTTACATTGAACACATCCACGAGTCCCTTTTTTACATTCAGAGCATATTGTATTTATATTGTCTTCATTATTTACTAATTTATGATAGTAGTAAACCATACATACATCTGGATTTGCAGGATCATCTTTTTTTATTTTATTTGTATCTGTTACTGCTCCCATGACTTTTTTCTTTATTGTTTCTTCATCATCGATTAAGTAGATTGCATTTCCTAATGATTTACCCATTTTTTCATTTCCATCTAGACCTTTAACTCTTTTTGCTTCACTTAATACTGGCTGTGGTTCAATTAAAGTTTCTCCATATATTGAATTAAACTTTCTTACTATTTCTCTACATTGTTCTAAAAGAGGTAATTGATCTTCTCCAACTGGTACTACTTCTCCTTTGAAGGCTGTTATGTCTGCAGCTTGTGATACTGGATATCCTAAGAATCCATATGTTATACTTTCTCCATCATTTCCAAATAGTTCCTTTTTTTGTGCTATTTCAGATTTAACAGTAGGATTTCTTTGTAATCTAGCAACTGTTACAAGATTACTATAGAATACTGTCAATTCTGCAATTTCTGGTATTCTTGATTGAATAAAGAAATTTACTTTTTCTGGATCTAGTCCTATAGCAAGTAAGTCTTTTGTTATTTCATAAACATTTTTTCTAACTTTTTCTGGATTATTAAAATTATCTGTAAGTGCTTGAACATCAGCAACTTCTAAATAGAAGTCATAATCATCTTGTAGTTTTACATAATTTTGTCCTGCTCCAAAATAGTGCCCTAAATGTAAGTTTCCTGTTGGTCTTAAACCAGTAAGTATAGTTTTTTTCATATTAATTCACTTCCTTTTTATATTTTAACATATAAGTTAATTATTTTAATAAAAAAACTCAAAATAATTGAGTTTTAATAGTTTCAAAAATTTCTGGGTGGTATAACATTAAAAATCCAAATACTATTCCACAAGCTGCACCTAGAATATGTCCTGCATAGTATGTTTTTGATTTTCTTTCAAATATACTTTTTTTAACTTCTGTAATTACATAGAATAAACATATTAATATAAGTGTTATTGGTATTTTTCCTTCTTGGAAATTTGAAAATGAACTTAGTACAATTAACATAAATACGTTTCCACTTGCGCCTCTTACTTCATAGTGACTTATTAACATATTATATATAGCAATTACAAGTGATGTTATTAAAAACATAATTAGTAGATTTATACTTCCATATTTTTCTTCAAGCATTGGTCCAATTAATAATATATATAAAAAATTTCCAACATAATGATCCCATCCTGAATGTCCTATACTATGAGTAAATAGCCTTACATATGTTAATGGGCTTAATGGTGAACTTCTATAAGTGCAAAATAATAATTTATTACTTTTGTCTTTAGTTATATATCCTAATATTAGTGCTATTGTTGAAATGATAAAGTAAGTTATAATTACTGGTGAATTATAATCAAATTGTATATTTAAATCCATATTTATTACCTTCTTTTAATTTATTATACTAAAAATATTAATAATTCTTAAGTATAATTTGATTTTTTTTGTTAATTATGATATAATTTGCATACCAATTGGGGGGAATAAAAATGTTTGATATAAATAATTTGTCATTAGAAGATTTATATTCTTTAAAATCTTGGCTTTCTAGTATGAGTACTTCTGATGTAAAAAAAGAAATTAATAAAGTAATTAGAAAAAGAAAAGCAGAACAAAAGAAATGTCCATTGAATAAGAAATTTACTTTGGATTTTATGTTACAATGGGGTATTTTAAGTAGAGAAGAAGTTAATCTTTTAAGAAATAACGCAATTAATAATTTATATGAATTATTAAATTGTGATTTAGATAATATTGTGGGATTAAATTCTGAAATGAAAAGACATATTGATCATGAAAGAAGATTTTATGATTTGAGTAGATATGCCGATGAAAGTGTTAGTTCTAAACCTATAAAGAAATAATTGACAAATTAATATTTTTTATGTAAAATAATTCTTGAAATCGCTGAAGAAGACAAGTAAATATGATTTCTTTTGTAGAGAGTTAGGGTATGGTGAAACCTAATAAAGAGTTATATTGAAAATAACACTTCTGAGTACTTAAAGAAATAATAGTAGAATAAGTCGGTGGCATACCGTTATATATGCTAAGGTTTGTTAGAACCAAAAGAGATTGTAGAAATACAATAATTAGGGTGGTACCGCGGAACACTAGTTTTCGTCCCTTGTGGATGGATGACTAGTGTTTTTTTATATATAAAAGGAGGTATTTGTATGATAGAAAAAGAAAAATTAAAAAGTTATGCAAATAAATTAATGTTTGATATGAATGAAGAAGAATATTCAACTCTTCAAGATGAATTTGAAACTATTTTAAAACAAATGGATTTAATAGGTAAAATTCCTAATATTAGTGATGTTAGTCCTATGACATTTCCTTTTAAAAACACTGATGTTAGTTTAAGGGAAGATGAAGTAGGTGATTATTTGACTGTTTCTGAAGTATTAGAAAATGCTAAACATCAAGTAAATGACCAAGTAAAAGTACCAAAGGTGGTTGATGAAGAATGATAAGAGGAAAGAGTATTACTGAACTTAGAAGTGAATTAGAAAGTGGTAGTGTTTCTGCTGAAGAATTATTTGAAGATGCTACTAAATTAGCACATGATTTTCAAGATGAATATAATTCTTTTGTAACAATTCTTGATAAATGTAAATTTCGAGATAGAGATTCTAAAATAAGTGGAATTCCTTATGCTTTAAAAGATAATTTTTCAACAAGTGGAATTTTAACTACAGCTTCTTCTAATATTTTAAAAGATTATGTTCCAGTATATGATGCTACTGTATATAAAAAATTAAAAAGTGCAGGAGCAACATTAGTTGGAAAAACTGTATTAGATGAGTTAGCTATGGGTGGTACTGGAACTACTGGACATACTGGAGTTGTTAGAAACCCATGGGATAAGAATCGTTTAATTGGTGGTTCTTCTGCTGGTAGTGCTGCTGCAGTTGCATTAGGAATTGTTCCATTCTCAATTGGTTCTGATACAGGTGACTCTGTTCGTAAGCCTGCATCTCTTGGAGGAATTGTAGGATTTAAACCAACATATGGTAGAATTTCAAGATATGGATTATTTGCTTTTGCATCAAGTCTTGACCATGTTGGAATATTTACTCGTAATGTTAGAGATTGTGCTATTGTTACTGACGTTTTAAAGGGACAAGATATCAATGATATGGTTACTTTAAAAGATGATGGTAAAAAATATGAAGATTCTTTAGATAATGATATTAAAGGTAGAAAGATTTGTTATATTAAAGAAATTTGTGGTAAGGATACTTATAAAGATTCTGATGATAAAGAATTACAAGAAACTATTACTAAGTTCCATGAGACATTAGATAAAATGAGAGAATTAGGTTTTGTTATTGAAGAGGTTTCAATGGATAAAGCTTTACTTGAAGCAATTTATCCTACATATATGTCTATTAGTTGTGCTGAAGCAACTTCTAATAACTCAAACTTAACTGGTATTCCATTTGGTCCTAGAGGAGAGGGTAATTCAATTGAAGAAATTATGTTTGATGCTAGAACTAAAGGATTTTCAGAATTAATTAAAAGACGTTTTGTACTTGGTAGTTATATTCTTCAAAAAGAAAATCAAGAAAAGTTATTCTTAAATGCACAAAGAGTTCGTCATATGATTGTTGATAGAATGAATGAATTATTTAAAGAATACGATGGTATGATTGCTCCATGTAGTGGTGGTCCTGCTGCTACATTTGATGCAACTAGTGAAAAATTATCAGATAGATATTTAATACTTGAAAACCATTTAGCTATTGGAAACTTTGGAGGATTCCCTTCAATTACACTTCCTTTTGCAATGGTTGATGATTTACCTGTTGGTATTAACCTAACTGGTAGAGTAAAAGAAGATGATCTTGTATTAAATATGGCTAATAAGATTGAGTCTATTACAGGACTTAAAGATATTTATAGTAAGGTAGGTGAGTAAGATGTATAAAGTTGTTATTGGACTTGAGGTTCATTGTGAGTTACAAACAAAATCAAAAAACTTTTCACAAGCTCCAAATGAGTTTACTGAAGCACATAACATTAATGTTGGAACAGTTGATTTAGGACTTCCAGGAATTCTTCCTGTAGCAAATCGTGAAGCTGTTAAAAAAGCATTATTTACATCTATGGCTCTACATTGTAAATTACCTGATGAAATTATTTTTGATAGAAAAAATTATTATTATGCTGATCTTCCTAAGGGATTTCAAATTACTCAAAATACTAAACCTGTAGGTGTTGGTGGATACCTAGATGTTTTAGTAAATGGTAAAGTAAAAAGAGTTACTTTACATGATGTTCATCTTGAAGAAGATACTGCATCACTTGAACATTATCCAAAGTATTCATTAATTGATTACAATAGAAGTGGTGTTCCTTTACTTGAAATAGTAACTGATCCTTGTATTGAGAGTGCTGATGAAGCTGTTGCATACCTAGAGGATTTACGTGATGTATTTTTATTCTTAGGTGTTAGTGAAGCCAAATCAAACTATGGTCAAATGAGATGTGATGTTAATATTTCATTAATGGAAGAAGGAGCAACACAACTTGGAACTAAAGTTGAGATGAAAAATATAAATGCATTTAATAATGTACGTGCAGCTATTGAATATGAAATTAAAAGACAAACTGAAGTATTAAGTAGTGGTGGAAAAGTAATTCAAGAAACTCGTAGAATTGCGGAAGATGGAAAGACTTATTCAATGCGTGAAAAAGTAGATGCAGTTGATTATAAATATTTTATTGAACCTAATATTCCA
>AUXO016497553.1_pt1 | contig 10216 bp, 9 predicted proteins | sample 768731 | NCBI WGS metagenome assembly AUXO01 (sample SAMN02715735, study PRJNA202380) | gut metagenome | biome: sheep rumen | host: Ovis aries | place: New Zealand: Palmerston North | reverse complement strand
AGAATTCTTTCTTAATATTTAATTGAGGTTATTCTTCTAAAGTTTTTTTGCCAAGAAGGTCATGATATTTTTTGTAGCGCAGGTAGATATTTTCATAATCATGCCTGTCTCTCTGATCTGGCTTTATTGTAATGAAAGAATCGTTACACATATGATCTATTACTTTTTCCCATGTTTCTCCATTTGCAACAGCTGCTAACATGGCAGAACTCAGTGCGGTAATATTCTTTTTATTTGATATTAATATTTCTCTATTTAGAATATTTGCATATTGCTGGCAAAAAAACAGGTTTTTTTCTGCTATACCTCCGCAAACTATAATTTTATTGAAACAAATTCCATTCTCGTCAAGAAAATCTACAATCACTCTCATGCCACAGGCAATACCATGGATCATAGCAACATATATATCTTCTGGTCTTGTATCAAGTGAAAGCCCGATTATGCTACCTCTTAAAGAAGAATCATTTAATATACTACGATTTCCGTTAAACCAATCCAAAACAGTTATTTTGTTGCTACTAGTTCCCCTTGTATTAGCTAAATCCCCTAGATACGTATAAATATCGATCTTTTTTTCATCTGCATCCGAATAATAACTTGATGGAACATGATTCTTTACAAACCAAGCCAACATATCACCTGCACAAGGCTGCCCTGCATCATAACAATAATACCCTGGTATTATTCCATCTTTTAAGACACCGTTAATACCTGTTATTGGCTTGAATTGACGATTTGTAAAAGCCATCGCTACTGATGTCCCGAGAGTTATCGCCAATGCATCGGGGTATTTACTGCAAAAATAAACTCCTGGTGCGCTTCCGTCCCCCATTGGCGTTGCAACCGGAATTCCTGCTGGAATGTTCAATCTATCTGCTATAGTTTTTTTCAAATAACCACATGGTTTAGAATAATCTTTTACATTACCTGCAAATTTCTCATAGAAACTATCTCCAAATCCATCTGATAATCTATTCAGTGCCTCACGGTCTGGAAAACCATATTCTGGTGTCCACATTCCTTTGTATCCGGAAGAATAGAGACTATTCACTCTTGATCCTGTTAGAATCCAAGCAATCCACTCCCCCAAATCACAGAAATAGTCTGCTTCATCAAAAACATACTTAGCGTTATTAAATACCTCAAGAAGTTTTGGCAAAGCCCATTCGCAGTTGCAAATATGCCCGTATCTATCGATCGCTGGGAAACACCCTTCCTCAAAATGAAGAGCTTCAATTTTTTTGGCTTCATTCTGGGCTCCGTGATGTTTCCATAATTTTATATAAGCGTGCGGTATATTTCTATATTCCTCTATTTCCGCTAAAGCTGTCCCATCTGACTTGCATGGTACCATACTATACGTCGTAGCATCAATTCCTATACCACGTATACACACTTCCTTTAAACGCGTTTTCAACAGGACTTCTTCAATCCCATTAAATAGGGCTTCTCTGTAATCAGAAGGATCCGCTAAAGCCCAATCTGGAAGATCCCATGTTAAAACTCCATGTTTATATTTTTGTACTGATTCTCCAATAACTTCCCCGTTTTCTTCAGATACCAAAGCGATTCTTGCGGATAAAGTCCCAAAATCAATACCAAGATATGTATTAACCATCTATTATCATTCTCCCTAACAATTCTAAAAAACAAAGGGCGTCATTCGGCGCCCTTATATTTTGTTTTCAAACGATAATACTCTGACTCAACTCTATCTGAAACTTGACCCTGAATATTACACAGAGTCCTTAGCACGTCCTTTATGCCGTTGATTTTGATCATTTGCTGGAGTTTCATGCTCTGTGCATCATCTGCATTCTCATAGAGCAACATTGAAGCAATTCCGATATAATAATTAGGAGTGGGTATATTATACTCATGAGCGTAACGCATTGGTGCAACAATTCGATCATCAGGTGAAAGCTTTCTGATCGGTTCTCTGGCCACTCGAGTAACTGAATCAATAATATATGGATTTAAAAATCGCTTCATCAGTTCAGTACGATATTGTAGCATTTCATTATTAGAAAAACCATGACGCATTATTAGCATTCTTCCACATTCTTCCATCATCCCCCATACTACATTATATATTTCTCTATCCTCAAGTGCTTCTTTTACTGTTTTGTATCCTTTCATGAAACCGAGACAACCGGTAACTGCATTTGGTCCATTTAAGGTGAAGAGCTTTCGTTCCACATATGACATAAGATCATCAACGATATTCATGCCGGGTATCTCCGGGATTAATCCTTTAAAACCTGCTTTTTCCACATCCCATTCATGATATCTCTCTACAACAACTTCCGCAGGTGCGAGATTATAGACTGGAGGAATGATACGGTCTACAGCACAATCGGGAAAACCAATATATTGATCAGCAAAGATTTTTGTAATTCCATCTAATCTCTCATAGACTAAATTTTTTAACTTCGATGTCGCACGTATCCCATTCTCACACGCTATAATATTTAATGTATTCTGATTACCTTCTAACATGCGTAATTCAATCCCAGTTGCAATTGCCGGAGCAATCGCCGGAAAAGCAGTCAATCCGACTGAGGTACATATCAATTCACAGTGTGTGTACGCATTAATCAAATCTGGGGAATCTGAATAAATACCGGAAATATTGCTAACCTTTGTTTCTACACTATCACTATCAACAAGATGAACAGTATACTCGTGGCGATTATTTATATCATCTATCACTGCCCTATTGATGTCGGAAAAAATGACATGATAGCCAGCTTGTTCCAAAAGCATCCCTATAAAGCCTCGACCTATCTGGCCAGCACCTATCATGACTGCATTTTTCATCTGTTATCCATCATCTCCTTTACTTTTGGAGAGATATCTTCCTCTTTTAATCCAATTGCTTCAGCGACAACATAAAAATCCTTGAAATTGTTCAAGTGCTCTATAGTATGGGCGTCGGAACCAAAAGTGAATTTACATCCACATCTTTTGGCGATCTTAAACTGACGAATATTATTACTTCTCAGAATATCATTAACCGAATACTTTCTAAATTTTGATAGATTGATTTCTACTGCAATTCCATTTTCTGCACAAGCACCATAGCAGGCCTTATACTCTTCATCCGTAATCATCCCAAGCATTTCTTCATAACCATAAGGACAACAGACAGCGCAAAATGGATGTGCCATTGATAATACATACTTCCGCATTGGGCTATCCATGATGTCCATGAATGCCATTTTCATGAATTCTATATGTTTACGTTTATCCTTATAATAATCCTTTGGCATTACCATATGTGTATGACTGTTAGGAAAGATCAAATAGTCAAACTTTTTGGCATTTTCTTCTGTTATTGCCATATCATGCCGGTTATAATCATACTCTACTTCTGCTCCAACATACACACGTATACTTAATTCGTCAAGTTTTGATGCTATTTCTCTCGATTGAAGCACGTGTTCAACATTCTGGCCTTTATAGAACGGAACAGTTTTATTTTCACCCTCATAAATCCTATCCCAGCCACAATAAGTATCATCCCATAAATGATCTGTAAATCCGAGAATTTTAATTCCCAATTGAGGTGCATAGTTTAAGTAATTCTCTATTGTTGCATCCGGTTTACCACAACGTGATAAAAAGGTATGAATATGTAAATCATGATTAACAATCATTTCGCATACCCTTCAAATTTAGAAATCAAGTATCTTCCAACATCATGAAGATACTTTGCCCTTGTTAAGTAAAAGTTCTCATCGAAGCCTTCATAAAGATGAAGCGCCTCAAATGTGAGATCTCCTTCATAATGGACTTCAGCAAGTGCTTTCATTACGTCATCCCAATCTATTTTACCGTCATATGGGATCAGATGATCATCTCCCACAAGAGAATTATCGTTAATATGAGTCCCTTTAACTCTATCTCCCAGAACTCTTATTGTATCTGCAGCGTCCTCACCAACGATTTGCGAATGGCCAGTATCCACTAAGCAGATAAAATCTTCTGAATTGTTAAGCTCATCATAGAATTGAGCATAGTCATGAGGTTCACTAAACATATCTAAGACATATCTGTTGTTTCTTGGGTCAAGACCAAACATATTTTCTAAGCATATTTTCACTCCAAACTCTTTTGCATAAGGCTGAAGTCTGTTATAATATTCTTTATTCAAATCCCAGATTGTCTTCTTGTTTCTTGTATAAGGAAGATGGTGTACTGGATGCACCACCATATGAGGAATACCTAATAATGCACAGGCCTCCATACACCGTATTTGAAGAGGCATTATTTCTCTATTCCAATCCGGCAAGTAACTCTCATGGAAAATAAATGGAGCATGTGCCTGATTAAATATTATGCCGTTATCTCTAGCTATCAGATTGACTTCTTTTGCATATTCTTTATAGTTGTCCCTGTTCCAAGGCATTTCCCCTCTCTCCATCCAAGGAGTAAATGTATAATCAAGTGCATCAAAACCGGCCTTCGCAAGAATTTCGATCATCTTACGCTCCCCAACGAGCTGCCTAAGAGCACCAACTTCAGTCGACAGTTTCATAGCACAGTACCTCCTTTAATTATTTTTCAATATTATCTTTAACGAATTCTTCTCTGCCTTTTTCCGCAGCTTTTTTTATTTTACCTCTTGATAAGGCACCGGAAATGATTGGGAAAAAGAGCATGAAAACTGCAAGTATCAGAATAATGCAAGAGATTGGCCTTGTGAAAAATACGAAGGGATTATAACGGGAAAGAGTAAGTGAGCGACGTAGATTGATTTCACACATATTCCCCAAAACCAGAGATATACAAAGTGGTGTAACAGGAAATCCGAATTTCTTCATGAAATACCCTATTATTCCAAACACAGCCATTACAAAGCATTCAAAGATATTATTATTAATTGCAAAGGAACCCATTACACACATCACAATAATGCAAGGTGTCATAATTGATTGTGGAATTTTAGCGACTTTTGCGAAAAGATTTACGCATAAATTCCCTTGTACAAACATAAAAACATTGATGATTATCAATCCTATCATGACAGCATTGACCCAATAACTGCTGCTTGTAAACAGGTTTGCTCCTGGAGTTATTCCTTGCATAGTCAATGCTGAAAGAAGTATCGCCATTACTGTGTCTCCAGGTATTCCCAAGGTCAGCATTGGTATCATCGCACCGCCAGATGTTGCGTTATTCGCCGATTCTGCAGCTAATACACCTTCTATTGCGCCGTTTCCAAACTCCTCCGGATGCTTAGATGTACGCTTAGCTTCATTATACGCTATCATTGCTGATTCAGCTCCTCCGGTTCCTGGAACCGCACCAACTAAAGCACCAATAATCGACGATTTCAATATAAGTCTCCAGTATTTTAAAATATCAAGTATTTTCATTCCTGCTTTATCTACTTTTGGCACCTTAAGCGCCTCATCTCCTTTGACATAGACATCTCGGCAGTTGACCAATACCTGACATAAAGCGTAAGCACCCAACATAGAACTCACAACTTTGATTCCGGACAACATATAAAAACTATTAAACGAAAACCTGTTTGTTCCGAAACAAGGATCAGCTCCTACACAGGATAATAATAACCCAAATGCTGCTGACAATAATCCCCTGAAAATGTTATCAAGACTATTGCCTTCAAGTCCTATTGCAGCGAATATGCCAAATACACACAGAGCAAAGTATTCAGGCGATTGAATCTTCAGAATAACCTTCGCTAATTGAGGTGCAAAGAAGAGCAAGCAAAAACAGCTGAACAATCCTCCTATAGTAGATGCAACCAGGGCACACTTCAAAGAATCCCCAGCTCTTCCCTTTCTTGCAAGAGGATATCCTTCAAGAGCTGTACAAACAGCATTTGCAGTTCCAGGGGTATTTATCAAGGTAGCCGTTATCGATCCACCATATAGTCCCCCACAATAAGCCCCTAACAGGAGATACATTGCTGGAAGTGATTCCATATGAAATGTCATCGTCATTAAAACGGTGACTGCAAACGCAACACTTAATCCCGGCATAGCCCCAATAATTATACCAACAGCTACGCCAATATTCATCATTAATATATTATTAAACGTGAATATATGTGTGAATACTTCCATAAAGCCCTCCTATTTAGCGAATTGGGACCATAAGAATAAATCGGAACAGCAGATACATTACTGTCACGAAAACATAATAAATAACATAGAATTTTATATTTCGGCATCCAATTACAAAAAGAATTATCGGGGGGATAATTGCAGTTGCAGGTATGAATCCAATTTTGGCAAAAAGAATAATATAGATAAGAACAAGAGCAAATACAATATAGGGCATAAAGATACCTATCTTTTCTTTCTTAGTTATTTCAGTTTGCCCTTTTGATGGTTTTCCATTTGCCTTGACTGCCCTGTAGTACCGAATAATAGCCCATATCAGTCCTGCACCAGTTGTAATCAAAAAAATGATTACTGCAAAATTAGGAAAAGTATCTGGATTAAATTTTTCCATTTTTGCGAGAGCATTTAAATATATTTGAGTCGGAATAATCCATTTATAAAACACAAATGCTGCTATAAATAGAACAGAATATAGGATAATATCTCCACGTGCCTTCTTTGCTTCCATAGGCTACTCCTCCTTTATATCTTATTAATGCTGTCTCCCGCCGCCGAAACTGACGGCGGGAGACAACCCGCAATGACATATTTAGGCTAAGATATTTTACTCGAGAACACCTGCTGCTTTAAGGATTTTAATATTGACATCACGCACCATTTTCAATGTTTCCATGGTTCCCTCAGAATCAGGAAGGGTATCTGCATCTGTTCCAGTATAGTAGTTATCTTTGCACCACTTTTGATACCCTTCACTGAGCACCGCTTCGCGAATCTTCGCTGCAAGGTATTCACAAACATCATCAGGAGTATCAGCCGGTACAGAAGCTGCTTTAAACCCAACATGCGCAGACATATCAAGTCCCCACTCACCAGCTGAAGCTACGTCAGGAAGGAACTCACTGCGATCCTGACCACAAACTACAGCTACTACAACATCATCACCAGCATTACGATATTGCGCTGCGAAGTAGTCATCAAAGCCAGCAAAATCGATTTCTCCGGAAAGATATGCCTGATACAATGCAGAAGCTCCATCATATGGGATAAACTGTGCATTATCATATATGCCCATCTGTGTAAACATATCTGCTATAGCGACAAAGGCAAACCCAGTCATATTGCCAACGCCGACAGTAAACTTATTACCGGCTTTAAAGTATTCCAGAGCTTCATCACTATTCGTTATACCCAGTTTGCTGCTGCATGCGAGAGCACACTTTGTATCACCCGTAATGAAGCTGAGCGGTTTCCAAGATTCCAAGGTATACGTCAAGGTGTCATTCAGTAACGGTTGAGAGATTACAGGCCCGTTAGAAAGAATTGCAATTGTATATCCATCTGCTGGGCGTCCAAAAGCTTCCTGCAGGCCAATTGTTCCCGATGCACCAGTAATGTTCTCAACTATCGTATTCACTGGTAAATCAATATACTCCAGCATCGCACGACAGGTAAGATCCAAACCATCTCCAGGTGCATAAGGGACGATGAAGGAAATCGTCTTCTCAGGGAAATCTGCAAAGGCAGAAGCACTAAGGGCAACTACCATGCAGAGTGCCAGGATAATTGCAAATACTTTTTTCATTTTTTTCTGTCCTTTCTTGTTTATTTTTTATATCTATGAAAAAAGCAAATGAAAGCTTTTTTCATTAGATTTCAAAGATTAAAAATCATAAATTGAAAATGGTTTTGCCCATTCTACCGGAATACTAAGCATAGATTTCGCTCTTTCGACACTTTCTTTCCGTCTTTCTGTGCATGTATGTACAAGTAGCAAATGTTTTGCATTAGATTCCTTAGCCACTTTTGCTGCTTCAATTGCGCTTGAATGCTTACAGTAGATATTTTCTTCTGGTACAATAGGTCCTTTACCAAAAGTACTTTCGTGAACTAGTAAATCACAATCAACTAAAAAAGGTCCAAATTCTTTCCGATATTGTGTATCCCCTGTAATACCGAGAATCGCATTTGTCACATTATCTGTTATTCTATAGACAATGCCGGGAACAGCATGATCAGATTTAATACTCTGTATCGTATATTTACCTGTTATGAAGGTATCTCCCTCGCCCATTTCAATAATTTCTGGCATTTCTGCTATTTCTTCTTTGAGATTTCGGGAATCATGTAAGATAAAATTTAAGGTTCTCTCAAAACCTGCTCTAACAGTTTCCTTTGGGCCAACAATTGTCAAACCTTTTAAACTAGCTTTCTTAATTCTCCAATACATTATAAAATGTGAAAGTCCAATATAATGATCACAATGTGTGTGCGTAAGACACACCGTTGTAATTTTTAAAGGGTCGATACCCATCTCAATCATATTGTGGACAGAATACCACCCTGTATCAATCATAAGTTCATCATTCAGGAGATAGCAGGAACAGTCATCACCAGGTTCCGGCAACCACCAGTTAGAACCCATTATACGCAAATAATCTCCGGTCCCCATAGAAAGTCACCCTTCCAAAACTTGAAATTTTAGGAATTGACTTTTCGAAAGCCTTTTTCATTAAGTTAATTTGATTATATACCTCGAGTCTCTTTATTGTCAATTGTAATATAAGCCAAAATTTACCAGGCATTTTTGTGCGTTATGCACAAAGAACATTAAGGTTTCTTGGTTATTTTTGCCTAACTTTATGTATATCGTTCGTTTTGTATTGATGTTCGACATTCTTTAGGATATAATCTATATAAAGATAGCATTAATCATTATTATAACAGGTGTTCTAAAAGCTCACCAATTGGAGTATAAATGAATAATAAACAATTTCAGAATACTGTAACTTCATCCAACCTAGGTAATGTTTTTCGTGCCATCTATCTTAATGGTAGTTTATCACGCCAAGAGATTTCTGAACATTTAGGTCTGAGCCTTCCCACTATTCGTCAGTCGATAAATGAACTTCTTGAAATGGGTATCATTTATTCGAATGGTTTTTATGATTCGACAGGTGGCAGAAAAGCATCATACTTATCCATATCCCCCTCATCCAGAATAGCTGTAGGCGTTGAATTATTACGTGAATCAGTTCAGCTCTCAGCAATTGACCTATCAGGGATGATTATCTCGGAGAAGAAAGTACTAATTACTTTTCAGAATTCAGAAAAGTATTATCAGGAATTCGGGCAAATTGTTAATGAATTTGTTTCTTCCCTCAATATAACACCCAAATCTCTTCTCGATATAAACATTGCAGTTCAAGGAGTTTTGTCTAAAGATGGTACTATAATCCTTATCGGTAATGTTCTTGGAAACTCAGGTACTTCTCTCCTTCAGTTTCAAAAGTATATCAATTATCCGTGTAAATTAGTTAACGATGCAGATGCTTATGCTTTTTCGGAATTATGGAGTCGGCCTGACACAAGTAATGCTGCATATTTAATGTTAAACAAAATATTGGGAGGATCTATTATCATAAATGGAAGAATTCTTCAAGGCACAGTATTAAGCAGTAATTCTATTGGTCATATGCGCCTTGTTCACAATGGAAGACTGTGTTACTGTGGGAAAAAGGGCTGTTTCCAGACGTATTGTTCAGTGAATAGTCTAGAGGAAGCCTCTGGAATGGAAATACAGCTCTTTATGGACCAAGTTAATTCTGGTAATAAACATTGCCAATCAATTTTTGATGAATATCTCTCCTATCTGGCATTTGGCATCAATAATATCAGAATGGTTTTGGACTGCGAGTTTATCATTGGCGGATACCTTGAGAAATTTCTAAACGATGCCAACCTTGAGTTACTTGCTAAAAAAGTCAAGGAAGAAGCTTCTTTTGATATAATGAAGTTTCAATATAGAAGAAGTGTTCACGGAGACAAAGCGTCTTCTCGTGGTGCAGCTTTTATCCAGATCAATAACTTTATAATTTCCTTATAAGCATAAAAACTGAGCAGGAAACTCTCGCTATGAAAAAAGCAGTAATTTTTGACCTTGACGGCACACTTTGGGATGCCACCGGATGCACGCCGGAAATCTGGAACCGAATTCTGAAAAAACATAACATGGAAGGGTTTCAGATGTCACGGGAGAGAGTATCTACGCTGATGGGAATGACGATGGAGGAAATCGGAGATGAGCTTTTTCCCGATCTTCCGTCTGCCGGGAGAAA
>AUXO014011787.1_pt1 | contig 10216 bp, 6 predicted proteins | sample 768731 | NCBI WGS metagenome assembly AUXO01 (sample SAMN02715735, study PRJNA202380) | gut metagenome | biome: sheep rumen | host: Ovis aries | place: New Zealand: Palmerston North | reverse complement strand
AGCGGTTCAAAGATATGTTCCCATGACCAGATTGTTTCATCTGTTTGTAAATATTCTCTCAATTTTTCCGTACCGAACGGCGCAAACGGATGTAATAAAATTCCAGCAATCCGGATGATATAAAACAGATTAGCCAATGTCTGTGAAAGTTCTTCTGTATTCTGTTCTTCCGGTTTGAGTGCTTTGGACATGTATTTGCTTCCGTTTCGGATATAACTATCAAGTACATAAGTACATTGATGAAATGCAAATCTTGACATATGCCGTTCATATTCAAGAACGGCTTTTTTCCCATCATTCAGGAAGCTTTCTTCCGGAACAGAATCCGGCAGGATGCCATTGAGATATTTCTGTGTTGTATAGAAAGCTGTCCGGATGATGCGATTATAGACATTGGATAATAATAAGCCGTCTTTAACTACGGGATCTGTTTCAGCAGGATCAGCAGAAGGATTGAATGGCTTCGGCATGAAGCTGACAGATCTTTGTCCCAATCCCAAGCCAAGCCAATGCATACGGAGCTGTTCAGGGGTATAATAATTTAGAAGATCATCAGCCATGGGCGGCTTGATTTCTCCGGAGCTGGAAGCTTTTTTATCTAAGAATAAAATATGATGATTAGCAACGATCAGCGGCAGCTGTAATTCACCCTCTGGCGGATCAGCTGTTTTTGTTTCAGAATTCTGCTGTGCCATCCACATAGCAGGTTCAGCGATGCCATAGAAATAGATATTATCCTGTCCGATGAACTGATAAACATTTGCTTTTTTACTGCACCAATATTCCCGCCATTCTTCTCGATTATGGCCGATGCTTTCAAGATAAGTTTGTGTGAAAGAGATCGGAGCCCATAAAGATTCCGGCCACACCCAGACAGTTAAAGGATCTTCACCATTCAGAACAGGTGCAGGAACGCCCCATTCTACATTTCCAGTCAGGCGGAAGGGAACTAAAGTTTTCCCAGTTCTATAGCGGATCTGATGTTCTGTCAGAATTCTACATGCTGTATCACAATCGGAAAGTGTCTGGAATTTGATTGTAAATGAAGGCTTTTTTGCTTCTTCGAGATATTCATGTGCAGGCATGGTATCTTTCAAGGAGAAATAAGTTTCTTCGAATTCACGTTTGACATAGATCACAGGAGGTTTCAGAAATTCATCAATCGTTTTCCAGACAACAGGGCGGATGTCTTTTCGTTTGCGGAGCATTTCAACCCAATTCTGCATTAATGTTTCATAATCACGAAGTTTAAAATACCAGTTTGTGACAGGCTTCATGACAGGCGTTTCTCCTGTCAGAGTGCTGACGGGATGGATCAGATTTTCCGGCATATACTGATGTCCAAGATCACATTCATCTGCATAGGCTTTTTCAGAAGTACAGCCTTCTACAGGACATTTTCCGATTACCTGACGGCCATTCAGGAAAACGCCAGCTTTTTCATCAAAGAATTGCATGGTTGAAAGCTGATGAAGCTGGCCTTTCTGATACAAGGATCTGAGAAACCAGTCTGTAACTTCGGCATGAATTTCTTTTGATCTGCCAAGTCCGGAAGCGGCATACAGATTCGGAGAAATGCCATAGGCTTCCAAAGTGGATTTTTGTTTTTCATGATTATGTCTTACAAAATCTTCCAGAGAGCCGGAAAATTCACCTTTTTCAGATTTTTGCCGCCATGCTTCGGCGATTGGTGAACCATAGCAATCTGTTCCGGTAACGAAAATGACATTTTCTTTTCCAATGCGATCACGGAGGAATCTTGCGAAAGTATCGGCAAACACGAGCATACCACCGACATGACCAAAATGAAGTTCTTTATTGCCATAAGGCATGCCACCAGTAATAACGGCTTTTTCGGGGAATTCCGGTCGAGGAATTTCAAAATTCTTTGTTTCTGATTTATTTCTGTTTCTGCCCATAATGAACAAACCTTTCTGATAATTATTCAGGTGTTTCAGTTATGAATTCATTCACAGCTGAAAACAGGAAAAATTTAGTTTCCGGATCAGAGCCATTTTGCAATTCTGTTCCGGATGATGTCCTCTCCCAGTACATGGCTCACTTCCCAAATATCAGGGGCATTGGTGCGCCCTGTCAAAGCGGCACGGAGCATATTTGTAATATCAATAATGCTGCCCTTATACTGTTCAGGATGTTTCTTGAAATCTTTAGGTTTTACAGCAAAGCCGGCCTGTTCTGTCAATGTTTTGACTTTAGTGAACCATGTCGAGGAATCATCTGTATGATCATAGCTGTCAAGATAAGATTTGAAAAATGCGGTTCTGGTTTCTGCATCACAGGGCATTTCATCCTGCATCACAAAAGTTTCGTCATAATAGAAGCGCATGAAATCACAAGCCTGTTTCCAATTTTCAAGATCTTTTCTGATTTTTGTGCCATTTCTGCCGACATTCAGGGCTTTGATCGTGCGATCATGATATTTGGTAAGAAGTTCTGCAAAATCCGGCTGATATTGCTGACACCATTCCAGCCAGCCGGCATAAATTTCTTCTGCTGACATGCGACTAATGACTTCTTTGGAGACATCCCGGAGCTTATCTAAATCAACTAATGCGCCGGAGATGGACATTTTTTCGATAGTATAGGGGAATGTATGATAATCTGCATTTGGATTTGCAAGCCGCCATTCTTCAAAATCAGAATTTAGAAGCGTAAGGAGAAATTCCCATACGGCCGCCGGGCAGATGCCTTCCTGCTGATAATAAGATAGAGCTAATTCTGGATCTTTGCGCTTGGAAAGTTTGCGTTTTTTGCCGTCTTCTATCTTCATCAGTGTAGCAGTATGACAATAGATCGGCTGTTTCCATTGCAGAGTGTTGAATAATTCCACATGCATAGGCAGGGAAGAAATCCATTCTTCGCCCCGGATTACATGAGTAGATCTCATAAAATGATCATCTACAACATGTGCGAAATGATAAGTAGGAATGCCATCGCTTTTGAGCAATACAAAATCCATCTGATTACGGGGCATTTTCAGCTCACCACGAATAGCATCATGAACAATAATAGATTCTTCTGTTTCTTCGGCACGGAAGCGAAGCACCCAGCTTTTCCCAGCATTAAGATTTTGCTGAATCTGTTCGAGTGTCAGATTTCTGTTTGTTTCCGCATATTTGCCATAAATGCCGGGGGTTTCTTTATGAGCTGTCTGCTCTTCCCGGATCATGTCCAGTTCTTCGGCAGTGAGGAAGCAAGGATATGTTTTTCCCTGCTGAGTGAGATATTTGGCTATGATATGATAAATTTCTTTTCTTTGTCTTTGACGATAAGGGGCATAATTTCCCTGATCGCCGTCAGCAGATGCACCTTCATCGAAATGCACACCAAAATAATTCATAGCAGAGATCAGTGTTTCAACTGCGCCTTCTACTTTTCGTTTTTCGTCAGTATCTTCAATTCTGAGATAAAAAACGCCGTTTGACTGATGGGCTAATCTTTCACCGATCACGGCATTATATAAATTTCCAAGATGAACGAAGCCTGTTGGACTTGGGCCGATTCTGGTAACAATGGCATCAGAAGAAAGATCTCTTTCGGGGAAACGCTGTTCTAATATTGCAGGGGTGTCGGAGACATCCGGGAATAATAATTCCGCTAATGCTTGATAATTCATAAAAATCACATCTTTCTGGTTTTAATCATAATTTTTATTATAGCATATTCATGATTTTTTGTCAATAGTTTCTGGAATGGTTTCAGGAAATTCGAGGAAAAACCAGGTACTCCCCTGATAGGCTGTTATGATCTCCGCAGCGGAGGCTGTTTTATAATCATAAGATTTGTCAACGGCTTTGACTGAAGCAATTTTTTGTAATTTCGTTTTATCCATACAAGAGCCGATTGCATCAAAAAGCATGTCATACATGCTTTGAAGCTTTGATTTATTAAAATCCAGACTCAAGCAATCTTTATGATATTCCGGATTTACCGCCGGGCATAATTCATTTCCGCCACAGATGATATAATCAATGCCATCTTTTACAAGAATATCATTTTGATCAAAGCCGAAATAAAATGATAAGATATACATGTCAGAGGAAAAATCCAGAACATAGGCATAATATAAATTTTCTGTTTCAGAATAGCCAATCTGACAATCTGTCAGTTCCGGAAAGATGCTTATCATCAGCCCGGATATAAATGCTGTTTTTTCCTGATAAACAGATGCTTTTTCAGGATTCCATGTCAAAGAAGGCCGATTTTCATTCAAAGAAGAACGCTCTAATGCTTTCATCATAGGCGTAACGGTCAGAATTGGATTGCTGTTGATGGCTGTCCGATTTTCATATAACACTTTTGCTGTGGGGGAATAATTCCATAATTGCAAATATCCATCATGCAAAACAGTATTGATCTGATTTTTCCCCGGCTGGGAATTCAGATTGAAAACGGCAGTATATTCAGCTGTTTTTTGCTGAAATGCCTGATCGATAGATTTAAGATCTTCTTCACTGCACCATGATCCGGAAAGACATTGTGCAACAGGGAGATATTGATAATATAATAGATTGCTTTCCTGTGAATGCATATTCAGATCTGTATAATCCGGCATACATCCGGTCAGCAGGAACAAGCTCAGAAGAAATGGCACAAATTTTTTCATGTTTTCTCCTCCTGGTGCAGATTGAGAAATCTTGTCAAGGCTTTTTTTAGCAGAAAACGCAAACTTTGTGCAGAAATCTGCCTGTATGCAAGCGGCATATATTTCCCATCAATGCTTTTTTCTGCTTTTCTGAGCCGGGCGGCATTCCCGTAAAATTTCAGACATAGATTTCTGTCAATAAATTTGCTTCCGAATAGAGTGCAGATGACCGGAATGAGATTTTCTTCATCCTGTAGCGGAATTTCTTTTGATCCAGCATACCATTGCTGAAATACAATAAAATCTTTTCCATTTTTATCTTTCGTGCTGATATGAGAAATGATTTTATTTGTTGAAAGTTGATTTTCAATGCAATATTCTGTGATGAAAAAAATCTGTTGGAGTGTTGCTTCTTCGAGACTATATTTTTCTGAGCTTTCCTGCTGACATGTTTTGACAAATGCTTTATAAACATCCATACAGAATGGATCAGGTGTTTGTATCATCGTTGCTGGCCGGATGCCTTCTAGATGTTTCAGCAGATGACTTTCCGGGACATGATAGCATCTCATCAGACAGATCCCCCTGAGCATTTCTTCCTCAGTGCGAACGCAGGCAAGAATGATTTTTTCAGCAAAATCAGGACTGATCAATGATTTCAGATCTGTCCCTGTTCCAAATTTCTGGTTTACTTCCTGCATAACAGAAACATCAGCAAGCAATTTCAGATAATCATGATAATCCTGAACAGAATCATAATTCCGGAATGAAAAATTTCTTTCATGCATCCGTAAAATAAATTTCAGCATACTGCATTCATGTTGACGGCCTTTTGCATACCATAATGCAGTATATAACTGATTTTCTTCTGTTTGGAACAATGGGAGCTGATCTGTCCAATTGTCCGGAATATCTATGACAGGAAAGCGCAGATCCGCAGAACGCCGGAAAATACTGTTTTCTGCATCTGACAAGATCACCAGATTTGTCAGCAATCTGGCCGGGAGATGAGAAGCAGCATATTCCAGACTGCCCAATACAGCATTTTCATCTGTAAAATGAATCCCTGTAAAAGCTTCATCTTTTCCAGAAAGAAGATTTTGAATAATTATTCTGCCGTCTGTGATCTGCTGTTTTGTCAGATCGGGAAAATAGCCTGTATGCACACTCCGGAAATCTATGATTTCATAATATTCTGAAACCCGGACAGTGACATTAGAATTAATACTATGACGGATACGGAATACATGCTGATGGAAAAACAGGAAAATTTCCTGATCTCGTTCACAGAATTTCAGCTGTTTTTCCAGTGCGTGATATTCTGGGGGGGTATTATTACTCCAGGTATAGCCTTCTGCTGTCTGAAAGACAGTATATTCATAACGCATTATTTCAGCCCCTTACAGTAATTTTCAATAAATTTCATGAATTCTTTCATATATAATGGATTCAGTTTTTTATCACGGCGGTTTTGTTCTGTATCATTTTCAAGAATCGTCACACCCATCGGCGCAATACAAAGCAGATCCAGCGCACCTTTTGAGATCGATTGACAATAGCCAAAAATATGGCTGAACGCCCCGGAAAAGCCTTGAATAAATTCCTCATGCTGATTAGAATCTGCACCAGTGATTTCCTGATAAATAGATCTGATAAAGCTCCGATGATTCTGATGAAAATTATAATTTCTGAGAATTCTTAATAAATGCTGTTTTTCTTCTTTGTTTCTAGATTTTTCATCTGTATAAAGCATGATTCTTTCCGCTGTTTCTGGATAAAGATCGCATTTTGTAAAGCATAGGATCACGGGCTTTATTTCTGATCCGTTTGTGATCGTCATGAGACTGCTTTCCAATGCACAAAGAAATTCTTCTAGATTTTCAATTTCTTCCAGATTATCCTGAACAGAAATGCCTGTGTCTGTCTGCTCATCTTTCATGGAAAACAGAACGATAATAGCATCACTTTGATTTGCTGGTTCTGTATTGCAGTTTAAAATATCCTCGCCCTTAGTATCCAGAATATGAATCAATGTTTGATGCTCAGTCATGAGGAAAGAAAGAGGGGGCTGTAAATTTTTCGTATTAGCCGGAACTTTTTTATGTCTCAGAAGCCGGATAGAAGCCTCCCGGAAATATTTATCAAAATAAGGTTCCATGCATGCCCGGCGGAATGGTGCATTTTCAGCTGTTCCCAGATAGTTATAATAAATTGATAGAAGCAATGCCGTTTTTCCGGCATAAGGCGGCGCAAGCAATGTGATCGTATATTCTTGACAATGATCGAGCTGACTTCTGGAATTCCGGATGCAATATTCTTGATTTTGATTTGTAACTACATCTTTTGCATCAATTACCAGATGGCAATTATCACAAATCAGCATTCCAGCGGCACGATAAACACGCAGTTCCGGAATTCGGAGAACGGCAATTTTATGATTAATACTGGCGGCATTATTGACAGCATCGCCGAACTGTCTTTGATAATCCTGATAGGCTTCGGAATCAATTTCGATAATTTCCACAGAAAAGCCATATTCTTTGAGATCCCCCACAGAGCCGGCATTTTCATGGCAGGAAATCCGCACAACAGGGCTGTCCAAAGCAGTGGCATCCTGCCGATCATTCCGAAATTGAATGCCATATTCTGACAATGTTTTTTCAAGTATAGTATCCTGAATCATGCCATCCTCATGGCCAAGTCTACGGCAAAATTCAGAATTACTGAGAATATCCTGTGTAAAAATGGCAGCTGCTTCAGTAGGATTATCTGTAATCAGAAAACGGGGAACAGATTTGCTATTCAGGCAATGTTTGCAGCGGCAGCGTTTTTCTTTCATGAAATCATCTCTTTTCAGTGTACAATAATACAGATCGTGCATTTGACATCTGCATTTCTTCCGGCGGAAGCATTCTGCTGACCAGATTTTGTATCAAAATATAATATTTTCTCAAATCTCAGGATTCCCGGATCAGGGCTGATAGAGGGGAGTTCGGCCTCATGCACGGCATGAGACATAGAAGGATGTTCACTGACATTTAGAGATACCATATCTCCACGCCGTTTTAGTTCGATTCTGAGCATATTGGCGAAAATGCGGATATGCAGGCCATAATCATTAGCGGCATCAGAAGCACCGGCACTGAATATTTTCTGTACTCGTTTTCTGATGGCATCTGTCACAGGGAAATCAGAAGCAAGTTCCAGATGATCAGGCTTATAAATATATTCATACCAAACATCTTTCCCGAAAAAACTGCTTTTCCGGCGGAAATGATAAGAATTAAACAGATAGACTTTGAAATATTCCTGATCTTTTCCGGCAGATTCCAGCATGATGATCATATCTGTATTTCTAGTGAATCTGCGTTCTGTTTCAGTGCTGGTTTTATCGGGGAAAAATTTTTCCGAAAATCTGAGATTTTTAAAATAAGATCTGTCAGCCGTTTTGATTTTGGGCGGCGGTGCAGGGGCAACTTTTGGTTTCTGATGCGGCTGCTCTGGCATAGCTCTGTATTCTGCATCTGCACGGCGGAAATCTTTCAGTGTCAGCCGTATTTGATGAATCTGGTTTTTTAATCTATTACAGTCATGATCAGAATAATAAGCATTTAAGCTTTGAATCAGCTGGAAAATAATTTCCTGTGGGAAAATCTCCTGCATGGTATCCCGGAAGCGATCGCTGAAACTATTCCAAGTTTCTGTTAATTCTTTTGCAATGGCTTCTGTTTCTTCTCTGGCTTCCTGATATTCTGCATGATTACTTTCATCCAAACCCTGGAGGGTTGCAATTTCCTGATACAGCTGCTGAACTGCATTTTCATATTGATCATACATAAATATCCGCCTTTCTGCAAATCGCCTGTAATTGCCGGAATATATCCGGGATCATGGTATTTTTGAAAAGCAGTGTCGGATATAACAGGCCTGTATCTGCTTGTTTCTGTTCTGCTTCTTCAAGCAGCTGTGACATTTCTTGACACAGTGCAGACAATGCTTTTCTATGTTTTGGATTTTTCAGAGATTCTATTCTGTAATAGCTTAACCGGGTTTGATAGCGTTCCAGAATGATTTCTGACAGCTGTCTATCAAGTTTCAGCATTTCATGATGCACCTGAGGAAGAATTTCTCCGGCCTGTTCGGGTGTGACATGTGTCTGTATGGGAGGAATATTCCATTCTTGCTGATTCTGTGTCAGCAAGGGATAATTTCCGATGCAGGTTTTCAGGATTTTATCATGATTCCGGCTAATATCAGCCATTGCTTGATTGACATCATGCAGATAGCGATCTAAAAACTGATTGATTTCTTTTAAGGCTTTCTGATCTGGTTTTGCATGTTCATGACAATGGGCAGAAACCGGATTTCCGGGATAATAATTTTCTAGAAATATGAGATTAGAAAAATCATATTCTGGTACAGGGGCAATTTTCTGTTTTTTAGGTTTTGAGTCAGTTTTCTTTTTAGCAGCAGGCTTTTCCGGAGGTGCAAGCATTTTTTCATAAAGCAGGACAGCATCATCAATTTTCTGAAACACAGAGACAGGGATCACTAATAAAATTTTTCTTTTTTCGAGTGATTTATAAGCACTGACTGCTCCGGCACATTTCTGATAAAAAGAAATATCAATCGTTGCAGGATAAACATCATCCAAACGGCTGACTTTTTCCCGGCGGGATTCAAGAAAATCCTGCACAGAGCTGACAGCATGATCATGAAAAAGTTTTACAGCGGCCAGCATTCCCAGAAAGGGAAGAGCCCCCAGCATTGTCCAGAGCAGACAGTGAAATAATTCGCCGGAAACAGCTGTATAATACTGCCGATTGAAAAATATCCGGAGAGGTGCTGTCTGCACGATCAGCAAATGCATTTTCCGGAAAAGCAGATCTGAAAAAAGCAGGAGAAAATATAGAATCAGCAGAAAAATTTTCAGAAACAGTCCAGATTTATGTTTTTTATGATTCAAGGCTGACCTCTCTTTCTGCGCCGTCTTTGCCATAGATCAAAGCAAGGCACTCAATGAATTTGGAAATCACCGGATCTCTTCCATAAAGTGTAAAAATCTTATCTCCCTGATCAGAATGCAAAATGCCGGTTGCATAATAAAAATCAGATTCTGCTTTGTTTTCCAATACTTGTATTTCTGCATCAGCAGGCTGAAACGTCTGTTTCTGATAAAGCTGCTGCAAAGCAGACAGATCCCCCGAAATGGCTTCTTCCTGACAAAAATCTTTCCGAAAAGTTGGCAGATATTTTTTCCCTGTAAAAATCCGCTGTGTGATCATGTTCATATGCAGGGGACTGATCAATGAAATTGGATCTTTGATTTCTGATTCTTCAATAATATCAAAATCAGTGGAAAAACAATATTTTGCAATATTTCCGTCCGGTGTCTGCATTATGGTTTGATAAGATTGATAATCAAAATATTGTCTGGCTTCTTCTTCTGTGACGGAAGATAAAAGCGGTTCAGGATTAAGACATGCTTCCAGCTGTGTAAGGCCGCTTCCGGCGGAATCTGTTGAAGTGATGCTTGTGGCAGTCATCACTTCAATTGCTCCATTTTCAGGATTCTGAATGATACAGCCGCCCTTTATGCCATTAATGCGA
>AUXO013577770.1_pt1 | contig 10216 bp, 11 predicted proteins | sample 768731 | NCBI WGS metagenome assembly AUXO01 (sample SAMN02715735, study PRJNA202380) | gut metagenome | biome: sheep rumen | host: Ovis aries | place: New Zealand: Palmerston North | reverse complement strand
TGCGTACGCCAGCTGCCATAACCTTTCGCGGATCAGGTCGTCAGGATGTCTGTGCAGGCCGGTGCCGGCAACTGTGGGATTCATAAGCTCGAACCGTTTGCGAGCCTCATCTGATGCCTCTACTATGGATTTCTGATCCTCTTCTGCAAGAGTTGTGAATTCTTTCAGTATCTCCGAGTATACTCCCGGTAAGAGAACTTTGCCTGGTTCGCCGAACATAACTTTGTTACATGACTCATGAAGTACGTTTCGGCACAGAGGAACAAACGCTTCGGCTTCCAAGTCGATCGGTCTGTCGCCGCGTTTAAATCTGGTGAACCGCGTCTTGTCTACTTGGCAAATCAGCGCAGCATCAACGTAAGAAGAGCCTTTTTCTTTAATAGCCTCCGCGACATACTTTGCGGCTACCCATCTGCAGAGAAGAAGATCCGGCAGATGGTCTGCTTCTAACCCGATCTCCAATAAGTCTTCTGCTGTTAAGACGTTCATGCTTGCATTGTAACGAGCAATAAGAGGTGTGACTTTGCGTATAGCTGTGAAATCGACATACGGAAACGAAACCGGAACCGCCCTCATCAGATTTACGATATGATCTTTACGCCCCTGGTCAATAGACCGGATAGACTGTTTTGAAGTTTCAGCCATTTCTCTTTACACCTCACTTTTCTTTCTTTGCCGTGTCGGCATATTCTTTAACGCCGGCATAAATCCTTTGTTTCCAGGAGTCGGGCAGCATGCAGAATGCGTCCATTATCATTTCCGTGTCTCCGTGCTTAGCAAGGATGCAAGTTTTGTCATCTAAGCCCAGGAGCCAATGATAGGAAACGTCAAAAAGAGAAGCGACTGTGCTGAATTTGTAGTATGGCAGAAGATCGCAGCTTCTTGAGGGCTCAGTCCTGTAAATATAAATATTCGTCAGAACAACGTCACCTTTGATTTTTGACCAGATCTCATCGTATTCATTTGTTCTTGCTTCAGCGGCATCAAACGCTTTGTTGCCCGTCGTATCGGTAGAGTGCAGGATGCCATGCATGGGTGCCGGAAGAGTAGAGAGAACGATATCTAAGATTTTCGCTCTTATGTGCTCCGGAAGGGAGTCGCAAACAGAGCACATATTCCGCTCAATCTTAGATGGCCATGAAAGCTGTATTCGTTGCCCCAGCTCAGCATTGGTAATCTCCAAGAGATCTTTGTAAGAAAGGCCTGTTACTTTAAGGAACTCAGGAATCGTCTCATAGGTCAATCTTTTGGGCTCCTTCTGAGCCGTTTTGCTTTGAGTGATTTTGGCATATTTTTCTTGGAACGCTTTCAGCTTCGCAGCTTTACGCTCTTTGCGGGCGATTTCCTCCTGCGAGTCGCCGTCTGCTATTTCCAGAGCAGAGTTCACGACAAAATACAGCTTTTCTTCATCATATTTACTGATGCGGCGCTGCTCATCTTGAGTGGCTTTCCGTGTTGCCATCACATTACCTCCATTTTTGTAGAATACCAAAATTGACATTTTACACGCATATAAGTAAGATAATAATATCAAACTAGAAGGAGTATGCCCTTTGGATAAGAATGATAAAATAATTGAGATCGCAGAATATGTGGATTCCACCCATGATTCTAACGATCAAATTCCGATGTCTGTACCAGATTCTGATGCCGAAAACTCAGATTTTAAAGAAGTTCTTTTACCGAGTGCTCTTTCTCTGCACAGCCTCAAGCTGAAAATGATTGCTGTCGTTTTTTGTGTCGCGGGAATCGCTGTGACATTGTACTTGAAGTCTTACGGCCCTTTATCACTCCTCGCTTTTGCATTATACTTTATGTATCGGGGTATTTCAATCAAAAAAAGATATCAAAATGGGTTAATTCGAGAAGTTGCTGTGCTATGCACTGGTGTGAAGTCATCTAACATTCGCGATCGAATGACTGTAACATTCCGTACTGAAGACGACGAGGAAGCTGACTATCACCAGGAATACTTCAAATTTACAAATATCAGCAAAAGGAAAGCTGATGATTTCTTGCTCAATTACCCCTATCTTATTTATTTTGATCTTGAAAACCCTCAAGCCCTTTTAGGATACATAGAGATTTGACAAACTCGGCGCTGGATTATTCCAACGCCGAGTTAACTTTTTAGTCGTTCTCTTCCGGAAACAGGCTAAGATCGGCGTCGCTGTCGTCCTCAGGGACTGCGGCACTGTCCTCAGCTTTCTTGTGAGCCTTCAGTGCTTCGTCACTGATTACTTCAAGATCACTCTTGTCCAAACGGATGTGGAACTTGTTGGCCTTTGCCTGAATTTCTTTGATCCTTTTGACACGCTGCTGTTTCAGAAGTGCGATCAGCTTATCTGTGTAAGCGGCATCAAGCACGATGCTCTGCTTACGAGAGATAGGGAAGGAAAATGAACTTCTATCCGTGATCGCGATGTTCAGCATCTGCACTTCGCTGAGCATCTGATTAATTTCATCGCACGCAACGACTTGCTGATGATCAGTTATGACATTTGCCATAAGCAAACCTCCTTCTTTGCTTGATTAAGACACACCGAATTCGGCGGCATCTTCTGGGAATAAATAAGAGTTAAAAGTGTCGACGTCGGACGCCATCCACGCATCATATCCGAGAACGCAGAAGCCTTTCTGCTCTTCTGCAGAGGAGTAGCCTTTGATCTCGGTAATCGGTGCAAAATACACTGTAATGTAGCCATGACCTGTGTCCGGAACGCTCACTGCATAGACAGTGTATTTCAGGAATCGCCCAGCCGGAGCAACATTGCCGTCTTTATCAAACAGCCGACTGTGGAGAACTCTGTCGAGGTGCTCCACGACGATAAACTCCTGATAATTCAGAAATTCAATCTCTGTGATTTCGAGCGGGAATATATCGTTTCCGGCATTAATGAAGGCCACCGCATCTCGAACCATTTCCTCGCGTTCTTCGGCACTCAATTCGCCTGTAGAGGCAACATCGGCTCTTGCAAGTGTGCTTAGCTTGTAAACGCTTTCTGTTGCGTCATAGACGATTGAGGCTTTTGCGGACCCCATTAAGAAGCCATCGTCCAGCCGAACTGCGTGGATGGTCAGATTTGCGCCAACCTCCGGGGCGTCCCCGTTCCAAGCATCGATACGCCACTTTAATCCGTCTATGTTCTCGTAATCGAAATCCGAGCAGATTAATTTGTCGTACGTTCTGCCCGCGACATAATAAAAGCGCTTGTCGGGCTGACGTGTTGACGGCTCGCCTGGATACTCAATGCTACCGTTCGACGCTCGAATAATGAAGACATACGCCTCATTCGGATCCGTTTCATAATCATAGGTCAAGGTTGGCTCCAGATAGATTCCGGAAGACTTGAAGCTGTTCCCGATACCAATCGTCAAATGAATGGTACTTGCGAGATCGCATGACAGTTTTGCACTGTTGTCGTACACGTACTGTACCTCTTCCGTATCCGGCGTATTCAGTTTCCACGCCTCTTCATCTCTCTCCAAAACAATGTCTGGCGGGATTGTTGGGGCAGGGGTATCTGAAGGCTCTGCTGGAGACGGATGGACGTGCAGCGGATCGAAAGATATTTCTTCTTTTTCGATCTTGTTATGCAACACGAGTATCAGCACCATGCCAATCAAGAACACGGCACACAGAAGGGCAAGGGCAACAGGACTGATCTTTTTTTGCGAGTTGGGAAACTTATTGTTCATGCGGTGCCTCCTGTGTAGCGCGATCTAACCGGATCAGATCGCTGTAGATCTCTGAAATAGTCAGTCCAGAATGTTTCTTGATGCCTCTGGCCGCCGTCAGAGAAAGATGCTTCCATCCGCGGAGAATATCTCGCATATCTGGAATCGAACACCCGGCATAGCTCGCAAGCCGACTTAAGCTCACAGCATTTTTAGAGCGCCACTTGAATAACTCCGTGTAGTAAGGGCTCTTTACGATCATCGGATGGTGCTCCGTCATCTTGTAAAGAATGCTCTTGACTGCGCTCGGGGCCAGATCATATTTTTCGGCAAGCCGAGCCACATAGGACGATTCAAATTGCTCCAGTCCGTTTGTCTTGATATAGGATGCCGGAGGAATAGCAGTGATATAATCGATAACCACAGCTTTTTCGATATCGAGAGGAATTTCTTCCGTGAATTTCATATGCTTTTTTTCTCTTGGGAGGTTTTCAAAAAGCTTGTAGATGTATTGACGGGAAATACCCAGGTCATGAGCGATTTCCGAAATAGGATCGCCCACAAGCCGACGTTCGACGATGATATCTAACTTGTTACTGGCGTTTGCTGGACTCACCACCTTTCATTCTGAATTTTACTTTTTCACTCTCTGTTTGTCAACAATATTTTTCAGGAGCTCTTGAATTGTTGCGTTGAATGAGAGCAAAAAACATGGCCTATTTTTATTGTGCGTAGACAGTTATTCTCCGGTTTTCGTGCTGATTGTCTTTAGTTTCCCATGATTTTTTTGCTTGCAGCACGAAGCCGTTCCTCGGTTGGCAGCGACTCATCCTCATTTTTCAAGGCTTCAAGCTCCTTCTTCAAGTAGTCACTGAGAGCCTTGTTGACGATCTGCGAATCGTTATGCACGCCGATAAAATTAACGGTTTTGTGCAGCTGCATAGCCTCATAGACGCGAGGCGTCAAATAGAATCCAAGCTTCACACTTTGGCGATCCATAGGATCATCAACCCGGGGCTTGCGCTTTTTGCGTTCTTTCTTTGTGGGAGGAGGGGTAAATGCTGGCTGCACCGTCGACTCCGCACCGTGGTCTGTCAGTTCCGGAGAATTCACAGAATCTTCAGCCGGAGCGCGCATAGACAGAAACATTTTGGAAGTATCGGGTCTTCTTCTTTCTGCCATAGGTTACCACTCCTTTCTGGCCAGATATTCATCGACGAACGCCATGTAGTCTTTGGCAACTGTTGCTTTCGGATTGAATGTGTAGATGTCCATTCGGTTTGTCTGGCTTTCTCCCATTGCAACCGCGCGGCGAATAAAAGTGTCGTAAATAAACGTCCCGATAGACGCCGCATATCCCATGGTGCCTTCCCGGACAGCCTGACCATTGATCGTGCGAGGATCGTGCATCGTGAAAAGAATACCGGCGATCTTCAAACCCGGGTTACCGGAATAACGTCTGACCTTCTGAATCGTGTCATAGAGCTGTTCCAGGCCTTTGGTGGCGAAGAATTCCGCTGTCGCGGGAATAATGACCTCGTCGGCCGCAGCGAGAGCGTTGATGGTCAGCATGCTCAGCGAAGGAGCCGTGTCGATAATGATAAAATCATACAGTTCCCGCAGGGGAGTGATTACTTCCTTGAGTCTCATGTCTCGACCAAACGAAAGAGAGATCAGTTCCTGCTCATAGACAGCGAGTGACAGATCAGCGGGAATGATATCGAAGGACGGCCGATGCTGAATTGCTTCACGAGGATCGATGCCTTCTTTCATTACCTCCAGGATCGTATATGTGCTGTCGCTGACATCTGCGTCAGCTCCTGTAGACAGATTACCCTGAGGGTCAATATCAATCACGAGGACCTGGTATCCTTTACGCGTGAGACCAGCTGCGAATGAACTTGCCGTGCTTGTCTTGCCAACACCGCCTTTCTGATTTGAGATTGCAACCACAGTTGCGGGCTTTTCTTTTTCCATAAGAATCCTCCTATAATTAGAATGAGAACCATCCTTGCATTTTTATTATACTTTTTACTGTTTTCTTTGTCAATGTTTTTGTAAGCATGTATACATATTTTTGTAGCAAGCATTGTATTAGAAGTAGCTCGTTTTTTAAGCCATTGATTTTCTGCGCAGCAAAATGCTTTTCTTCTTGTTGTTTTCAAAGTCAACTTTACATTTTAAAATAATAGAAGTATAATTGTTAATGTAAGGTCAGTGACTATTTTGAAGGGAAGTGCTTTTCATTAATAAGAAATTAAGAACCGTTTTGATTGCTTTGATCATCATTTTTCTGCTGGCCACGTGCTTTTGCGGCTATAAAATATTCGGAATTCTACGCCAGTATTACGCAGACAGGTCAAGCTACAACGAACTCAGTACTGCATATGCCAAAAAGAACGACCAGCAAGTTCCTGTAGCGCCTCAGGCGGAGCCGGACGACGAGGAAAAGCCCGTATTTAGGCTGAACGAAACTTCACCTCTCGCCATTGACTTTGACACGTTGCAAGCGGATGTGAACCGTGAGATCGTGGCCTGGCTTTATTGCGAGGGCACAAAACCAGAGATCAATTATCCTGTTGTTCATCACACAGACGATTTCTACTATTTGAATCACAATGCAAAAGGCGAAGCCACGGCTGCGGGAGCTATTTTTGTTGGGGCGTCAAATTTCTCCAATTTCTCTGATGTCAACACTATCGTTCACGGGCATCATTTATATGATGGGTCTATGTTCGGTAACTTAGGGAAGTGGGGCGAGCAAGAGTTTTTTGACGAACATCGCTATTTCTACCTGAACACACCTGACGGCAATTACAAGGTTGAAATGATTGCATATTTTGTGACACCTGAAGGATCCCGAGCATACGAAATTGATTTCGTTGACGAGCAAGATATCCAAGATTGGGTCGATTGGGTTCAGGAGCAGTCGTCTGTCCAGTCAGACTACGAATACACAGACGGAGACCAGTTTCTGACCCTCTCCACATGCCAGTACACGTTCACCAATGCAAGAGGCGTTCTCATTGGGCATATGATTCCCATTCTGTGACTAGTGAAAAATGGATCGAGGTTCATCGTTATGATGAACCTCGATATTTTTATACCGACAAAAATTCTTTAAAAGCAGCGGCGTAAGGTGTAGCAGGGTCAGAAAGCTTCACTAATGCTTTATCCTGAATCTGCCGGACCCGTTCACGGGTCAAACTGAATTCCTGGCCGATTTCTTCCAAACGTCTTTCCTGCCCATCTACGATACCGAATCGCAGCTCGATAATACGTCTTTCACGTTTGCTGAGAAGATTCTTCAGCGCCTCGCAAACGACCTCGTAACGCGTCTTCTGCTCAGCCATAAGGGCAGGATTTTCAGCCTGCTCGTCTTGGATGCTATCTGCGATCTGAGCATTACTGTTTCTGTAACTGGGAGCGTATATAGAGACCGGCATAGCTGTCGCTCGCATCAAGTTCGCAATTCTCTCCGGGCTTTCTCCGGTCATTTCCGCCAAATCGTCAATAGTCGGGTTTTTGTCTTCATGTGTGGAAATAAATTTATCGATTGCTTTTCTAATAGCAGATATGTCCATATGGCCCTTTTCTGTTAAAGCCATCGGATACCCTTGTTCTGCGATATACTTTACGATTGCTTTGCGGATCCACCAGAAAGCATATGTGGAGAATTTAAAACCCTTTTTGTAGTCGAATTTTTCGACTGCATGAATTAACCCTAGACTTCCTTCCTGAAGCATGTCGTCGAAGTCAGCGCCGGGATAATACAGGTATCTCTTTGCCACAAAGCCGATGAGTCGAAGATTTGACTGGATCAGAAGTGTTTTGGCGTCTTCGTCGCCTTCGCGAACTCTCTGTGTAACAGCTCTCTCTTCCTCCGGCGTCAAGAGGGGATACTTTGATACTTCCTGGTAGTACAGTTCTCTAGACGAAGGAATCTTTCCGGTCTTGCTGTTTGTATCCTGAATTTCATCGTGGATCGCGTCCTGCAGCTCTCCATCATGCTTTTTGCAGTAAGCATAAGCATTTTTCTCTTCATCTGTGTCCAACAGATCATCAAGCGTGGGTCTTGAAGACGCGCCTGCCGCTTCTATTGTTGCCTCAAAAGCAGAAGCAAGTTCATTCTGATTATTATGCATCATTGCTGTTTTTCTCCTTCTGCAGGGGAGCCTAAGAGATCTCCCATAGATTCTAATGCGGACTTGACCATGTTACCTGATGTATGACAGTAGATCTGGGTGGTAGACACAGATGAATGACCCAAGATTTCTTTGATTTCTAAGATATCTGCGCTTCCACTTTGATACATAAGTGTTGCACTGGTATGCCTTAATTTATGAGGGGAAAGCGATCTGCCGCCCAAACCAGCCTGTTTAATGTATTTAGCGACGGTTCTTTCAATCTGACGCTGAGAAATGCGGGTACCTTGATTTGAGAGGAAGAGTGCGTTTTCACTAGGGGAGGGATTCATGCTTGTGCGATAAACTATATAATCATCCAATGCGTCCAAACACAGCTCATTTAACACAACGAGCCTTTCTTTGCTGCCTTTGCCGCGCAGCAGCAGATTCGTCTCGTTGCTGCTCCTTCGGATATCTTGAAGGTTGATTCCGGCGAGCTCCGTGAGCCGCATTCCGCATGTGATAAACCAGAGGATCATGCAGTAATCGCGGCTCGACTGCAGAGACTTTTCCTGCTTTATCGTATCCAAAAGAAGCTTGCTTTCATCGAGCGTCAGGTATTTCGGTAGCGGCTTTTTTCTTTTCGGGCTCGTGACCTCTACAGCCGGATTATGTGTAATCTTGCGGCTTTCGTCGACATTCTGCAGGTAGGAATAAAGCGATCTCAGCGCAGAGAGCTTATTCTGTCTGGAGGACTCTTTGTTTTCAAGATCGTTCATGCAGAAGGACAGGAAGGACGAGAGATCCGTTCGGGTCAGCCCGTTGAGTTCTTCCAGCGTGATATCCGAGATCTTGACGTCCTCGAACTTTACGCCGGATGATTTCTGCTCAAGATATCGAAACCATCGAAGAAAGGTTTGGATCGCATTGGCATAATTCACGCACGTTGATTTAGCTAGACCTTTTTCGGACTGGAGGTATTCGAGCCAGCTCATGATAAACTTTGGAAACTCGTAGCTCGCAAACTCCGGTTTGCCTGAAGTCAGATAATTGTAGTACAGAGAAAACACCTCCTCATGATTTCTCTTATTTTCGGGATGGATTACGACAAGAGTAGTGAAAACACGTTGCCACTTCTGATTAGTCATTCAATGTGTCGCTAAGTTAATATTTAGCGACTGTTTATTCGCAGAGATAATTTGCCTGTCCCGCTCTCCCCTCCTTGCATTTTCACGCGATGAAGTGATTTGCTATCTGCAAAATGTACTGGTATAGTATGTACGCAACGCAGCATGTTGCCGCTACGTTTAATGGGAAGCGCAAAACTTGCTCTGCCTGAGAACCAGTTCTTACACAAGCAACGTGAAATGGGTATTTACTCAGCGGCCAAAGCCACATAATCCCCTTCTCGTTAAACGTATCCAGAAGTAGATGAGATAGCATCCCGGCACAGACGGCTGCAGGTAAGTTTGAGTATTGCGGAAAATAGCGGGTGCAGATGTAATTGCATAACCCTACGATAATAGCGAGGAAAACTAATGTGTGCGTAAACCCGCGATGTTTTGTGACAGCTGACAATGACGCTGATGCTATACGTGTGGTTTTGTTAGAAGTTGAGATCATGGACTGTGGGTGGTCTATGTCAGGCATTAATGATCCGATTGATGCTGCGACGATTGTGAAGGCAGCAGAGGCAATATTAAGATCCTGAGATGGTACCGCAAGGACGGCCCCAACCAGTAATCCGGCAGATAAATGAGTTCTTCCTGTCATCGATAATTTCCCTTGATTTTTTTCAACCTATCTACCGCAGTAGAAATTGTGTGCGTAGCAGCGATCTGCAAAGAAAGCGGAAATCTATTTTTTTGAACGCGCTGAGGACACCGAGGTGCCACGCCGTGAAAATCGACTAGGCAATGTAAATCTGCACAAAGCAGAAATTTTCAATTAATATCCCATCATTTCTTCTTCTGAGCCATCTACACAAAGTAGAAATTGTTAATAGTCAGATAATCGTACGAAACATGCATTTTATCTAAACTGAACCTACCAATGACTTTGATGGCAGATGTCTGTTCAGCGAAACCCATCTGCGCAAAGCAGAAATTTTATTTTTGACAGCGGCATGGAAATCTACAAAGAGCAGAAATTGCTGCGACAGTGAGAAATAACTGCGAAACAATGAAAGTGGCAACTGCGGTCTTATCTGTCGTTCGGGCAAATCTGAAAAGAATTGCCGCCATCTGCATCAAGCAGAAATTTCAGATAGCGGGATAGCTGCGGCTTGTGCCATCTTATCTGCGAAGAGCAGAAATTATGAACATGGCAAGCAGGTGAAGCCTCACACGGCTAAAGTCGCGTACTTCCTAATGCCGTCACGGAGGTGACGGTTGCCCTTTAGGGGCATCGGA
>AUXO010431426.1_pt1 | contig 10216 bp, 10 predicted proteins | sample 768731 | NCBI WGS metagenome assembly AUXO01 (sample SAMN02715735, study PRJNA202380) | gut metagenome | biome: sheep rumen | host: Ovis aries | place: New Zealand: Palmerston North | reverse complement strand
AGGGCCGCTTCCGATTCGGCATTGATAACGCTCATAACCGCTTCAGCCTCGTTAATGTCAAGCTTTCCTGCCGTAAAGGCCGTCTTGGTAAACTCCCCCGGCTCTGCATATCTCATACCGAGTGAGATCAAGACACTTAAAATCTCCTGCTTGACGGCTGTTCCGCCGTGGCAGGAGATATCCGCCATCTCGCTGCCCGTATAAGAATGCGGGGCGGTATAGCGTGTAATTATTACCTTGTCTATGCTGCTCTTATCTGACGGATCGTAGAATTCCGCATAAGCCGATGTATAACCTGGCATATCCGAGATCCTCTCGGCATCACTCGAAGTCCTGATGATCCTTATGCATCGATCAAGTATCTTTCCTGCCCCCTCCCCGGACACTCTTATCATCGCGATCCCGGATGTTCCCGGGGGCGTGGAGCACGCGCAGAATGGTCTGCTGTCAGATACTGTCATATCCATGTCAGATCCTCGTTGGGAGATCAGCTTGCAGGAGTAACGATAACTCTTCTCTCAGGCTCTTCTCCCTCACTGTGAGTCGTTACACCGTCAACATTCTGAAGATAAGAATGAACGATCCTTCTTTCTGCGGGATTCATTGTCTCCATAGCAACCTTGCGACCTGTTCTCTTGGCCTTGGAAGCAGCCTTGTCAGCCAGGTTCTTAAGGATCTGCTCTCTGTGTCTTCTGTAGCCGCCGACATCGAGGTGAACATGAACACGATCCTCACTGTGACGGTTAGCAATAAGATTTGTCATATAAGAAATTGCTTCGAGAGTCTCGCCATGACGACCGATCGCAGCTCCGCAGTCTGCACCGGAAACCGAGATGTAGATGGAATCATCCTCACGGTAGGAATCCATATTGCCGTGGATGCCGATCCCGGATAATACCTCTGCAACGAATTTAACAGCGGCATCCTCTGCCTCTGTAACCGCATCGCCCTCGTAGGACTCATCGTCACCATAGTAAACGACTTCCTCATCATCGTCGACATCAGCCGTAACCTTTACCTCAGCTTCCTTGGCGCCAAGTCCCAGAAAGCCTCCGGCAGGTTCTGTGATAACTTCGATACGTGCATCCTCTCTGGATACACCAAGCTCAGCAAGAGCAGCTTCTATGGCCTCGTCAAGGGTCTTGGCTGTCTTTGTAACTGTCTTTTCCATATATACGCCTCCGTATCTTACTTCTTCTTTTTATTATTCTTGCCGTTCTTACCGGACTTCTTAGAATCGTTCTTAGCTTCCTCAGCTTCCTTCTTCTTAAAAACTGCTGCCATCTTGGCTGCGGCTTCTGCCTTCTTCATCTCATAAGGCTTGGTGAAAAGGAAGAATACCAAGAGCTGGGTAATAATTCCCATAAGACCGCTGACGATCCAGTAAAGACCCATAGCAGCAGGAAGTGTAAATGTCGTAACAAGCATCATTGCAGGAAGGAACCAGTTCATCATCTGCATGGTCCTGGCGTTTACATCCTCCTGAACCTGACCTGAAAGTGCAGGGTTGTTCTTGGCACGCTTCTTCTTCTCCTTCTCCTCCTTGTAGCCCGGCTTCATAACCTGGCTCATTCTCATGGAGATGATCTGAATGATCAATACCAGAGCCGGGATCAACAGAAGAGGGAAATAGATCTTAGGGTCGGAAACATAGTCCTTGGGAGATATGGAAGGTCTGTTCGTAAGATCGATACCCAGGAACTTCAGATCAATGATCTGCTTCATGTCGATAAGACCTCTGCGAACGCTTTCCTGAAGCAATTCACTGTTATTGTTCAGAGCCTTAATAAGACCGATGTGACTCTTAGTAGTTACCGAACTGCCGATAAGACCGGCGCTGTCGGCCAGCTTGATCATCTCGCGGATGTTCCCCTTGGACACCTGGGAGATGTAGATCAGAGGTCCGCTTACGATACGGTAGATAGGCCAGATAAGGAAGAGCTGCAGGAAAGGCAGAAGGCATCCGGAACAACCCATGGCGCCGTTCTCCTGCTGAAGCTTTGTCAGCTCCTCCTGATATCTCTGCTTATCATTGCCGTATTTACGCTGAAGCTCCGCCTGTTGACCGGACAAAGCCTGCATCTTGAGCATAGACTTCTGGCTCTTGATGTTGAGCGGGATCATCAATACTCTGATGAACACTGTCAAAGCGATGATCGCCAGACCGTAATTTCCGAAAAAATTGTAAAAATGCCTGACCAGCCATCCAAAAAGGATATAAAGCGGGTCAAGTATCGACAGCTGCATTATAAACTGATCCATTAGTATCTCCCATCAGCGAACCGGATCATAACCGCCCTTAGAAAAGGGATTACACCGAAGTATTCGCCATATCCCCCGAGGAAGACCTCGAAGAACTCCATATTTTTCCAAACATCCGATCATATACTCGGAACAGGTCGGCTGGTATTTGCACAAATGACCGAGCGAGGGAGAGATATATTTCTTATATCCCCTGATAAGCTTAATCAATGCTCGAGCCAGCATCCGAATCCTCCGATATGAATAAATGCAGTCTTCCCAGCAGCACTTCCATCTCATGTGCTATCTCACTGTAGGAAGGCAACATCTCGGACGGTCTTAAGGTAAAGACTATATCGTTTCCCGGCTTTATCGTCGGCTCGAGGCGTCTAAATGCCTCACGCATAAGTCTCCGGGCTCTGTTACGCCCGACAGCCCCCAACTGCTTCTTGTTCGCACAAAACCCGACTCGCATCAGATCCTGTGGTATTACCGTCATATTGTGCTTAAGCCCTTTACGACGCCTAAAGCAGTGGACCGTCAAATATCTGCCTGTCGCAAAGCTTCCGTGTCGGTATACTCTCGAGAATTCATAATTAAACCTTAACGGAACGGAATTCAATCTTGTAACTCCTATCTTTGCAGATCATAAAAAGAAAGGACCACACCGGTGATCCTTATACAGCAAGCTTCTTTCTTCCCTTTGCTCTTCTTCTTGCGAGAACATCGCGACCGCTTGCTGTGGACATCCTTGCACGGAAGCCGTGAACCTTGGATCTGTGTCTCTTCTTAGGCTGAAAAGTCATCTTCATAGTTGTATTCCTCCATCTCTATGTCAGGCGCAAAAGCGCATACTAGCCCTATTAGCTACAAATAGCTTTAGGATTATATTACCCTTTCTCGGATGTGTCAAGGCAAATTGCTTTCGAGCTTGATCGTCCTCATCCTGCATACAGACTAAAGTACATAGTAACTATATAATAACCGGCCCTTTGCGACTCATAGGGGTCTCCGTAATAGTCCGGTGTGTTGTAGTTTACATATACTTCAAAACTAAGGCTAAGCCTTCCGTCTACCGTTTGGGCCAGGCAGTTGATACTGTCCCCGTATGAATCCATCTGGATCTCCGCGAATTCTATGCCAAGATAGGTAGAATAAAGCCCTCTTACCGAATTCCAAACGGATTCGAGTTCATATTCATCCGCTCCAAAAGCGAATTCGCCTAATAGAGGAATACCGGAGGCTTTATCAACATACAAAGCATAATCAGAGTTTTGGACCAGCAAGATAGCATCATCATGGCCTCCGAATCTGCATACTATCCCGGGCAGCAGATTGTACCCGAAGCTTTCCTGCATGGGCTCTCTCAAATCGTTCGAAAATGATTTTACGGAACCTTCATATTGCAGCAATTCCTCATAAGAATAATCGAACGGATCTTCAAGTTCGCTCAGGAGTTCGAGCAGACGGTCTTCGATCTCCACGGATTTCTCGCCATAGGGGGAGATAGCTTCGATCTCGACCTTTTCAGATACTTTAGTACTGCCGGCTATCTTACGATCTATCAGCAAGCGGGGAATCAATACGCCCGCGGATATGAGGAAGATCGTTATCAGGACAATAATGGCGACGCTTTTCCCCAGATTCTTAAGTTTGTTATGCATCGTCTTCCTCCTCATAGTCCTCGTTTATCAGCTTAAGTTTGACACGGACGGCCGTTCCCTGACCTACCCGGCTCCAGATATCAAGAGCGCTTCCGTGAAGCTCTGCTACACGCTGGCAGAGAGCAAGTCCCAGGCCGGCACCGTGTTCTTTACGCGATCTTGCCTTGTCGACCATATAGAAGGCCTCAGTTACCCGGTGCAATTCTTCCGCCGGGATGCCGCGGCCGTTATCTACAACGGCTATCCTGTAGAAATCATTTTCGATCCAACCGAGAACCGCGACATTCTTGGCGCCGGACTTAAAGGCGTTGTCGATCAGATTTAATATCATGGTCTTAAACAGATCCATCTCGATCTTGACATAGCCGTCTTCACAATGAAACTCGATTGGGATCTTCTTACGGGCAGAGATCGGAGTGACGGTATTACGGACATCTTCCATAAATTCTCTCATGGAGGTCTCTTCCAGCATAAAATCCGACTTGGTTATATTGATGAGTTTCATAAGCTTAAAGGACAAAGCCTCAAGGCGCATGCCTTCGTTAAGGATAAAGCCCGCCGCATCCCTCGCTTCGTTGATCGGCAGGTTCTTCTGGTAGAGCGTGTCGGCATAGCCGATGATGCTGGTCATGGGAGTCTTCAGTTCGTGGGCAAAAGCCGCAGTAAAGTCTTCTCGCTGTTTCACTGCCAGCTCCAGCTCGGAGATCTTCTCTTCGATGGAATCAGCCATACCATTAAAGGTATGAGCCAGATCGCCTATCTCATCTCTCGGGAAAGTCGTGGCACGCACATCGTAATTGCCTTTAGAGAAATCTTTTCCGACTCTGGTAAGTTGTTTGATGGGGCGGGTAATAAAGATCGAGAAGCCCAGAGCAAGTACAGCGCACACGCCAAAAGCAAGCAATATGATGTTGGTACATCTGTTACGCAGAGTCTCAGCCGACTCATACACATTTGTTATATCGCCGCTTGTCACCAAGATCATACCGAACCCGTTCTGCGCGAAAGGACTTATCATTATCAGATAATAACGATCATTTTCTTTGATCACCCGATAATTAATATAACCGTATTCCATATTCTCGCTTGGGTAATCACTGCTGATCATCTCGTTGTTTATGATCCTGTTGCCATAGGAATCGAATAATGCCAGTTCAACACCCATGGACTCGGAAGTCGACTCTGCCACCGATCTCGCCGTCTCAGTATCCACGTCACCTGTCCTTGCAACCGAGAATATCCCTGACTGAATGGCAAGCTTGACCAGCTGGTGCTGCTTTATATTGGAATCTACCTGATCATCGAAAGAGTTTTCGATAACGATACCGACCACCATGTATTCCGTGAACGCAAGCGCCACGATAAGGATAGCCAGCATCAGAGTATATAACTTGGTAAAGAAACGCATCTTTGGATCACTCCGGCAGATGCAAACGGTAACCGATCCTGAAGACCGTCTGGATCAGATCCTCCCAGCCGAGTTTCTTGCGAAGGCGCTGAATGTGATTATCAAGGGTCCTGGTCTGACCGAGATAATCTTCGCGCCATACGCTCTCATAGAGATATTCACGCGTCAGGGCGATATTTCTGTTCCTTATAAGGGTGTCAAGCAGATCAAATTCCTTGGTGGTGAGCGCCACGGGCAGACCTGCTTTGAATACAGTTCGAGAATCCAGTTTGATATCCACGTCGTCGATTACGATCTCATCCTTGGGCTTGGCAGTCCTTCGAAGAAGCGACTCGACCCTCGCTACAAGCTCACCCACCTGGAAAGGCTTACAGATATAGTCATCCGCACCCATCTTAAGGCCGCGGATCCTGTCATTGACCTCATTCATGGCGGAAATGATGATAACCGGAGTGCCGATCCTCTTGATCAGATCCAGCAGCTCGTAACCGCTTATCTTAGGTAACATAAGATCGAGCAATACGAGGTCCCACATCTCCGACTCCAGGGCATTATGTCCCTCTTCTCCGTCGGTTGCGAGAAAACATTCGTAGTGCTCAGCGGTCAGTGTCATATATATGAGATTACCTATTGAGGCATCATCTTCAACAACAAGTATTCGCAGCATCTTCTCCGCCTTAAGATTGATACCACTATTTTACACATAAAGATCGTTTATTTCACACACTCTCGAAAAAATGACAACTTTGACACATCTGACATCTCGGCCGGCTCTTGTCCTAGATAGAAATCAGAACAGATATACTCTGCCTCGTCAATGCTAAGCCCCAGAAATTCCAGGTAAAACCACTCCTCTGCCTCGCTGTCTGCCATTGCCGTCAGAGGTCTCTTCTCCCGGCAGACTCTTCTTGCCGCACGATAGATCTCTGCCCTTTCCCAGTCCTCGTCGATCCTGCAAAAGACCGAGGTGAAGGCCTGCTCGGCAACTGATCCTTTACCGAGGTAGAAGCTGCATATCTGCAATACCGCATTCGCGTGCTGTCTTATGAATGATTCCGTCATAATACTCTGAACACCCACAGGTTGAGGATCTGATCCGAGAACTCGTCGAAAGTCCACTTTTTCTCAGATCTCGCGTGACTATAAGGATCGTTAATAGTGTAGTAACCGTCTTCATATCCGCAGAGAACAACAAAATGTCCTTCTGTAGTAAACTCCCCCGGTCCCATGATCATGATGATAGGGTTATCTACCTCAAGGTTGGCGATGATCCTGTCCTCATCAACGGGGATCTCGGTAACATCGAGCCCCAACATGGCTCCGCCTTCACTCATCAGAGCCCAGCTCGTTCCGCTGCCCTCGATACAATAGCCGTTACTGATACTGAAATCCGCCATATAAGCAGGCGTCAACGAGCTATCATCCAGAAGATATGCAGCCACCATTGACAGACATGTAGGACCGCAACCGGTAAGCCCCAAGGCATTACTTCCATATCTCATATAGCCCCACCTGCTGTCCCACTGCATAAGAAGCGGCACGCCGCCGGTCATCGGATCAGTCGTAGCGGTCAGAGGCGAATAATCAACCGTACCGAATAAGGTCGGATAATTCTCTGCGAACTGCGCTGTCTCGGGGTTACGCTCTACCATCTCATCAAGTTTTTGCTGATAATCGTAGGGCGCTCCTAATACATCTATGGTATAATCGCCGGCTGTCTCATATGTTTCCGTATCATTGTTGTTGTCGTTTTCCCTATTTCCGTGAGACCAAAGCCAGCTGATAGAATTCTCATCTCTTACATTGCCTGTCTTGCCGCTGTCATCATCCCCGTCAGCGCTGACCTGAGAATATAGAACAATGCCAAGACAGACCCCCATTATCAAAGTTGCCGTCATCATTATTGCCATCCTGCTTTTGCGATTCATATAAACCTCATAAATACACTTAATTCTTCTTTAGCTTAATAAACAGTTGTCACATCAAAGCGTTGAAGTTGTGTCAAAGTTGTCATTTTTACGACCTCCCCGGGAAAAATCGGAATCCCTCGCCTGTCATCGAGAGATTACTGATCGAAAAGCTGCTCTCCTGTGGGCTTAATGAAGTTTGCGCGAAGATAAGATATCCGCATTAAGCAAGTAAAAAAGATCGCCCCCGGGTTAGTAGGAGCGATCTTCGCCAGGAGGATCTGACTTGTGGGTTAGTGGGAAAAAGCGGTCATTTATCCTCTCTCGTCTATATAAGTTTGTGCTCTGTTATCGATAATATCGATCACTTCGTCCAAGGTCTTATCACCTGCCAGATAAGCCTGTATCTCTTCGCGCATGATTATCATGACGGTCGTATCTGTTGTGTTAATGCGGTCAGCGGATTCGACGATAGCCCGAAGACTTTCTATGTCGGCTTCATCAGGAGCGCTGATACCCATCATTCTGATATCTTCTTCGGACCAATAGTTGTAATAGTCTTCATAGCGGTTAAGCTCTAAAGCGCAATCATTGTCGAATGCTTCACGGTTTACCGGCATCGCAGTCACGGCCATCGCCTCCTGAGCAGGAGTCTGCAAAAGGAAGCGGACAAAGTCCCGGCAGCCTTCTGCTGAAGATGTATTTGCCGCGATCGCCACAGATTCATCAATCTTAATGACCGGTCCTCTCGCTTCTGATGACGGAATTCCCATGAAACAATGATCCTCATAGAAAGATTCCCACATCAGTGTCTGGTAAAGACCGTTGATGTCCCTGTAAATATCGCCGTATTCCGTATAGCGGTCTTCGATATCAACCTGATCGAAAACATTTTCGACCACATAATCAACAGCCGCCCTGAATTCATCATTGTCAAAATCCACATCGCCGTCGCTGATAAACTCATTGATCTGCGACGATACGATCGCCGTCAGGCAGTCCAGTCTGTTCATAAGCATGGGATCCATGCCGTTACAGACCTCGTTAACATATTGCACATACTGATCGTAGGTAAAACCCTTATTGCCGGAAGTGATGTCATTATTCTCTGCCACGATACCGGACAACGTGAAAGACAAGGGTATCTGATAAAGCGCGTCGCCGGTCCTGCCCGCATCGATTATATTGTTAAAAAACTCCATGTCGAGGCCGTCATAAAAGTCACTCAGATCCAGAAGGTATGTGTCGTTGTTGAGCTGACTAAACCCCGCACCTCCGATGATGATATCAGGACCTGTGCCGGCAAGAAGATCCATGGCCAGTGCATCGCTCATACCACTTTCGCTGGTCAGCAGGAAATCATTCATTCCGCTGTCATAACCGCCTCCTTCTTCGAGTTCTGCTCTTATCTCCATCTCCATGCTGTCGCCGTCTATAAAGGCTGCCTGCGCCGTACTCGTTATTGTGCCGTAACTTCTCAGATCATATTTGTCGCTAATGCGAAGATAATAGTCACTGCTGCTCTCGTTAAAGTCGCATACGGCTTGCGCAACCGCCTCTGACAGACCTCCGAGGCACACAACATCAAGGATTGTCTTACCTACATTGGGATTAGTCTCACACTTATTGAAAGTCAGATAATCCTGTTCATATGTGATACTTCCGTCCGGACCGTTGACCATCTTGGACACATAGAAAGTAAGCTTATCATCAGTCACATCAAGTATCTCAACATCTTTAAGCAGGCTTCTGTTGATATTGCACCAGTCAAACGAGAATATCTGCTCGATGCTGCCTTTTGTCATATCTATCCTGTTCACACTATCCATATCGAGAGCAACTGTACCATAACCCGGAATATATGAGAGATTGCCAAGATCCACTCCCTTTAAGAAAGACATATCTCTTGTGCAAGCGGTTACTTCACAAGTCTTTGTATCTATTTCTATCCACTTCTCATCAGTTTGACCGATAGTCTTAAGACGGGATACGGCATGACTGTCGTCAACCATGATCGGCTCACTCATATCATATGCCTCAACTCCCGGAAGGACGGAAGACAGATCTGTAATGTGATTATTTCCTTCGTCATCCGGAATATTGACAGCCAGATGAACAGATGAACCTTCCATCACAGTGGCGTATTCAAGATATCGGCCTTCACCGTATGAGAGCTTGAGCGACATATAATACTCGCCTTCATCTGCCATCGAGACAGCCGGAACTGATTCCTTGAGTTCACCGCTCTCAGGATCAAGCACCACCAGCTGCGTCCCCGACATGGAGAAACAATCCAAGAGTATCGCATCATCCGTGGCAGCCAGAGGATTCACCGAGAAATACACGGCTCCGTCGAGCAGGCCTTCGTCGCCAAGAAGCTTCATTAAGTCAACTGTCTTCTCGATATTTCCGTCCGGCGAGACGAAGAGCAGATTCTCACGAGTATAGTTTACCTCTGTCTCCGTGAACAACTCATCTTCCGGCACCGGGAACATAATTGTCTCCAGAAAGACGAGCTTACCGTTTGATCTGCCGAGATAATCATCTACGATAAGATCGGCATCCGGCTCATCTTCCCGATCAGTAAAAATATCAGCATATTCCATTGTGTACCAGGGCGTATCATCCGAATAGACCTTGCGTTCGTTCGGTGTTACGGTCTTTTTCTTCTCTTCTTGTTCGGAACAGCCCGTAGCCAACGCCGCAGCCAGTATAGACGCCGCACAAAACAGTGCCGTTATCTTCTTGGTTTGCATGACAAATGTCCCCTCTTTCTATCATGTACATGGTCACGATATTATTCATTGTGCTTTTATCCTATGACTGACATGTCACGGGGAAGTGAGACAGTTGTGTCAAAGTTGTAAAACCTGTTAGCTTCTTCACAGAAAGCTTGGGATCTCTCATATGGTATAGGAGATTGTTGATCGAAAAAGCCGGCCCTGCGGCATCGGGTAATGCTATTTATTGCAATCTCGAAAATAGCATTACAAAAA
>AUXO014960122.1_pt1 | contig 10217 bp, 10 predicted proteins | sample 768731 | NCBI WGS metagenome assembly AUXO01 (sample SAMN02715735, study PRJNA202380) | gut metagenome | biome: sheep rumen | host: Ovis aries | place: New Zealand: Palmerston North | reverse complement strand
TTTTGATGAAGTCCTTTAAATCTTTTTGAACTGTTGGCTCCCCGCCACTAATGGTTACTCCATCAAGCATGTTTTTTCTTTTTTCAATGTACTCAAAGAATTCTTCTTCAGATACTTCGCTATCTCCCTCTAGTGGTATTAAACTAGAGTTATGACAAAATGGGCATCTCATGTTGCATCCTTGAGTAAAAATTATACATGACATATGATTTGGGTAATCTTGAAGGCTTAGTTTTTCCATTCCTGCAATTTTCATTTTTGTGTGCTCCCTTCAAATTAGTTTTTGTATGTTTCTATATCAATCATACTGATAAAATTTTATAATAAAAAGTTGCAAATGCACCTTTTTGAAAAATGTAAATGAAATGAAATATTTCTAAAATAAAAAATAAACCAAAACGTTATTTAGTCAATTTGGTTTACTTGTTTTTCCTTATTTTCCAATAGTTTGGAAGTTTTTACTTTTGTAAAAATTTGTAATATTTATCAGCTAATTCTTTGTATCTATCTATATTACTAAGGAAAGAAGATTTTAGAAAATTTAAAATTTCATAAGCACGATTAAATTGTTCTTTTGTTATCTCATTTTTATGAAATGCATCTTCCAATTCATCCTCATCTAAAACTTCAAAATCATCTTTTGATCTTACTATCATATCCAGATATAAATCATTATGATAAGGAACATTATCTTCTGTAAGTCCTATCCCATCTGTTATATCTATATAGAAGTCTCTAAATGATCCATCATCTTCATATGTAGCTGTAAAGCAGTAGTCTCCGGCTTTTCTAAAAAATTGAAGATGTACTCTAGAAGTATAGTATGTTTCTTCACCTGTATCACTAAAAACAAACTCGTCAGTATATAGGTAAGAACAGTATCCTTCTACCCCTTTATCATTAATTTCAATTGTCTTATAATCCCTTAATTTATAAGCCTTAACGCCTCTTGCATCCGCATACTTTTTTATCATATTTTTTATCCTTTTTTGTCGATTGGAATTTAATAATATCATAATAAAAAAAATAAACAACACAATTTTGAAAATGTAATATTACATTTTTTATGGTCAAAAAAATAAGCACTTTTAAGTGCTTATTTTTAGCTATTCATCGAATTTCTATACTCTAATAACTTTTGTCTTTTCTCTTCATTTGACTCTTTAAGATCTGCTATCTGATTCATATATAGTGAGAATAATAAATTAGTTTGAGCAGCTGTTAGGCTACTGCTTGTTATTTTTCCAGATTCAATATCTTCTTGAAGTTTTAAGATATCATCTTCTGTATAATCATCCATATCATCTGTTTCTTCATATGATTCTTCATCAGACTCTTCATCTGACTCTTCTACTCTGGATTCTTCTTTTTTATCTAATTTTATTTCTTCAATTTCTATTGGCTCTTCTTCTATATTTTCTTCATCATATTCTTCAACAACTATTTCTCCAAATAAAAAGTCTAATAGTTTTTGGAAAAGGTTGGGTTTCTTTTCGATTAAAGCTTTTTGTTCTTCATCATTTTTATTGCTCATCTCTACTATCCTCCTTTTCCTCTTTTTCTGCGTATTCTGCTGCATCTTTTCTTTGCTGTTCTTCTGCTTCTGGAGTTTTTTTGTCTTCTGGCTCAGCGTCTACAGCTTCTTTTGCCTCTTCTTTTTCTTTATCAGATTTTTCTTTATCTTCTAATGCAGTTGTTGTTACTCCAGTTGGGCCTACTATTTTATCTCTTTGTTCAGTTAAAGCCATTGCTTCATCTAAAGTTTTTTCTTCTTCTTTAAGTCTTGTTTTTTCTTCTCTTGCAAATTCAATTGCTCTTACTTTTATTAGCCACTCTAATGGACCACTTCTTCCAAGCACTTCACCTGCTTGTATTTGGTATTTTGTAACTCCTTCTGGATATGAAGATTTAGCTTCTCTTATTTCTTCTGTCATCATATCATTAAATGCTTTGGCTTCTTCTGCTGTTGCTTTTCCAGATGATAATACGTTTTCTTCTGCTCTTTCCCATCTTCTTCTATCTATTTCTTGAGTGATATATCTCTTTTTAATTCCTATATGTTTACATACTATTAATTCTATAGGTTTCATTACTTCTAGAGATTTATCTATTGCATCTAAGTATTCTCTAATTAAGCCTTTTTGTTCTGGAGTTAAGCTTTTATATGCTTCTAATTCTTTTTCTCTTTTTTGTCTTGTTTCTAAATCTCTTTCATGTGTTGCAATATCTTTTTTAAGTTCAGCAATTCTTTGTTGTCTTTTATATGTATTCATAAGTGGAAATCTTTGAATGCTTTCTTGTCTTCTTAATGTATTTCTAAGGCTGTTTAATTCTTCTTCTATGTTTGGATATGTTGCTACATGACTATCATATTGCTCTTGATATACTTTTCCATCATCATCAAGAATTGTTTTATTTATCTTAATTCCATTAAATGAAATATCATATCCAGATCTAACGAATTTATGGTTTCCTACTTCAATTGGTCTATATGATTCATCTGTTGCAAATCTCATTGAACCTATATATGAAGGATTGGAAGATACTTCTATACCACTTTCTTCAACTTTTCTTCTTTTTTCTTCAACTAACTTTTCTGCTTCTGCAAATGCTGGAATCATAGAATCAATTTGGTCCTCTAGTCCTTTTTGATCTTGTTTATCTATTTCAAATCCTTCTTCATAAATTTTTGTAACATAATCTAAATAAGCAGAATTTTCTAATATTACTTTTCTTAAATGGTCTTCAAAGCTATATCTTGGTTTTGAGCTTTCTGAGGATCCATATCTACTTTTTCTTTCTCTGTTACGTCTTTCTTCTTCCTCACGACGTCTACGTGCGGCTCTTCTTGATGCATCTTCTCTTCTTTTCATTTCAGCTGCTGCAAGAAGTAAAAAAACTGCTCCCCCCATATTAACCTCCTTGGCTTTCATAAACTATCTCAAGTCTATTATAAGTATAAATAGAGTAAAAGCATATAAAATTAAGATTACTTTTTTATTACATAAGAAAGAAGCACCTCCGGGTAGAAGCGCTTCTTTAATTTGGTACACTGTGTACCTTAGGTTCCATCTTACCTCATGTATTCTTCTTCATTCTCTCTTCCAATAAGCTCTCTGTTCACTTCGACGGTGAGCATAGCCACATATATTGCAGCAATTATGAATCCCGTTCCCCAAAGGACAAAAAAGCATCCCAAACCAGAGTGAACTGCAAATGCAAGGATATCACCCGTATACACTTGCGTGAAAAAATGAATTGAGGCTACAATGCATCCATAAATCCCTGCTAAGCAGAAAATCATGGAAAGAGTTTCGTAGATGCGCCATTTAGTTAATTCCTTCACCAGGAATCCCCCCTTTATATCTTTTTATGGTGCATTAAAATGGTTACAAGTATCTTTTGGATACACATTAATAATAACATTTAATATATTTTTTTACAATAAAAAAGATTTGAGGAAGCCCTCAAATCTTTTTTTCTAAATCTAATTATTCTTTATCTTCCCCTGAAAAATCTTTTGGCTCAACCTTTAAGTGATGTTTATCATCTTCAAATCTTATATTTTTATTACTTGCAAGTCTTATAAGTGCTATCTTATTATCTACACTTGATGAATATAGTGAAACTGCTGTCAAATTTGGTGAATTTACAATATTTGAAAAACCTGCTACTCTACAATTTTCTATTAATACTTGTGAAAGCTTAGTGCTTGGTTTAACTTTTCTTAAATCTAATTCTCTTATTCCTGAGAATTCCGTGTATTCAGGAAATTCTGTATCACCATATGATGCCACAAATGAATCTGACACTACTAATGCTTGAAGGTTTGGAAGAGTTAAGCCTAACGTCTTTACCTTACATTGGTCTAAAGATAATTCTTTTAACTCTTGAAGTGAATTAATAGTTTCTACATCTTCATCAGATAATGTAAAACCAGAAAGAGATAATATTTTAAGTCCTGGAAGTTCAGTTAATGACTTTAAATCAATATTATAGTCTTTCCCACTAAATGACTTTGCAAATACTTCTAATTCATCTACTTCTTTAAGTTCTTCAGCAGATACTTCTTGCTCTTCATCAAATATTCCTAATTTGTATTTAGCTAATTTTTTTATTTGTGGATCCATATATTATCTATCTCCTTTATCAACCTGTTTATCTGGGTTTATTGTTTGTGAATACTCTGGATTATACGTTGGCGTTTCTTGTCTATATTCATCAAACACATTACTTCGACTCATCTTTGCAGGATCTGGTTTTGTACTTGGATCAGGTCCTGGTGGAAGCATTTCAGTCGGATGCCTCATTTCATATATTTTTTTCCTTAATCTATCAAATATTGAAATCTTATCTGTTACTTGCCAAATCTTTTCTCCCGTCGTATGTGCTAATATAGTTTTGTTTGGATGTTTAAAGTCTCTCTTTGTTGGCTTAAGATCAGGATACAACTCTTCAATCTCTTTATCAGACATATCTCTATCTGCATTTGGGACTCTTTTATCTAATCCCGTTCTTCCATCTCTTGTAAGTGACAAGCTACTTACTCCGAAGTATTTTGGTCTCTTTCCTGCTCTCAATGCATCATGATCCCATGTTGGATCAAAATTATATTCTTGGCCATCTAATTCAGCAGCTACCCATGCGTGATAACCTCTTGAAATAACTGTGATTCCTTTTTTCACAACATCTTCATTCATTAATTTGGCTAAAAGTCGTGTTGAAATACTATCTACAGGGCCATGAACATATCTTGCTTTTATACCCATAAGCGAGCATGCATTGCTTAAAACATCAGCATAGCCAGCACATACAGTTTTTCTTTTGAATAAGGCGTTTCTTAAATTCCTGCAGTCAGCATTTACTCTATTGCTATATCTTTTACTACTTGGAAGGAATGGATACGCAGCTCTATTATCATATTTGATGTTACTAGCTATTCTCTCATATACCTTAGCAAATTTTACCTTTTCCGGTAATTTAGGGTCAATCCCCTCAAGTAATTCTCTAAATTTATCATGTATAGCTATAAACTCATCAATAGTATACGCTGAATTTTGTTCTACGTTATTATCCGGGTCTTGCATTTTTACAATTCCCACTATACCTTTATCACTAAGTTCTTTTTTTAATCTTATAGCATCTTCCATTGAAAATTCTGCAACATTACTTATCTTGATTGCATATGTACTATTTGCAGCTTTCGGTGATAATGGATTTCTTGCGTGTTCTAGCGAATATACGGGTGCTGTTGAAGCATCTATGTATCTATCTCCCACCCTTACTAGACAATTATCATTACGGTTTTTTCCAAGTTCTTCACTTAGTTTTAATCCATCGGCTTTAGATAGTCTTACTCCTTTAGCCAAACTTGAAAATGCTTGTACTTGTTCTTCACGTTTTTTAGAATCTCTAGATAAACTTATCAAAGGTGCTACATTCGTTTTTATCTTCATTTGAAAACCAGCTTGTTTTCTCATTTCGCATATCTCATCAAAGTCTATATCACTAACAGGTGTTACATCCAATTCTCCTACACCAAGTAGAGCATTTGGCATTTTTCTCTGTTTGGCTCCCTCAACAAAAGCTCTATCAACATTAATCTTACGTAATTGCCAATCTGGAATAAATGCGTCTTTAACACTAGATACATTTCTTATAACTACTGTATCAACTTTATCTGTTATTTCAAAATTATCTAATTCTGCAGTACCAGGTCCTGTATGAAGTAGATTCATATGTGTTGCGTTTGGAAATATATGGTAATAATGTGAATTGACTCTACTAGCATTAAATCCATTTAAGTCTCCTGTATATGTAACAGACTTAATTTGACTAAAATCTACATTATTTTCTGCCATTACATTAACTTTTGCCCCATTTGTTGTTTCCATAACCATGGTAATTTTTTCTAGTTTAGGGCACATTTGAAGGATGCTATCAACCTCTTTAGGATCACAATATTCAATACTATTTGGAATTTGCAAATAGCCCTTAGACATAACATCTTGCTCTGTTATGTTATTTGTACCAAAAAAATTAATTAATGCGGGTGATTTTATTATCATCTTTTTTTCCTTTGTTTTTTAAATAAATTTATCCAATATATCAATATTATTCTATCATAGTAACTTTTATATACAATTTTATTTCTATTAAGTTTAGTTTTCATTTCATTAACAAAAAAAGATGCTTATATTAAGCATCTTTTTTACTTTTTAGAATCCTGTTCCGAAATTTGTTATTTCATATGAATCTTTTTCTGCATCATATTTTGCTATACCAACATTATATTTATTGATTACCCATTCTCCATCAATCTCTCCTGTTGCTGCAGTATATTGCATTTTGTCTTCGCATTTATCACTTATTTTTAATGAATATTCAGCAGAAAATACTATGTCTTTTTCTCCAATTTCATATGATGTTAATACTGGATCGTTTGCAATTTCTTCTCTTGAATATACTTTCATAGAATCTATTTTTACTTCTTCTATATATTCATCATTGCTTTTTAAATATGTTTCTAAAACATTTGAAGCTGTTTCTTTGTTTTCATTTGTTGTAGCTTCTATTTCTTCATCCAATTTTCCTATAAATCCTGGTGTATTTTTTGATTCTGCTACAGGATATTTCAATGTTCCTGTTGCCTTATCTCCCCATAGAGTTACATAGTAATATCCATCTTCAGGAATATTAATATTTTCTGTTTTTGATTCTGTTATATCTGTTTCTTCAAATATAGTTCCGCCTTCATTTCCTATTTTTATATTTAATGTTCCGGCAGCCATTTTAATCTCTAGTGGAAATTCTCCTCTATCGATATCTATACCGAATCCAGCCTCTTCTCTAACTCTCTCAAATGTTGCTGTTCCTGTTGTACCATCATTTACTAAAACAAATTTATGATAGTGATTGTATAAGCATACAGCTCCTATGATAATAGCAACTATAGCTACGATTATTATAATTATTTTCTTCATACTATCCTCCTAATTTTTGTTTATTATTGGAAGTTATTATATCATATTCTCTTTTCTTTTTAAACTTTATTATAAATATTCAAATACTTCTTCTGGATAAAGTCTAAGTTTTCTACTTTTAAAATCTTCTATATCAATCCATACAGCATCTGTTTCTGTTGAACCATCTACTATATGATATTTTTCTTTATAATCTTTATCGTCTAGCCCAACTTCATAAAATAGAATTAATTCGTGTCCATCTTTTCCATTGAATGTAAATATATTTTCTGCTATACCTAGATATTTTCCTACTTTTATATCTACTCCTAATTCTTCTTTGAATTCTCTTTTTAAAGCATCTGTACTTTTTTCTAAGAATTCAATTCCACCACCAATACTTCTATAGAAGTGTTGGTCTTTAACTTTGTCATATCCCTCACTTACTAGAATTTTTCCATTTCTTTTAAGCAGGCCAAGCACTATAGGTCGAATTTCTTTAAACTTATCCATAAATAATTCCCCCTTATTTATCATTTAAATTTTTCATAAGTTCTTTAGCATATTCCAAAGTCATTCCTTTTGCTGTTGACATACGTCCCTCTTTAAGGTGTAAGAATAAACAATTATTTATTGATATTCCTCCGCATATTGTAAGACATACTTCATCTTTAATATATTCATCTATTTCTTTTTCTGTTAGTTCATCCATACTTAGTCTTGCTGTATCTGTGATATTAACACTTTGAAGAATTCTATCTTTTTCAGCAAGTAAAATTGCATTTCCTGTATATGCATATATTTCATCTGAACCATTCATTTTTAAGATTAATTCTTTGGCATCTTTTAAAGTTTTTGGTTTTCCATACATCTTGCCATCAAATACTACATTTTGATCTCCTGCTACGATTAGTCTTCTTCCTCTATCAATAGTTTCTTCAAAGACTTTTTTAGCTTTTCTCATTGCTATTTCTGATAATTGATCTTTAAACGTTTTTGTTTCATCTGGTGTTTCATCAGCATCACTTACAATTACTTCAAATGGAATAGAGTTATCTATCATTTGTCTTTTTCTTACTTTTGATTTAGATGCTAAAATTACTCTTGGAAACTCTTTTACTATTTTTTCAAATGGTTTTGTTAAATCTTCTGGCTTATCGTAAAAGATTATTTCTGATGCCACATTTGCCATTGTTGTAGAAATGTCACTTCCTGTTTTGGCAATAACATAAATTGGTTTTCCTACTGCATAGCAGAATCCGCCATTCATTCCAAGTCCTACACCTTTTTCACTAAACTCAATAATATTGCAATCGCAATCTTTCATTGCTGGAAAAGCATAATCTCTCATTAAAGCTTTTCCTTCTGGGATATCTGCTTTGCCCCATTTTTCAACATCTCTTGCCATTACCGTTATTTCAATTCCAGCTTTATTTAGTGCTTTTTCAATAGACTCTAATTTATTTCTATCTTCATCACCTTCATGAAACTTTAGTGCAAAAAATGAATGAAGTGTTCCAGGTTTTCTCTCATATTGTATCTTTGCTTTTTTTGCAACTTCTGACATTACTCTTCCTCCTAATTTTAAATTCATGTTCATTATAACACATTTTATCTAAAGTAAAACCCCCATTTTCTAGGAATTTTTACATATTTTTCACACAAAAAAAGAGTAATTATTAATTACTCTTTTTATAATTATTATTTTTCACCATTTTCTTTATCATCTTTGTCTGGAGAGTTCTTACCAAATAATCTTTTTAATGCGGCAAAAGCACCTCTCATTTCTGGCTCTCTTACATCTTTAGTTGCTCTTCCCATACTTGCCTGAGCAGCTTGTCTTCTTTGTTCTAATTTGCCTGATAAACAGAATTTAGAATTTGATAATATTTGTTTTATTTCTTCCCCTGTATAGCTAGAGGTATCTCTAAAAAATTCAGATTGTCCATGTTTTTCTATTGCTTTTAGTGACACTTCTTTTAAGTCTTCTAGTTTTAATGCTTCTATATCTATTGGAAATCTTTTAATTCTACTTTTATTTAATTCAAATATATCCTCGACTCTTTGCAAATAGTATTCGCCTGTTGAAGAATCTTTTTTTACATAAGTATCCCCCGACTCTTTTAAATAACTTTGTTTAATACCATCAAGTTCTTCTTGTGTAAAACCATTTGCTAATAAATCTTTTCCTCTAGCTCGATTTTCATATTTTTCTTCAGCTTTTGCTTTAACATGAGAATCGAATTGTTCTTTCATGTCATCAGTAAGCAATCTTTCAGAACCATCTTTATCAACCCATGACTCTGTTGCTGCCATTACATCTAGTATTACTCTTTTAGCATCTTGTTCTGTCATTTGGCTTAAGTTTTCTAATGGCAAAGTCAATCTTTCGACTTTTTCTTTTGATTCAAGTTTTGCTGCCTCTCGTACACCAATTTTTAATGTTGCTTCTATTTCAGCAGGTGTTAATGATGATGTACCATCAAATTTTTTATGATATATTTGTCTATCCATTGCTTCTCTTGCAACTCTTGCAAATTCTAATGTATCCATACTTTCTGGTTTAAATGGCATAAATTCTATTTTATCTGCTCTATCTTCCAATTTACTTCTCAATAACGAATATGAACCATCATTCTTTTGGTGTATAACAAAAGATGCACTTTTATAATCGCTCTCCATAAGTGCTTCTTGAACATCCATATTTACCATTGAAGGATCGTGACCTGCATAATCTCCTTCTATTCTTGCTCTTGTCATGGTTTCTATTTCTTGTGCTTTTTCTGGCATCAAGGCTTTTAATTGTTCAAGTGTGATAAATGTACCTGTTGCAGAAAGTGTTTTTGCAAGGACTTTATTGGCTCTTTCTCCGTTTGAGTTTCTTATATACACTAAACTATTTTCTAAAGTTTCTGCTAATTTTTTCATATTAGCCTCCTTCTACATCCTATAAATATCCACTTTCATTATAGCACAACTATAAATAAAATCCTTTTTTATTACGAAAACTATATATAAAAATAACTAAAATGTAATACATAAATATATCTTGCACAATAAAAAAGCAAGCAATACAACAAGAGTTATAAAACCCTTATAAAGTTAATCTTGTCACCATTCTCATTTGTCTTTTTCGCACATTTATGTTATAATGGTGAGCATCGTAGGTCTATTCCTACCTTATTATCCCGCTTAGCTAATTAGTAAAGAGGGATACTCCCTCTTACTTTTTAGTGTATACATTAACGTTGATCT
>AUXO017728613.1_pt1 | contig 10218 bp, 9 predicted proteins | sample 768731 | NCBI WGS metagenome assembly AUXO01 (sample SAMN02715735, study PRJNA202380) | gut metagenome | biome: sheep rumen | host: Ovis aries | place: New Zealand: Palmerston North | reverse complement strand
TTCTGTCACAGTGTGTATCCCGCCATGACCTCCGACATAATGACCTCCAACCTTGATTTGTGGCTTCTCTTTTATCGCCACATTCCTCAAATTGTAGAATGTCTCATTTATGAAAGAAATCATTTCCTTTTTACCCCACTCCCAAGAGTCAGGGGACAGCATTATTGCACCTTCAGTGATGTTGTTGTATTCATTAGGTGTAGGCCAGCCATGAACCATTCTTTTCTCTATATGAAGACTTTTTGCCCATAGTTTATCCTTTCTGATATCCGTGATATGATAAACCGTCATTGATTCATCCACTCCCCCTCTTTTAATCAAAAAACAATCATTCTTTTTCATTAGTCAATGATATTTCGTCTGAATATTATCGCTCCACTATGGCATTCTTTCCCATGCACAATTCTTTCCAAAATGCTGGGATACTCCTCACTTTTCTTCTGCTTTCCTCGTATCTTAAAGTAATAAGACCATTTACTGCCATGGTGAAGAGCACTTTGTTTGTAAGATGATATGGGATGCCTTTCATCATAAGATTTAAAAATAACGTACCAAATAGAGGTGTTCCTTTGCTGGTGAACTCATCCAATACAGAATAAACTACCGGGTAGAAATAATCTTGATTCACATTGATTATTTCGCCAGATGTGTTCCTAATACGCAACCCGGTATCCTGTTTTAACAGCAAATCGTACTGGTGGGCAAAAACGTCAAGTTGCGAGTCGGCAATCAACGTGGCAGCACTTTCAATATTATCATGCAACTCTTTGATATATATGTGTTCCATGGGAGAAAAAGTTTTTTCTTTGTCTATCACAACCTCATACAGCGGATAGCTGCCTCTTGGTGTGAATTTCGCTATCAACATCATCAGAATCTCGTCCTCTACCTCAAGCCCTCTCCACACCACCACGTTGTTCCAATGGGACTGTATGGCATCAATGAACTTTTGCAGATTATACTCATTATCTGGAATAATGCCATCTGTTACTCTTTCTATCTCTCCCTTTGACAAGTTCCTCAATAAGGGAATCGCATCCAATGGATAAACAACCGTTGGATAAAAAAGAAGGCTTACATCCTTCTTTACTCCTGCCATTTTCATACATCCACATAGACTTTCATTGGATGCCAGATACAATACACTCTTTTTGTTTGATTCTTCTTGTAGAATGTTTCCCATTGTTCTATCCATATGATTATTACAATTACAAAGAATCAAATAGCCTGTCTCTATGGCTTATCTTTTAGGTTATGAAAAGGTGTCGTTTTGCACGTCTGAAACCTTTATTTTCAGCCTCTTTTACCGTATATGCCCAAAACTCTCCCGTTTTACATATTTTGGTCTTATCATACATTTGGTCAAATGGTAAATGGTAAATTCTTTCTCCTGCACTATTGATGTTGCACTTAATCATTGGATAATCTTTCCTTAACGGGATGTGCGAAACAGAAACTCCTAGTTTTTTTGCAACTTCTTTTGCGTGGTCATCAAGTTGATTCGTACATACAAACACAGGTGTCACTCGTTCCCATTCAACATCAGCAAACAATCCATCCTTATACTCTGCTTGAATGTGGTCTTTATCATAATATCTGGAGGCTCCATAAAGTTGACAAATATGCTTCTCATAAATTGTAGATTCCTGCTTCCAACATTTGCATTGCACAAGCAGAATAAGTCCATTCTTGCGACATATCAAATCAATACCACCATCTTTTAATCCCATTTCAATACCACGATACTCTACCTCATAATGTTCCTTTTCATAGATATATCCGATATATCTTTCATACATTTTCCCGATGTATGATTTGGAGTGATTTCTCTTTAGGTAATTGTCAAGAGCTCTCTGGTTTCGTTCCGATTCTGACCTTGTTGTTAATATGTCAGTTGGTGACAAAAAACTCTTTGCTCTGCTTTCGTCATCTTCTATCCTTTCAAAATCTTCTTTCTCGGAAGTGTCAATGTCTTTTGCCCAAAGTTCTGCTATTTGGGATTCAAGCTCCTTAATCCTCAAAAGAAGTTCTTTGTTCTCGAACTTATACTTTTGTTTTATTTCTTGCGATAGTGTTTCCGCAGGTCTTGGTTTGTCTTTAAAATACTTTGCAAGTCTTCCATCTAGTATAAAACAAGCGTTAATATAGGCATCCACAATTTTGGTATCTTTCCCATACTTCTCAAGTTCCTTGAAATAACCAATTACGTCATCTATATGCCTATCAAAACGTTCTCTATCGTCTGCTAGCTGTTGGAATCCATTACTAAGTTCCTCTGTCTTTGACTTTATCTCATTGTGAATTTGTCTAATTAGATAGTCAAGTTCCGACTTTAAGTCCCTCAGTTCTCTATCCTTCTTGTTCAATTCTTCAAGAAGTCTATTCTTATGAAAATTCAACTTATCTTTAATAGACATACCACCTCCTTTTCTTATTGTATTTCTTATTTGGAGTATATTTCCATGGGTGTTTATCTCTGTCAATTCGTTCTTCGAGGGCTGGCAGTCTTTTAAATGCATAATCTCGCAAAGATGAGATATCGGTCTTTATTTGGATAATTTGTGGTTCAATGTTTTCCATTATTGTTTTAGAAGCTTCTGTCAATTCCTCTTTTGCTTTGTATTTTCGGATTATTGAATTTTCAACAGACTCTTTTATCCAGATAAAAATTGGCAATACCACAAGCCAAAGTACAAGTAATATAAGAATGATGTATCCACCCATTTTTAAATCCTTAATATTTAATTTCTGGTTGCAAAGATACGAATTATTTTCAGACTGACAAAATCACCGCATTTTTACTACTATTCTAACACTTCAGATTGTACCTTTTCTACTTTTGTGCAAAAAGTCTTTCCCATTGAATCTCCGGATGACATTCCTGATAATACTTTGCCGCTAAAAACGACTCGTTCCTGCTTCTAATGTGATTATAGTCGTTATCGTCATTGTAATACAATAGAGACATATATGACAGATAATATCGTCAGCCTTCATTTCATTGCAAACAAATTTATACCATTCCACACAAAAAATGATATGATTCATCGACGGTTTCTAAAAAGTCTATATCCCTATAAACCCCAGAGAAAAAAATGGAATAATTTATTTCCATCAATGGCCTTTGAACACCTCCACGTTTATGATAACGGAACACTTCTGCCATCACATCATGTATCGGCTGCAACAGTTGGTGGTTACAGTAGTGTCCTCCATACCAAAACATATTAATGGTAGCACTATCCAAATAATAGCGAGAATGTGTACTATGGAACAAATTATTCAATGTAATATCATGTGTTGTGCTTTTTAAATTTGGCTTCATATTTTGTTGAATGCTTACAATTCTGGTCACCTTCTTCTCATAAGAGTTTTTTCCATACGGTGTATCTGTCAATATATACATAGGTTTACTTGTTTTAGGACAATCTCTTTCCAAATCCCAATTCTCCATCACATTGGCGACTGCTTTTTTCATAATAATTATTTTTTGTTCGTCTGTCATGACCCATCATTGGAAAAAGAGCTATCGAGCGGAATAACAGATGCCCACCCCTGGAGAACACCCTTCAACCAATAGTTCTATTATTCTTGTTTGTTACATTTACTTAACAGTTTTAAAGTTACTACCATTGTTCCTAAACAATGGTGAAAAGATACCCACCTCTATGAAGACAAGTTTCGGTCAATGTGCTTTTTCAGTCATTTACATTATTAGCGTTTCCCGCAGGTTTTGATAATCTAACATCATATCTTCCACGCTGTTAATGATTCTCTGACGAGGAAGATGAGTCTGTTCGTCTTCTCCAACCCCTTTGATGAAGTTTTCAATCACACAAGATTGTAGCTTGTTGTATGTGGCCAATCGGAAATCGCTCCAATTCCCAACATTTTCTCCATCAAACCAGTTGGATTCTTTTATGCTAATCCCCAAGAACCCGAGATATAAAGAGCTCATTAATTGCCGTTTGTTACACCAGCCGTAGATATTAGGGGCTTTCGTAAAATCGTTTGGTATGATAGTCACCCTTGTCAACGTATTGCTATTACTTGATGTACCATTTCTCATTTGAATGGATGTTGGGGAATCTTCGAAATATAGCTCAATTTCAGTTGAAGACCATAACGATGAAACAAAGACCTCCATTGCCAACCTAATACGGTTAAAGTCTGTTGTCCAGTCCGAAAGACACGATAGGTATTCTCTATTACCAATCTTAATCACATAATTAGTATCACAATTATACGGCTCAACAAACTCAAAAGAAAAATGTTCGACAATTATCTCATTATCGAAGATTTGAAAATAGTTTTTTGGAATATTCAGTTGATTTAAGCCAATTAACATTTGTTCAGCCATCTTTGTCGAGAAATTATCATATGCTGTTTGCTCCCCACTAATGACAGCACCACATAATTGTTTCAGTGACAATTGAGCCGATTCCAAGAAACTATCCCTTTCAAAATCTATATGATAATCCCCACAAGACGCTTCGTGAAAGGAGCCAGACACTTCATCCTTGAATATTTGAAATGATGCTTTGATATTTCTGCCGAAATCTCTTTCCTTATGGCAATCCCATAATGTATTGTAAAGAGCCAATGGAAAAACCATCTCTTCCTTTTCCTTAAAGAAAAACCAAATTGCCGGATTATCCATCCCATTGGCAACCTTAAACTCAAATGTCGAAGTGTTTTTCAGAGGTATTATTGTAACATCTTTCAATTCTACGATATAACCCCAGAAGGTTCTTTCCGTTGTGTCGTCGTCCGGCTTATCACTTTCCCACCCATCAGCATGTTGTAAATCTTCTCTAATGGTTTCTGCCTTTTCATACCACACTTCTCTTTTACCTTTAGGGAATTCACTTCGCTCTGCAATGATTTTGGTGACGACGCCTTCAATAGAATGTGTGGCAAACCCGTGATGGTCTTCATCAAAATCAAGGATTATTCCGTGTGCATTCTTATATCCTGATGGCATGATGCAAGTCCACTTCACTTTACCTCCGACAAAGAAAGGCTCACCGCAGCATTGTATCTGCCATGATTCATAGTAGATAGTACACGAATCCATCTTCGTCTCTTCGGTGATGTCGAGTTTGGCGATGTATTCTTGAAGAACCGCCATCTCTTTGGAAATATCTGTGCAGCAAGAATCACCTTTCCAAATCTCACCACATTTACCTGTTAGGCGGAGAAGATTTGTTAGCGGAAAATCTGTATGATTTAACCAAGATTGACGATAGCCATATAACCCAAAAGCATTTAGTACCCTAAAGCCTTCCGATATAATTGCTGAAACAAAATCCTTAAAAGGAACTACTTCATGCACCTTCTTTTCTACGACTTTTTCTTCTTTCGCTTCCTCACAATAATATACTTTTTCGTCGAATAAATCAATCTGTAGCATATCGTCTATATGGTTCAACTCAATATTCAATACGCCCGGCTCCCGTTCCCATGAAATATAATAGGGACCATTCTCTTTCATCAATTCTGTACAAGCCTCTATCATCGTCTCGAGCGGATTATCGCCGAGATAACTGGCATTGTACCATACTTTCTTGTCATTTATCAGCATCAATATCTGGCACCATCCGTAAGACAAGTTCTGTACATGAAATTTGAATGCGTTGTGTTTCATTGCTTAATATTATGTTATCCACTACTATTAATCAATGCAGATGCAAAGGCAGAGGTAACGACCTGTCTTTTGTTACGCAGAACGACCCTATACGTACTCGTTTCGCTCTGGGAGCTGCATTGATATTATTGCCAAGTTTCATCGTATTATCTTCAATAATCGAATTACCAGATAACCATAAGGGGCAGTTTTGTGAGACGACACGCCCCCGCAAACATCCGACAACTCGAATACTCAACCATTATTTTACTCTTATCCGTTCTCCTTTTCGACTCAAATATACTTTATCATCATTCAGATATTTCTCGACAATCTCATCATTGTCATAAAGATAGTATAAGGCGACAGTATCAGGAAGGCACTTTGCTAATAGGAGAGCGATGTCATATCCTCTTTCTTTCCAAGAGTGCCAATCATAGTGCAGATTTGTCCTATTTGTCAGAAAATCCTCATTCCATTGCTTCAGTCCTTCGCCATCTTCTATCTTGATAGAGTTCTGCCGCCCTTCTTCGTCTTCGATTGTAATCTGTTCTGAAGAACCTATCTTCCATCCTGAGTTATCGCAGAACATCTTGTCATCATCAGTTGTAGACGGCTCTATGTACACAACATATTTCTCCACGTTTTCATAGTTCCAAGGCGTAAAATCATAGACGAATTTTCTTCCTCCTGTTTCTCGGACAATCCGCTCTATTTCTTGTACTTTTTCTGTGTATTCTTCAGCCAAGCAATCGTCTATTAAATCAAGAATCGTTGACCGTACATTCTTTAACCACGGCCAATATTGGCAATCCATCAGATAGCAATTTACATTGGGACCAGCACCTTTTTCAAGAAGGAATTTGACCATTTCAGGTTCCCGCTCATAGTAAGCACACACTATGGGTGGCATCCCGTCAAAACCAAACAAATTTATGTCAGCTCCATACGACAGTAACAACTCCACAATCTCTTTGCAAACACTCTCGTTTTTTGCCTCAATAGCCATTAATTCTTCCTCAGAGTATTTCTTACTTATCATAACCCCATGAACTTTGTAATCCTCTACCGCCCTCTGAAGCACAGATTCACCATTATCGTCAAGACAATTGACATTAGCGCCTCTTTCTAATGATAGTTTTATCTGTTCAATATCCCATTCTGAACATGCCTGTAGAAGTATGTCATCTAACTTTGTGTGATTATGCAAGTTCTTGGGCATCGTCAATCTTAACTGGTCCAACGTCATTTCATAGAAAAGGTCTTTAATCTCCTCCCATGTGTATGTTCTTGGTTCTTTGATGTAGCCATAGGTGTAAATGTTTTCAACCATTCTATCAATAGCCTTCCCCGAATCAGCATCCAGAATAAGCGTACATGCCACCTTGGGACCAGTATGGCCTTCTCCCTCACAATCGATATAATACCCTTCTGTGACCTGTATTTCTCCCGAATTGGCAATCTCTTCCAATAACTCCCAGAACCAATGCAATAACTGTTCTACGGTTACATCATGGTTAAAGCTGCTATACCTCAATTTCTTGAAAGGAGTACCATTATTCTCCCAATGCAGCCACCAATAGTATAGTAGTTTGTTGGGATTATCAGCAGATATTAGTGCGGCCTTACACCATACCTGAATAGCATAGTGCAACTTTAACGTCGTTGCTACAACCAATGCATAGCTACTGTGTGGTTCTTTCATTAAACTGCGATTTATTCTATAAATCTGGTCAGGAGCCTTCAACGCAATACGTGATATACCACAATCATGTGTTGCAGTGACATCTCTCGCTATCTCTATATCGTGAAGGGAGAATTCCTCTTGAAAATTATTCACCTTGCCCATAGTTATTCACTCCATTGGATACACATTCTTCAAACAATGGTGTTGCTCTCCGTATATAAATGACAGTGACATAAAGCCGTTGTGCTTGTATTTGCCTGCTTTTAGGTAGTCATGTAGTACTGTTTCTAGCAAGTCTTTTGATGTTGCCACACTGAAAACAAGCACATACCTTCCAGTCTTATGTAATAGCTCGTCATTCAGTTTTTCACAACATGGAACTCCAAGTTTCTCAAGCTCGGACAGAAAAGAACTCAAATGGAAGTCTTTGAACTTTGTCCAAAGTCTATCCCTGAACAGCGGAGGAACGACCACAACCAATGTCTTCTTATGTTTGCTTTGAATGAATCTGATTATCGAAATGGCCTCAAGATAATCACTCTCTCTGATTGTCACATTACAGGACATTACTTCTTTCACCGCCTTCCAGTTAATATATTGTAGCTGCTCATCTTTCCGCATAGAATTCTGGTAAAAATGTTTGTATATGCTGCAATATCTCAAATCCTGACTCAACGGAAGACCTACTTCCAAGGCAAATGAGGCTTTATGCTCCACTTTTCTGTTCCAGCTTTCGATAGGCATCATTTTTGTGCCCCACTCATCGCAGAACTTGTTTTGCTTCTCAGCCCAGTTTATTCTATCAATGCTTCTCATATTTCTCTATTTCAATATATTATTATAATGGTGGTTCAACACTCTTTGTGCTGGCTTCTTGAACCTGATTATGGGGTCGATGAAATAGAGCTCCTCTCCGTCCTTTAGCACGTTGTCACCATCGGCGGAAACATCAGTCATAGCCAAATATTCATTGACGTAATAGTATCGGTTCTTAGGTATCAATCCCAATCCTTCTATCAAATAGCGGTCAATCTCTTCTTGCTTAGGAATCTTATAGATATTGGCGAAATACTTCTGAGTCAGGACAAAATGTACCTCTCCAGCATCTTGGGTAATACCCATAAAACGACAATAGGTGTTAGGAAACAAAAAGTTATGTATTACATGTTCATAGAGTGCATCTTGAGCATAAATCCGCTTGATGGCCGATTTCGCAAACGGATTTCTCAACTTCACAACCGAGCCGGTATCTCTTTTCACAATGGTCTTGTAACCAGGTATTCTCTTCCGTTCAGCGGAGTAAATCGGCTGCTCTTCCACAGGGAAAAACGCCTCATTCAAATCGTGATACACTTCTTTTCTTGTAACCATATTCTGATTCTTTCTCTTTGCAAAATTACTAAAACATTCTATTTCCCTCTGATTTCTGCAAGGCTTTCAAAAAAAAATCGTATCTTTGCAATCTCAAATAACACATCGCAATATGACAAAAGAAGAACTGGTTGGACTGAAAAGATACCAATATATACGCATCAAGAAAGACAATACTATTTTGAAAGGCTTGTTGGAGAATAGAAAAGTCGCCATCTACTTTGAGCGTTCCTACAACGATGAAATGAATCAATTCCTCAATAGGGAATACGACGTTCTTCTCTCCCTCCTTAATTATCACAATATCGCTTTTATTTATGCCCCTCTGTGGTTGAAAAATATCGATGAGTCCATCAGGTTCAATATTCCCAATAGTAATCTCAGTTCTTTGGACAACAAAATCAGCGTCGAGGATATCTACAAGATAATCGATGGCAACCTCGTCACAAAACCAATTCTCAACCTACCGATGATTCTTGTGTCCGACCCTGAGAATGAAGCCGGCTATTCCGCTGACGAACTGGGTGACGACAAAATAGGACTCTATTGCTATTACATTGAGTATGGAATGGACCTTCTGAATCGTTATCGTCCAAACGAATATCCCTGCATTTTCAATCATCCGAGCCCTGTACGATACAATAAAACTGATTCAACTGAAGAAGAAACAGATACCGTCAACGAAGATGAGGGCATATTATTCCGTGAAGGTGACGAGGAAGAACCGAATATTGCTCCCCAAGACCGAGCCGACTGGGGCGACATTGAGACTTTGTCATACGAAATTCAGTACCGCATCCAACGTCTTTATGACATGGGATTAAACGAATCCTTCATTCGTCAAATAATAGCACTCCCCGAGCCAAAGCTCAGCCCGCTTACCATCACCGACGAGTTCCGCATCCTACTGCCCGATTATAACAATATGGAGATTGTACTACACCCACTATCGAAGGCACTCTATTTCTTCTATCTCCGTCACGAGGGAGGCGTGAAGTTCAAGTACCTTCGTGACTACCGAGATGAGTTTTTCAACCTCTACAGCCTCCTCTCGCCCTGCGAAAACCCCGACAAAATCAACCAGAGTATCGACAACATCATTGACAGTACAAAGAATACCGTTAACGAGAATTGCAGCCGCATAAAATCAGCTTTCGCCTCCAAGTTCCAAGACCATTTGGCTCGTAAATACTACATCACAGGCAAACCGGGAGAACCCAAACGCATCATCCTCGACCGGAAGCTGGTGGAAGACAGGTCAGGATTGATAATAGAAAGATAGAAAGGGATGGCCTACTCTGTAACGACTCCCGAAAGTTGGATTGAATAATTGTTAATACAACAAAAACACTAAAGTCATGTTGCCAGAAGATGTAAAGAAGGAGTTAGAGAGATTCCTATTTGAATTACCTATTGAGAAGTTTTCAAAGGAATGGGAAGCTGTTCAAGCTGCCATATCCATGCTCAACTTCCCCAAGTCATTCAAAAAAGGAACTCACGTGTTTCTAACTTCATACAATAGAAATCACGAAGA
>AUXO017193342.1_pt1 | contig 10218 bp, 14 predicted proteins | sample 768731 | NCBI WGS metagenome assembly AUXO01 (sample SAMN02715735, study PRJNA202380) | gut metagenome | biome: sheep rumen | host: Ovis aries | place: New Zealand: Palmerston North | reverse complement strand
GGTCAAGAACTTGCAAAGATTACAGGACTTAGACTTATGCATAATCACGTTACAATTGAACCTGTTTTAGAGGTATTTGGAGAATGGGATTCTAATACTATTTTTGAAATAAGAGAAGCTATATGGAGAAATTTTGCTTTAACAGACAATAAAGGTCTTATTATTACTTTAATGATTGATTTTGATATATTGTCTGAACTTGATTATTTAAATTATATTGTAAACATTTTTGACGAGCCTGAAGTTTACGGAGTTGAACTTTATTCAGACCTTGAAACTCGTCTAAATAGAAACAAGACAGAAAATAGACTTAAGAATAAGGCATCTAAAAGAAATATTGAAGAATCAGATGAAAGACTTATTAGAGAAAATTACACTCATAGATGTAATTCTGTTAAAGGTGAAGAACCTTTTAAAAATTATTTAAGAATTGATAACACTGATAAAACTCCTGAAGAAGTTGCAAAACTTATAAAAGAAACCTTTGATTTGTAAAATATAAAAATAAATTAAAGGAGATTTTTTATGCAAAAAGAGAAAGAAGAAGTTTTATACTATATTGAAAATCATTTGTTTAATGATTTCTTTTATATGATGCCTCCTACTTTTATGTATATTTTTGGAGCTGGTAAAGAAGAATATGTTTTTAAACATATTAATAAGTTTTGTGAAGAAAATGGTATTGAGAATCCTTTTTCTGAAGGGGATATAAAAGTAAATACTTATGGAGTTGGAGATACAATGCTTTTAGAATTTAAGTATCTTAATATTCCTGAAACAGAATGTCCTGTAAATATGGCTAATTATTTTTTACTTAGCGAAGATAAAAGATTTGCTCTTGTTTTTGCAGTTGAACTTGCTGGAAAAGGAGAAATTGGGACATATATTAATCTATATGGAGAAGATAGTGATGAAGTTAAAAACCTTAGAGATATTGCTTATCTTTGTGCTATAGATTGTAATAAAAATAGATTTAATTTTGGACAGTTTGATAAAAATACTAATTTTGTTCAGCTTGCAATTGAAATATTTGAAGACCATAATAAAAAGAGAGGTTAAAACCTCTCTTTTTTTTTATTTCTTTGTATTTTCTCCTTGAGATAACTCTTCTTTGGTTTGTGTTTGTTCTTCAAGAGAACCCCAAAGTTTAAATTCTGTATTTGGTTCTAAGTATTTCTCAACGTTTTCTACAAGTACTAATTTTTCACCAACTTTTCCAAAAGTATAAGATTTTTCTTCTGTAATTGTAAGAATTACTCTATTATGAGCTATATGATATTGTCCATCATATTTATAATTTCTAGCAATTTTAAATTCAAAAGAATTATCTTTTCTTAATGTAAGAGTTGGAACAAAAGTATCTCCTTCTTTTGGAGTTCCTGTATAAACTCCATAAGTTATTTCTGTAAAATCTTCAAATTTTGGAGAAATAACTTTTTTACCTTTTCCTAAAATAAAAATTGCAGAGATTGCTGCAGCAAGTATTAAAATAAGAATAAGAATTTTAGGAAACTTACTCTTTTTTTTATCTTTTGTTTTTACTTCTTTTACTTTCTTTTCTTTTTTCATTGAAAACTCCTTTTATGGTTTACATATTCCACAAGGGGAATAACCTTCTTCTATCATTTTGCTTCTAGTAGAATCTACGTCTTTTCTATTCTTTTCAGAAGGAAGTTTAGAACAAGATTCTAAATGAAATTTATTTGAATTTATATTTATTATATAATGATTTACTTCTTCACTATTATTATTGTTTGAGCTACTATTTTCTTCGATTTGATTGCTTTTTTCTGAAAGGTGATTATCTCCAGTTTTATAATCAATATCTACATTTGGCTGAACATTAAATGCATATACACAAAATGATATTTCATCGTCTTCCATTGACTGTGCTTCCATTAAAAGTCCAGAACAAAGGAGATTTTCTCCTTCAAAAATAGGAGTTACCCTATATAAGCAGTGATGGTTTGTATCTTTTACATACTGAGCTATTTCGTTTTCAAAATTAAGCATTCCGTCAATATTTAAATACCTAGTACCTGTTATTAAATTCTTTGGATTATCATTTTCTCCAGCAAGCTGAAATCCAATTAGGTGACACCTATTATATAAATATTTTCCATCAACAAAATCGTATTTATTTTGTACCCAACCACTTGGCTTTACATTTCCAATACTTCCTCTTTCTTCTGTTGGCATAATTTTTGTACAAATATTTGCAAAAGCTACTCCACATCTTCCAAGAGAATCTAATTCTGAATATTTTTCAAAAGGTTGAAGAGTGTAATCTTTTTCGGTAAAAAATGGTTTATTATCATTTATATAGACCCAAGCTTTTCCTGTATATGTTGGAATTTCAAAAGAAGTATTGTTTGAAGTATTTTCTTTTGTCTCAATTATCTCTACTTCTTGTGAATTGTTTTCTTCTATTACTTCAACTTCTTTTTTATCTTCATCTAAAGTTTCTGTTTCAGAAGGAGTTATAAGAATTGGAGTAATAGGTATGTCTTCTATAACTTCTTTTTCTTCTACATCTTTTACTATATAATTTTCTGAAGTAGAAGAAACTTGAGAAGCTTCTATACTATCTTCTTTTTGATAGGAAAAGTTTTCTTCTCCGACATTTATAGTTTGTCCACAGCCTGTTAAACTAAAGATTAATACAAAGCTTAATATACTTAAAAATTTTTTGTATTTGTTCATAAAAAGCTCCTTTTTATATTTACTATTATATTATATCACAAAATGCCTTATTTTTCATTATTTTGAGCTCAAAAAATACAAAAAAAGAAGAGCATTTGCTCTTCTTAATAAGTATTTTTAATATATTTTGTTGGCACATTTTCTACGAGCCATACTCCGTCTTCAGATTTTGAAAATTTAAATCCGTCTTCATACATCTTTTTTGTATCAATTTCTAAAATTACAGGCTTTCCGTGGCGAAGTCCAATTTTTTTTGCTTCTTCTTTAGATACTGAAAGATGAACATTTACACGACACATTCCTTTAATTAAACCATCTTTTAAGATATTTGTATAAAAAGTTGTGCTTGTTCCATGATATAAAACATCTGGAGGAACCATTTCATTTTTTTTATAAGAAATCCCTTTTACTGAGTGTCCGTGAAAGGCTTTTATTTTAGTATAGTTTTCATTAAAAGCATATCTCGTTTCATTTTCTACAAGATATTTCAAATCTTCTAATGTTCCAAATTCTGTGTTTTTAAGAAGTTCTTCTACGTCTACCCATCCTTCAGAATCAATATCTAAATTGTACTTTTCTGGATGATGTCTAAGTACATAACTTAAAAATTTACTTTTTTTATTTAAATTCATTTTTTATCCTCTTTTATTTTTTTCTATAAAATGCAAAGGATATGATATTTTTATTATTTTTCTGTTTTCTTACAATAATTACATATAAATTGACCGTTTTCTATAATTCCTTGATATTTATAGAAACCTGTATCACATTTGCTGCATTTTATAATTTCTTGTGTTTTTATTTTATTTAATGCTTTAGGAAGAATTTTTTTAAATTCTACTCCATTCGTACTATAATCTTTTATATCTTTTCTCTCTGTACACCAAGTACATATATATCTGCCTAGTTCTGCGTGTTTTTTAAGGTCTTTTTTATCTCTTATTTCATAACAACCAAAACAATAATCAGTATCTAAATTTAAAATTTCTTTGTATAGATTTATTGCATTATCTAAAATGACTTTTTCTTCTATCATTTTATCTTCTAAAATTCCATCAAAAATATCTGAATCCATCCATTCAAGATTTTCGTAGTAATTATAAAAATCTTCTTTTCCAAGTTCCAAACAAGCATTTTTTATTGCATTTCCCCATCCTGCAGTTGTTAATATATAATCAATTCCATCATCTGCTGTGGTATCCATTCCTATTTTTTCAAAAGTAGCAAAAATATTATCCCTTATTTTTACTAAAAGTTCTTTTGTTATCATTTTTTCGTATTTTTCTGGAATTTTATATTCTTTCATAAAAATCTCCTTAGAACAAAATATTTTTATAGTATAATTATATCATATTTCCATTTAAATTCAAATTATTTCAAATTTAAACTTTTAAAACCGCTGTATATCTGATATAATATACTATATATAAATTACAGGGAGGTTTTTTATGAATGATATGCCTATTTTTCTTACAGCAGATACAGAGTTTGATGTAAGATACGAAAAGCTCAAGGAAATTATTTTGGAATCTAATAAAATTACTTTTTTAGGTGGAGCTGGTGTTTCAACTGGAAGTGGAATTCCTGATTTTAGAAGTGCTAATGGTTTATATAACAATGTTCCTGAAGAATTTAAGGATTATAAGCCTGAGTTTTTACTTTCTCATAATTGTTATGTTGAGAAGCCTAAAATTTTCTATTCTTTTTATAGAAAATATATGGATGTTAGACCTTATGAACCAAATGATGTCCATAAGTTTTTAGCATTTTTGGAAGAGAATGGAAAGATGCTTGGAATTGCTACACAAAACATTGATATGCTTCACGAAAAGGCTGGAAGTAAGAAGGTTTATAAGGTTCACGGAACAATCGATTCTAATCATTGTTCTAAGTGCGGAAAATTATTTGATATTAATGCTGTTTTTGACAGCAATGAAGAAATTCCTCATTGTGAATGTGGTGGACAGATTAAGCCAGATGTAGTTTTGTATGGAGAAAAGATTCCTATGGATGCTTGGAATAAGGCTGCTGAAACTATGGAAGCGGCAGATTGTCTTATTGTTTGTGGTACTTCTTTAAAAGTTTTTCCTGCTGCAAATCTTGCGTCTATGTTCTATGGAAAGTATTTAGTAGTAATCAATAGAGAATCTACTGAATATGACTCCTGGTCTGACGTTGTTTTTAGAGAGGATATGAATGATGTTTTTGGAAAGCTTATGAATGATTCTTCTTTAATCTCTAAGATTTCCAATAAGGCATAAAGTTTTATTTTATATTAAGTTTTATAAAATTTTCGTAAAATAGAAGAGTATTATACTCTTCTATTTTTTATGGAGGTTTTTGATTTTGAATAATTTAAAACAAGATTTAGCAAGTGCTATATTTGGACTTATAATAGTTTTTTCATTTATATTTATTCTTTATAAGATTAATCCAGATTATGCTTTTTATATTGTTTTGCCTAAGAAAAGTACTGAGGTTGAGATTTTAGATTACAATATCTCTACTTATGAGGGAATGGATGATGGTGGATATTATTTTTATTCTTTATATGAATGTAATAGCGTTGGAATTTTAGAAGATTCTTTTAATGGAGAAAATTTTTATTTTAGTTTAAAAGAAATGCCTGAAAAAGGAGAATGTTTAAAAATTTATATCTATGAAAAAGATGGTGAGTGGATAACAAATCCTTTTGGTGTTGAAAATTTTTATATGATAATTGCTTTTATATTAGTTTTTCCTATTGTTGGAATTTATATATTTTTTTATCATTTATTTTTTATTTTAAAAAATTTATTCTTTGGAAACTATGATTAAATCTAAATTTGCTTGTTCTTTAGTAATTTAAAGGATAATATATATTTATAAATGTTTTAAGGAGAATTTTTTATGGATAAAGCTACTTTGTATATTGTAATTCCTTGTTATAATGAAGAGAAAATGCTTCCTATAGCAAAGGATATGTTCTTGGATAAGTTAGAGTCTTTAATGTTTTCTAAAAAGATTTCTTACAATAGCAAGATTTTGTTTGTTAATGATGGAAGCAAAGATAATACTTGGAAACTTATTAAATCTTTTGCTGATGAAACAGATGAAATTGTTGGAATTTCTCAAAGTAAAAATAGAGGTCAGCAAAGTTCTTTAGTTGCTGGACTTATGGAAGTAAAAGATAAATGTGATATTGCTATTACTATGGATTGTGATGGACAAGATGATATAGATGCAATAGATAGAATGATAGATGCTTATTATGGTGGTTGTGAAGTTGTTTATGGTGTTAGAGATTCTAGAGATACTGATACTTTTTTTAAAAGAAATTCAGCTCTTTTGTTCTATAAATTAATGAATTTAATGGGAACGCCTGTTATTTATAATCACGCAGAATATAGACTTATGAGTTCTAAGGTTTTAAAGTCTTTTAGCGATTTTAAAGAGGTCAATATATTCTTAAGAGGACTTTTTCCTTTAATTGGATTTAAAAGTACTTGTGTTTATTATACAAGAAAAGAAAGAGAAGCTGGAGAAAGTCATTATCCTTTTAGTAAAATGCTTAATTTGGCACTTGATGGTATTACTTCTTTTTCTTCTGTGCCTCTTAGACTTATTTTTATGTCTGGAGTATTTTTGTTTTTAATAAGCATTATTTTTATGATTATTTCTCTTGTTTTGTATGGAAAAGTATCTATTCCTGAAGTTATATTTTTTGTTGGAAGTTTGAATTTGACAGCTCTTGGAATAATTGCTGAATATATAGCAAAAATTTATATGGAAGTTAAACATAGACCTGTATTTATCATTGAAGAAAAAACAGAGAATTTCACTTAAGTATTTACTTTGAGCTTAATGCATTGTATAATAATAAAAGAAAATTTAAATTTTGAGGTGTTTTATGGGAAAAGAATATAAGTTTGATGGCTCAGTATATAAGTTTTTAGGAATGATGCAATGGACTTTAACAGTAAGAAAAGCTTATGAAGAAGGTCATCCTGAAGGATTTAAAGTAGCTACAGACCCAGAAGTTAATAAAAAAGTTGCAGAAGAATATGGAATTACAGAAAAAGCTGTTCTTTATGAGCTTGTTAGACTTGGAAAAGAAGCTGAAGGAACTTTGGAATATAATTTATATGAGATGGATAGACTTAAAAGATTTTCAAATGGAAAAACTTTCCTTTCTCAGCTTAAAAGCGGGGATGTAGAAGTCAACGAAATTGACGATTTTATTGAATACTGGCATAGAAATCAAGATGAAATAAGTTCTCTTAGAGAATATCTTGGACTTTCTGAGGAACAGTTTTCAAAATGGGCTAAAGAAGGTAATGAAATTTTATTAGAATTTATTTAAAAATGTGGGGGATTTTTTATGGAAGATAAAAAGGATTATATTTTTAAATATAATTTAAAAGATGCTTGGTTTGAAGATTTTTATGAAATCAAAATCTATGATAAAGACATTGATAATGTAATAATTAATGACTTTGATGATGACGATGAAGATGTTGTTTGCAAAGTTTTTACTTTGTCTAGAGATGGAATAGAAAATATTAAAAGTCTTCTTACTGAAGAACTTTTAACATTAAGTAGTGAATCTCTTGAATTTCCTATGGTACTTGATGGATGTATGAATAGATTTACTTTAATCAAAGGTGATAAAGAAAATATTCTTTATGGAGATAATTTATGGGCTTTTGAAAAAGACAATTATAAAGACGATAAACATCCAAATGCTGATAAAATTATTAAACTTTTTTATGATGTTAAGGAAATTCTTGACAGAGAAAGAATTGATACTAGACATTTAAGTCTTGATATTGATTAATCTTTTAGGAGGTTTTGGGTATGTTAAAAATAGTACAGACTAACAAAAAAGGTGAAGAAGAAGTTTTTGAAATTATTGATGAAAATAATAAACTCACTAAAAAAGGAGCTTTGTTTTTAATCCTTTCTTGTATACAGGAAATTATTGCTGATATTGCAGTTATTATGGCTGTTGTAAGCATTGTTCGAAAAATTAAAAAGATTAAAAAATTTTAAATTTGATAAATTTTAGTTAAATTTTTTATGAGAATCTTAATGTTTTAATTGAGATTCTCTTTTTTTTGTGGTATTCTAATATTAGAACAGTAGGAGGTTTTAGAGATGAGTACTTATTATAGTTATTATATTGGATATAGAGATAAGGATACTGGATTAATTTATCCTCTTGGACCTTTTGATTGTTTTGGAAAGCTAAAAGCTGTTATATCTAGGTCTAGAAGTTTTGCTTCTGACTTATACGATGATTTTTATCCTATAGATGATGATAATGTTAGTAAAGAACTTAAAGAAAACCTTGGGTACAAAGAATCTGATGGAACTTATTCTTTTGAAGGGAAGTATTTAGATGTAAAAGATTTACCTTCTGGAAATTATATAAAATCTGGATACTTTCTTATTTCAGATATAGAAGAATATATAAAAACTGATTGTGATAGTGAAGGACTTTTTTACGACAAACTTACTCCAACTATGTATGCTTTGAAAATGCATAATGAACTTGCTTTTGGTCCTCCAAAGGAAAAACTTGATTGTGAGGGTAATGTTATAGAGCAATATAGTTGTGCTGATTATGCTTACTTTTCATATCCTGATTATTTATCTAAGGAATATGAATCAGATGTTATTCGACAACATATTGGAGTTTTGGAAGATTATGATTTTCCAAAAGATTTTGAAATTGTTGTTTTAGAGACTGAAACTTAAAATACTTGTATTAAAGTTAAAATTAGTATATATTAACAGTAAGATAAGGGAAACTTAAAACGTTTCATAAACCTTTAGTAGGTTTCTTTGTATACATAAATGTAACAAAGTGGTGCGTTTAGCTTAGCTGAGCTGGTGCAATTAAGTTTCTTAGTATAATCAAGGGGATGAACTAAGAGAAAAAAGAGATAGAGTTTTGCTTTATCTCTTTTTTCTTTATGTTGACTATTTGTTTAATATCTGATACAATATGTATTATTAGTGGAGGTGTTTATGGCTACTGTATTAGAAATTTTTAAAGAAAAAGAAAAAGAATTTGGAGTTGTTGAGGCTCTTAAATTTTTAGATAAGTTCATTCAAGAAGTTCCTGAAATCACTATAGACCTTGAAAACGAGATTTTGGATTTTGGGGATTATTTTGTTGACAATTTTGACGAACAGACAGAAAAAGAAAGATTTGAAGTTTGGGGCATTGAAGATGCTTTAATTTTACAGCTTTATGATACTATAGCTGAACAGCTTGAAGTTGAGAGTGAATTTTTTGAAAATTGTGAAAATATCTTAACTTCTATCGATAGACCTATGATAAAAGAAATGGAAAAGCTTTATGATGCCATTGTTTTTTATCCTGGTGTCAAAGAGATTTTTTGTGAATTTGGTGACAAATATCATTTTTCTTGTCAGCTTGAAGAAGAGTTAAATAACGAACAGATTTTTCAGTTAAAAAGTATTTTAGCTAAGGGAGTAAAGGACGATGGATGTATTCTTGTAGACCTTGTTGATAAAAAAATTGCTACAGCTTTCCTTATAACTGAACACGAAGTTAAAACTATTGTTCCTAGATACATAAAGAAGCTTCATAATATAGACCTTGAAACTGGAGAAAAACTTCCAAAGCATAAAGGTTATAAATATATTGAAGCTAACAAACTTACAGAACTTATTTCTATGGGAAAATAAAAAAAGAGAATCATTTGATTCTCTTTTTTTATAAAGTTACTTAATTACAACTTCTCTCATTGTAACCTTTTCATCCAGTAACTCAATATTTGCTTTAGCATCTTCAACTATAGACTCCATTCTTGTTCTAATAGTATGAAGAACTTCAGCAACAGCATTTTCAGGAGACTGAGCAATTACTTCAGAAAGTTTAATTCCAAGTTCAGGAATACTGTAGAGATAGAAAATATCTCCGTTGGAATCGGTCATTCTTTTGTAAAGAGTTGCTGTTTTTTCTTTTCCATTCATAACAAGCCCTTTAATCTCGATGTTTACTCCATTGTTTTCTACATTAATCATCTATTTTTCCTCCTTAAAATTTTTTACCTTTTTTATTATATGTTTTATATTTCGATAATATCAGTTTATAAAAATTTTATTTATTTTTCAATGTATAAAATCTCTATTTCATTGACTGTTTTTTGTTTTAAAACTATAATATTTAAAGAATTATTTTTAATTAGGAGGAATGTTATGTTATGTTTTATAATATTAAAATTTTAAACAGAGATTGTACACTTGTTTAAAAATATGAAAATATTAAAACAACCGATTATGTTGATACTGTAGTATTTCATAGAGATTCTTATACTTTTGTTAGTTTTGTCCTAGAAGGCAAGATTTATGAGCTTATAGTTCCACTTGATTGGTGTGTAATGGTCTATTTTGATAATCCTTACAAAAAAGCTGATTAAATATATTAATTTTTTAGGTGTTTTTATGGTAGATGTAGTAAAAGAAATTGTTTCCTCTAATTCCATACCAGTTATAACTTTA
>AUXO013405643.1_pt1 | contig 10218 bp, 7 predicted proteins | sample 768731 | NCBI WGS metagenome assembly AUXO01 (sample SAMN02715735, study PRJNA202380) | gut metagenome | biome: sheep rumen | host: Ovis aries | place: New Zealand: Palmerston North | reverse complement strand
TAATTAATTCTTTCATTTTATTATAACTTTTTTCTTTAAAATGAACATCTCCAACACTTAATACTTCATCAATTAGCATGATATCTGTTTCTAATATAGCTGTAATTGAGAAAGCAAGTTTTGAATACATTCCAGAAGAATAACTTCTAACTGGTCTATATATAAAGTCTCCAAGTTCTGAAAATTCTATTATTTCATCTACTTTTTTATCAATTTCTTCTTTACAATAACCAAGAAGCATTCCAGATAAATAAATATTTTCATATCCTGTTAATCTTTTTTGAAAACCTACTCCGATTGAAAGAAGAGATATTGTATTTCCATGTAAGTTAATACTTCCTTTATCAGGTGAAAATATTCCTGATATTGCTCTTAAAAGAGTTGATTTCCCACTACCATTTTTACCACATATACCAAGTATTTGTCCTTTAGGTACTTCAAATGTAACTCCTTTTACTGCTTTAAATATTTTGCCAGATCCTTTTCCTTTAAGACCATTTTTCTTCAAAGAAAATCTTTTCATATCTCTATAATACACATGTAAATCATTTACACTAATTGCTATTTCATCTTTTTTCTTCATTATTTCATCACCTTAACATATGTATTTTCATATTTATAAATAGTTTTTATTCCTAATATAGATAAGAATAATCCTATAAAGAACCATATCATTGTCCATAGAATAACTGGAGAACTTTTATATATTAATACATTTCTTAAATTATAAATAATATTGGCAAGTGGATTTAAATCTAACAATAAAGTTCTATATACTGCATTATGAACTCTAGAAGCTAAATCATAAAATACACCAGTCATATAAAATACCATTCTAAGAGAAATATTTATTATATTTGTTAAATCTTCTGCAAATACACCTAAATGCATAACTATAGAACTAATTCCAAATGTTAATATAATTAGTGTGATTATTAATGGGAAAAACCAAAGTATATACCATGAAACTGGAACTTTATAAATAATCATAAAAATAAATACTAATAAAAATGAAACTCCCATTTTAAATAAATTAACTCCCATTTTTACAAGTAATAAAACAAATTTAGGTAAATAAACTTTAGTTACTGTATCTTTATTGCTAGATACTAATTTAACACTTGCAACAACTGTTTTATTGAAAAAATTCCATACACTTAAACCAATAAATACAAAAATAGGAAAATATTCCACTTTTGATTTAAAGATAACACCTGCTATAAACATATAAATAAACATAAAACAAAGTGGTTCTAATATCATCCATATCCATCCTAAATATGAATTTATAACCTCTGTTTTTAATTCAGCTTTTGTAGCATAAATGATGTAATTTTTATACTTTTTTAAATCATTAAAAAATCTTTTCATTTTTTTCTCCTTCGAGTACATATATATATTTTACCATAAACAATAAAATTTATATAGTAAAAAAGAAACAACAAATTAATTTTGTTGTTTCTAATATAACTTTTTAGTCATAACTTTTTCTTTTTCTTGCATTTGTTTCATAATATTAAGTGAACTTTCAAGTCCATTTTCTATTGTATAATAAGGTTTCCATCCAAGTTCATTAATCTTATTTGATGATAATATTGCTTTTGTTGCTGTTGAGTATCCTCTTCTTTCAACTTCATCTGGTAACTCAAATACTACTTCTTTATTATTATAATTAGCTAATATCTTTGCTAAATCTCTTAATCTAATATTTGAATTTTCATCAGCTATATTATATGCTTCACCACGTTTACCATTATTAATAATATAAAGCATTGCATCAACAACATCTGATACGTGTGAATAAGAATAAAGCTGTGTTCCTTCACTTTTTAAAACAATATCTTCATTGTTAAGTGCATTTCTAATGAATTGAGCTAATGCTTTACTATCATCCTTTGCCATAGTAGGTCCATAAACTCTACTAAGTCTTCCAATTACGATATCCATGTCATATTGTGAGATATATGATTGACATAAAGCTTCACATAGACGTTTACTTTCTGGATATCCTGCTCTTACAGTATTGCAATTTATATAACCAGAATAATTTTCATCAAATAGATCTACATCTCCTCTATTTTCACCATATATTTCAACAGATGACATCATAAATACTCTTTCTGGTTTATGATTTATACAATAATCTAATATATTATTCATACCAATAATATTAGTTGTTATTGTTCCAACTGGATCAGTTGAATATTGCTTTGGATGAGTATTACTAGCTGCATGAATTATATAATCAAAATCAATATCAAAATTAAATTTATCACAAACATTTTGAATTATATACATAAGATTTCCATTACTATTTTTAGAATATTCTTCTAAATCATAATAAGAGAATCTATTTATCAATTTCTTCTCATTCCTACATAACATATATATTTTAATATTATCATTATACTCATTATTTCTATACATAAGTACATCCACTAAGAATGAACATATTAATCCACTAGCACCAGTAATTAAAATACTTTTATTTTTAAACTTATCAAAATTAATTGTTTCACCAACTCTAATAACATCTTTTAAATAATCTTCATTTTCTATAAAATTCATATTATCTCCTATTTCTTAATTAAAGCTTTTTTGTAATTTTTTGCTTGAACTAGAGCTTCAAATATTTCTAAATCTTCTTGAGTAGTAATTTTAAAATTCAATTCTGAACCTGGTGATAAGAATACTTCTTCTCCAAGTTTCATCATTACAGAACAAGGTGCTACTACACCTAATTCTCCTCTTCTTATCATTTCTTGATATGCTTTATATAATTTTCCAAATCTAAATGTATGAGGAGTTTGAGTTCTCTTTGTATTATCTCTATTTAATTGTTCATCACAATGATTTTGATCTTGTGTTGTTACAATTACTTCATTACAAGGAACATGGGCAACTGCATTTCCTTTGCTTATACAAGAAGCAATTGATTCAGAAATAATATTGCTTGAAATTAATGGTCTATTTCCATCGTGTACCATAACAATATCATCTTCACCTAATCCTTTTTCTTTTAATAAATTTAAACAATTTGTTATAGATTGTTGACCTGTTTCTCCACCAGGAATAATATACTTTAGTTTAGTAATTTGATATTGTTTTGCATAAGCAGCTAATACAGGAATCCATCCTTCTAGGCAAGCAACAATTATCTCATCAATACTTGGGTGATTTTGAAATGCTTCCAAAGTATAAATAATAATTGGTTTATCCTCTACTGTAATAAATTGTTTAGGAATGCTATTATTCATTCTGCTTCCTACACCGGCAGCAGTTAATAATGCAACACTTTTTACGTTATAATCATTCTTCATTTTTATAAAACCCTCCTTAAAGATTATATTTATAACATAATTCACTCATTTGGTGATTTATTATATCACTTTTAATGCTTAAAGTCAAATTTGCTCATTATGAGTTTTTCTTTTTCCAAGCATTGTATGCTTTTAAAACTTCTTCATTTGTTAAATATTTATCATTTATATTATCATATCTAAGTACTGATAATTGATATTCTTCCATATCAAAGTAATTTAAATAACATGCTTTAAATCTTGATTCAATGTTATCAATAAATTCTTGAGATAAATGATTTATAAATTCATTTTCATAATATTTTGGACTATTTTTCTTTAAATAACTCTTATATTCCATGTCTTTAATATAAGATTCTTCAAATAATAATTTATTAAAATCTTGTATTTTTGATGGGAATACAAGTTTTTGTCCATTATATTTTTCTTCTTTCCCATCTCCAAATATAGATTTATTAAATATTTTATTTCCTATATTTCCAGAAGAATCTACATAATAATTAGTATTCTTATATTTATTTATTAATTTATTATATTTCTTTTCTAATCTTTTTAAATTTGTAAACGCAAGCATAAAAATAAGTATTTTCATTTTTATACTTCCATGAGCAAATCCTCTTAAATTACATTTTCTCCATTTTACACTTATAAATCTGTTATACCATTTAATTTTAAGATTAAACATTTTTTGTTTCTTTTTATCATTTGGAGCATAATCAAGTGGTACTAGACTTATATAAAAGCCATCATCAATATCATTATCTATATCAATAGGTACATTAGCATCTCTTAGAAATGTACAATTAAGCATAAATTTTGAAAAATTATAATGATATTTCTTTTCAGTTTTATTATTTTGTAAAAAATACATATCATTATTATCTTTTTCTAATATATTACATAATTTTTCATAATCATTTCTTGGTAAAGCAAGTGTTAATGGATGTTGCCATAAAGATCCATAGTCTTCTATACCTTTTTCTTTAAATAAACAATTTTTATCTGATACAAAATATTTAAGTTTATTTTTTTTACATATATTAGAAACATAGTTTGCCATGTCTAATGAAATCTTTTGCATATGTTTTAGTTTTTCAGGTGTAAAAATAATTGAAACATAATCTTTATAATTACTTGGTAAATCATACTTTTCAACATATGGCCCAAAATCAACAATTGTCCATTTATGATGTGATATTCTTTTAACTGGATCTAACCACTCCATGTATTTAGGTCCATAAATTGTTTCCATGAAATTATAAGGATTCTTTTTATTCATAACAGTAATACCCTCAAATTTAACATCCTCATATTCTTCTATTCCATCTATTGGGTATCCACCATGATTTCCATTTATTACAGCATCATCTAAAATCCATTTTGCTTTTTCTTTCTTTACACAATGACGTAATCTATTTTCAATACTATTTAATATAAAATTAGGAACAATATGACTAAAAAGAAAAATAAGTGGTTTTGAAAAAGTACTAGATTTTTTAGGAATACTTTTAAATTCTTTATAAACTTGTATACATCTAATATAAAACAATTGTGTAGAAACAAATTTTCTTAAAAATTTATTACTCGGTAAATAACTCCATGTAAAAATATCTATAAAAACACCGATATCTTTATTATTTTTTTCCCATCTTTTTTGAAGCATATGAGTATTTATTAATTCTATTCTAGAACTTGTTCTTAAATGTTTTTTATCTGTTTTTCTACATCTATAAAAGAATCTATTATGATCTAATTCTTTTTCAACTACATCTAAAAACTTTTCATACTCTTCTATAGTCATGTCTACATCAATATCATCATCCCATGGAATAAATCCTCCATGTCTAAGTTGCCCAAGACAAGTTCCTCCACCAAGAGAATATTTGATATTATGTTTTCTACAAATCCTATCAAATTCTTTTAATATTTCTAATTCCATTAATTGAAGAGCTCTTAAACTTTTATCACGTTCTGTATTCAAAAATATCATAGTATTTCCCCATTTCAAAAAATATTTTAATTTTTATTTAATAATTTTATCAAGTACTCTTTTACTTGAATGAGCATCATCTAAATAATTAAATCTTTTATTAAATTTTTCATACTTTTCTTTATAAGTATTCCAATAATTATCAATATTTTTTATCTCATTATATAAATCTTCTTCTTTTTGTACAATTGGTCCAGGTAATTCATCTAAATCAATATAAAAATCTCTTGCATTATTTTTATAATCATCTAAATCATACATATAAAAAATCATTGGTCTTTTTAAATTAGCATAATCAAAAAATACACTTGAATAATCTGTTATAATCATATCACTTAAAATATATAAATCATTTATATCACTATAATCTGATACATTATATATAAATCCTTCATATTTACTTAAATCAATTGCTTCTGCTACTAAATAATGAGTTCTAAATAATATAACATAATCTTTTTCAAATTTTTTTCTAAATTCATCAAAATCAATACCCAACTGATATGTATATCCAGTTCCTACTTTATATTGATCATCTCTCCAAGTAGGAGCATATAATATAATCTTTTTATCACTTGGAATACCTAAATTCTTTTTTAATAAATCTACGTATTTTTTATCAAAAGTAAATAATGCATCATTTCTTGGATAACCAGTTTCTAAAATACACTTGTCTTTTCCAATCTTTTTTAAATTAAAAGCACTTATATACTTTTCAGTAACAAATTTAGATGGTGAAACCATATAAGAGTATCTTGATGCATCATACTCATATAACTCTGACCATTCTTTAACTGTATGCATTGCATTTTTACCTTTAACTTCAATATCAAATCCAAGTTTTTTAAGTGGTGTACCATGCCAAAATTGTACATATACTTGATTTTCTTTTGGTACTATATAATCAGATAATCTAGATGGAGTGAACCAATATTTTGCTTTAGCAAATGTTTCTTTATATTCATCAGAATGATATTTTACTACTTTTGTATTTCTATTTTTTTCTAGAAATTTGAATTCTTCTGGATGAATAAATGCCCATACAAATTTATAATCTTTATATTTTTTATCATTAAGCATTTCTAAATAAATAGCTTTTGGGCTATCACAATATTTTCTTCCATTAAATGCTTCAAAAACACATAGTTTATCATCAACTTCATATTTATCATAAAAAGTCATATATATTTTTTTAAGTTTTTCTGTTCTCTTTTTTGTCATATATTCTCTTAGAAAAACATTTTTCCTTCCAATATAAATTAATGAATTCTTAACAGCTTTTTTTAATTTTCTTTTTACTCCCATTTTTATCTCTCCATATTCTTAATTATTAAATCTACTATTTTCTTAGTACTTGTTCCATCTTGAACATCTATATATTTATTTTTATAATTATATAAGGCTTCCATATTATATTTATCTTTTGCTAAAAAATTAGCTAATTCTTTTGCATTTTCAAATACACAACCTGGCATTTCTTTATATAAATCTATATTAATTCCATTATTCTTTTTATAATTATCATAATCATATACATAATATAATGTTTTTTTATTTAGTATTGCTGCTTCAATAGCTATACCAGAATAATCAGTAATAATATAGTCAGCTATAGTTATAAGTTTTAAAGCAGAATACTTATCACATGTAAATACTTTGTCATTTACTTTTAATGCTTGATTAGCATGTCCTTTAACAATTAAATTGTATTTATCAAAATCTATATTATCAATTAGTTCTATTGTTTTATCTTCTGTTTCATTTCTAAAAGTTGGTGCATATAAAATATTTTTTTTCTTTTTAAGTTTTTTATAATCCTTAAGTATTTTATTTTTTAATTTATATTCATTTTCTAAAAGATAATCCATTCTAGGTAATCCATAATTAAGAAAATACTTTTCATCATAATTAAATGCTTTAGAAAAATATTTTGTCATGCATTTACTACCAGAAATAATATAATCATAATTTTTATGCATATTTAATATTTTTGCAGTTTTTTCATCTCTTCCATATTTATTTCCAAGTGTTTGATAAGCAAATTTTTTAATAGCCCCCATCGAATGCCAAATTTGAATTATTTTTAAAGATTTTTTATGTTTAACTGATGATACCGCTATTGTAAAAGAGTCAGTAACACATACCTTGGCATTAGCTAAATTATTTAAACAATCAAGAGTATACTTTATATTTCCAAATATACCACTTGAAAAAGATGTAATTCTTTTACACAAAAATACACATTCAATATTTTTATTTTCTTTTAATAGTTTATTTTCAATTAATTTAAAATCTAACGATTTTCTAGAATCTAATCTACTTATAAAAACTACTTTATTATTTTTAGTTTTTTTAAACTTCATAAAAAAGTATATTATATTACAAATAAATTTAATTATATAATAAAACAGACTCATTAATTCCTCCAAATCTCCCTTTTATACCCTTCTATAGTTAATTGTAATATATTTTTGTTTTTTAAGCAACACTTTAAAAAAACAAGTAGTTTTTTTACTTGTTTCTATTTTTTTTATTTCTTTCAATTATTACATCTGTTTTAAGTACTAAATAAAGAACAACAAGTACTAATATGATATAACATACAATTACTATTTTTTTATTTCCAAGTGAATAAAATACTGTTGTTATAGAAAACATAATATTAATTGCATATATTATTAACAAAGTACTCTTTTTATTAAATCTTTTTAAAAATTGATGATGAATATGTTCTTTATCTGCATGATCAATTTTTTGACCCTTTAGTTTTCTTCTAATGATAGCAAATAATGTATCCATAATTGGAATAGCAAGTAAAAACATTGGAATAATTAATGATGTTAATGTAGTAGTTTTAAATCCAATTAAAAATATTACTGAAATCATAAGTCCTAAGAATGTACTTCCTGCATCACCTTGATATATTTTAGCAGGTGGAAAATTATGAACAAGATACCCAAGAGTACTTCCAAGCATTATTAAACTAAGTATTACATCTAATCCTTCAAATTTGTTTAATATAAAGCCAAGAACAGCAATTGTTAAAAAATAAATTGATGAAATTCCAGCACATAGTCCATCAAGCCCATCTATTAAGTTAATAGCATTAATAATAGCTACTATTATTAAAATTGTTAAAAATGGTGATAAAAATCCAAAATTTAAATTAAGTCCAAACATTGAAGCTTTAGTAAGTTTAAGTCCACCATAAAATACAACTATAGATGCTACCACTATCTGAACTATTACTTTATATTTGTTTGGCATTGGTGTTTCACTTTTAGTCATATCATCAAATAATCCTAAAAGCATAATTAAAAATGATGATATTAGTATTGAAAGCATTAAATTATTTTTAGGAGCAAATATCATGTACCCAAGTAAAAATGCTAAAAATATTCCAATTCCACCAAGAAGTGGCATAGGTTTAGTATGTATCTTTCTTTTATCATTAGGTATATCTAATACTTTTAAAAACACTGCTACTCTTTTCATCATTTCAACAAATATAAGTGATGATAAAAATGTAACAAATACAATTATTAAAATATTATGACCATTTACTTCTAAATGTTCCATAAAATCACGTCCTTAAGAACATTATAAAGCATAATATTATTTTTTTCTACTTTTTCTTTTATATAATATAATCATATGATGTGATATTAAAAATACATTTTTTGTTTTTAAAATATGTAAACTATGTAAAACTTCACTTTATTTAATGAAATAGTTATCATATTTTGATATAATAGAATAAATAAAATGAAAATGGAGAAAAGTAAGTATGAAAAAAAACTTTTTTATATTAATAATATTAACAATTTTTTTCTTTATATTTCCTTCTTATATTGATGCTTCTTATGATGCTATGATAAGTGGAGATACAGTAAGAATTAGAAGCGGTGCTGGAACTGAAAATTCAGTTTTATATGTAGTAAACTCTGGTACTTCAATATCAGTTGTTGATAAAACACTATATGAAGGAACTGATTGTCCTAAAAAATGGTATAAAATAACTTATAAAGAAAAAACAGGTTATGTATGTTCTAGTTATGTAAAATTTGTTGACAATACATTTACTGGTATAAATGTTGTTGATTGGACATCAAGAGTTAATGCAAATAATGTTGCTGCTAGAAAAGGAGCCGGAACTTCATACAAAGTAGCTGATACCCTATCTCTTGGTGTTAATGTAAGAATTATTTCAACAAGTAGCGTAAATGATTCAAAATGTTCTACTGGTAAATGGCATAAGATACAATATTATGGAAGTAAAACTGCATATATTTGTTCTAAATATGTAACATCTAAAGAAGATGTAACTGCTGAAGATGAAGAATATGCTAAAACACTAAAAGAAGCTGGTTTTATTGATTCTTATATTCCATACTTAACTTATTTACATAAAAAATATCCAAATTGGGTATTTATAGCTAAAAAAACAAAAACAAACTTTACTGCTGCTGTTAGTGGTGAAGAAGGTAAAAACTTAATGCAAACAAAAAATAACAATTATAGAACCTCTACTAAAGCAGCTGAGGGATCATCTTGGTATAAAATAAATCAAGGTGTTATAGCTTTTTACTTAGATCCAAGAAACTGGCTTACAAAAGATAGAATATTTATGTTTGAAAAATTAGATTATTCAAAAGATTTTGCTTCTAAATACCCTACTATGATAAAATCAATTTTTGGAAGTGGAAAACTAGCAGATGATAAATATACAACACCAATATTCAATGCTGGTAAAAAGAATAAAATTAGTCCAGTACATATTGCTAGTAGAATCAAACAAGAAGTAACTGCTAACGGAAGTGATTCAACAAATGGAACAGAATTTACTTGGAAAGGTAAAAAATATAAAGGATATTATAATTTCTTCAATATAGGAGCTTATGAAGTAAC
>AUXO010652738.1_pt1 | contig 10218 bp, 8 predicted proteins | sample 768731 | NCBI WGS metagenome assembly AUXO01 (sample SAMN02715735, study PRJNA202380) | gut metagenome | biome: sheep rumen | host: Ovis aries | place: New Zealand: Palmerston North | reverse complement strand
CTTGCTCAGGCAGGTCAGGCAATGTTGGCACAGGCTAACCAGTCTAACCAGGGCGTACTCAGCTTACTTGGCTAATGAGTGAAATTAATCAAAAGGAGTATAAGTAGATTGGATACGTGGGCCGAGAAAATAGTATCTCATAAATACTTATATGAAAGGTAACACCATTTGCGGAGACCCTTTAACGAGGGTCTCCGCATTTTGGATTTTTGCAAAAATATGAAATCAAATCAGAAGAAAAAAACAACATTTACTTTTTATTGTTTTAAAAAAGATTGTGAAAACGTAGACTATAATGCACATGTTTCGTATGTGTGCTCTTTTGGTGAAGATGTTCTCGAAAATGCGGAATTTTATGGGAAATTTAATTTCGTTCATGAGATATGGAAAAGAATAAATGTTGATTATGTGGGTATTAGTTTGGATGGTTCGATGCCGGCATTGACATCAAGCGAACTTGAGAACTATATGAGCAAGGGAATATCGTTAATTGGTCTGACCAAGGGAAGATTTGCTCAGCCAATCAGTGAGATATATAAGGAACGTTATTATTATTACGACTTAAATGTACTTAGGAAGGTAATTCAGAACAGTTTCCCTACGTTGTTTCAGGTGATGGAAAAATCCATTTCATCAAATGAATACATAATTCCTTCGTTTATTGTCAAGAAAGACTTATTCAGAAAAATGTGTGCATGCATTTTTCCTATTTTGAATTCATGCAGTTTAGTTTTGCGGCACAAACAGTCTTTCATGCAAAATGCAGCGCTAGAACATCTTGGAGTCCTCCTTTTAAGCGTGTACATTTCCAGCATTGAAGGTAAGCACACAGTGTGCTGGTGCAATCGGATTGAAAAAAAGAAAACCCCGACAGATGAAAATGGCAATAAGCAAATAAAAGGTTCTTTAAGGGAAAGAGCTCAAGAATTGGTATCCGAAGGAAAAGTCGAGGATGCTATCATTTGTGTTGAAGAGCATAAGGAAGATGGTTCTTATGCGCAATTAAAAGAGGTTTTTGATAACTATTCGAGGCAAAGGAGATACTTTCAAACCACAGATTTGGACAGAAATCCTAACCTAGATGCGCTAATAGATGATTATAGCAAAAAAAAGAATCAAAAGAATAAAGAGTCAAAGATTCTCATCATAGAATGGAACTCTATAAACAACGATGACATCTTGAATGCATTTAAGGCTTTAGGTTATGAAATAGATACTTTATATGCAACTGAAATAAGAAAATATAGGAGCGACAACATGGAGAGAATACTTCGGTTTTTGGATGGACGTTCCTATGATTTTGTTTTCTCCGTAAACTACTTTGACTATGTGAGTGAGGCCTGTTATGTTCATGACATTCCATATATAGCTTGGGCTTATGATTCTCCAATGAATATGGGTGACCTTAGGTATGCGAGATACGGCACAACGCATATTTTTGCTTTTGATAGTGATGAAGTAAATCAATATAGAATAATGGGATTTGACAATGTGCATTACTTGCCACTTGCGGTAAACCTGAAAAATCTGGATTCCATTATTTGCGACGACAATGATATTGAAAGATATAAGGCAGAACTGTCTTTTGTTGGACAATTATATGACACCCGTTTAACTGAATATTTGAATTATCTTCCGGATTACAAAAAGGGATTCTTTAATGCTCTGTTGGATTATAATACAGGTCATTATGGATCTTATACCGTTGAAGATGTTTTTTCTATGGATATATCCGAATGGCTGAACGAAAAGGCGTTTAGAGAGGCTGTTTACCGTGGTGAGAGTAAGCACCCTAAATCACCATTGCTGAGTGATGATATGGAGAAAGCAATATCTCCGAGGGTTGGGTTGCTTACAAATACAACTATTACGAATCGTGAAAGACTTCTTTTGATTTCGATGCTAAGTAATCACTGGGAATTTAAATTATATTCTGACACAGGAGCAGATATCTTCAAAAATGTAAAGGAGATGGGCAGGGTGGATTATTATACCGAGATGCCCAAGGTGTTTAAGTGCAGCAAAATAAACCTAAACATTACATATAAGAACATTAAAACCGGTATTCCACAAAGATGTCTTGACATAATGGGATGTGGTGGATTTTTGCTAACGAACTATCAGAGAGATTTTGACGAACACTTTAAGGATGGAGAGAATATAGCAATTTATAGGTCTTTTGATGAGGCATTTGAAAAATGTGAATACTACCTTTCTCATGAATCAGAGCGGAAAAGTGTAGCGGAAAAAGGATATGAAACTATAAAAACTCATTATACTTATGTGGAGCAACTAAAAAAAGCAATAAGAGAATCCGGGCTTGAGTGGACGATGGAAGGTTAATTAGAGGAAGATGTCAATATTATTAATTTCCAATACATATTTAATCTCATATGGTGTTAAAGAATTACTTGAGAGGAATAATTACAAATTTGTATGCATCAGAGAACCAAATGGAAATCAGGAAGATTTTTTAACCGAATTACTGTTATTGGTAAAAGAGAATGATGTCCATGCAGCCTTTTCCATGAACTTTTACCCACAGATTTCGTTAGCGTGTGGTGCTCTGGGAATAAAGTACTTTTCGTGGATTGTAGATTCGGGAACAGACGATGCTTATAGCATCATGTTAAAAAATGAATGGAATTATATATACACGGCGGATTACACTTTATATGAAAGACTTAAGGATAAATGCTCAATCAATTATTTCCAAACGGGATATACGACTGAGAGCGCCGCTGAAAGTTTTGTTGAGCCGAATCAGGATCTACTGTTTTGGAGCGGGATAACAGGTAGCATAACTTCTATAAGCAAAATCATGGATGAGCTTAAAGATTCAACAAAAGGATATATTGATTCCATGATTGAACAGAAAAAAAATGATTTATGCACGTGGGATTTATATGATAGATTTGCAGATTATATAAAAAAAGACGTGGAAGCTCAATATAGCGTTGGTGGAGACTCTCTTGCCACGAAGGCATGGTTGTACGAACGAACTTTTTTTTATAAGGCATTGGATGAAACATATGCATTTCCGTATATTCATTTCTTGCATACTTTATGGAACAAAAAAGAAAGAATAAGCCTCGCACTAGAAAAAACTGATGATTTACCAATGATAGAAGCACGAAAGATAAGCCAAACAGATATTATCAGTGGGGGCTATACTGGAAAAGATAATTATCAAGTAATTATCATGTTCCCGCGAATTAACGAAGGGAATATGATTCCGATAGATGCATGGAACTTCTTGACGCAAGGAAATGTGGTTTTTTTGCCCGAATGGATATATACAGGGGACGAATCTCCGTTTATTAAGTTTAAGAACAAACGCGAACTTTATTACAAGATTTATAGTTTATTACAAGATGATATTAAGATCCAAAAATTAAAAAAACAAGGAGTTGAGTATGCGGTTTCGAATGGCTCTTTGGAGAATAGAATAAAGCGTTTGATAAATACAATTAATTAAGAGATAAAAACATGGAGGCAACATATGGCAAAATCAAAGGATAATAATTTTGACAAAAAGCGACTGCTTAATTCGACACTGGAGATTCTCGAAGCGGGGAAAATGATAGACGATACAAAAATCCCCTCCGAAGAGAAAAATAAGATTATTGATTCTATTAACGGAGCTTTTGACAAATTAATTAATGTTCTGGCTTTATCTCCAATAAAAGGTAAAGGAGGAGTTATATCAACTATAAAAATATATGTTGATCTGCTGAAGAAAATAAAAAATAGAATAAATGCGGATATGCCTGTGCAAAAAAAAGAAACCGAGGCCAAAGAGTTTTTGGCATATAGGATTCAAAATAAAATGTGTGAAAGACTATTCCCCGATGATCAAACATACATAGGAGGTCGAATTGAAAGGATTGCTTTACAAACAAGAGCAATTCGACCACTTATTGCAAATAGAATTGCCGACAAGAGGATTCTTGATTTGCTAGAGCAGTACAAAAATATTTATATTTACGAAGAAGATGAAGAATCTATTATCTTAGGAAGTGTACTTGAAGACATGGGCTTAAAGAGTATACGTGCATATATTTCCTTAGGAGATGCGTTTAGGTTAGAGGGAAGAAAAATAGTTTCTCTTGAGGAAGCCAAAATCGGAGAAGACGACGCCCTCATAGTGGCTTCTCCAAAGTGTGTAAGAACAATAGATATGGAAATAATACGCGATAAAGGATTACAGAATGTTTTCGAATTAGATGTATTTGACGATAATCGAGAAGCTGATGCGGTTAAACAGGAACAAAATGAAATCACTGAAGCTGAGGATAAATTGAAAGCCATATTAAACGAGTTGGAAGGAAAGCATGAGTAGTGTTAGAGAAGATATTGAACGTATCCTGAGTCTAGAAGAAAAATACGGCGAGGAAAGGTTCATTGAAGGGCTGAGCAACGATGAGCAGGTTGAGAATAAATATCACTTTATACTCAATCTCTTTGAGGAAATCGGAAAAGACGATTCAAAGGACAAGATTCTTGATGAAATGGTACAATGCGGGGCGCTATCTATGGAAGCCGCAGCATATATATTTATCAAAGGGTTTGAAGACAATAGATGTTTGGAAGACAAGTTAAGGCATGTATTTTGTAAGAAAAATGGACATAACCAGGACTTTGAAGCTGTATTGTATCGACAAAAGTATACAGAAATCATGAAATATTGCTCATACTATGCTGAAAAACTGTCCCAAATGAGGCATATCAACGGGGTTTTTCAGCAAAGATATTCTCATGAAAACTCAGATTCTCCTTTCAAAGGTAGATGTGCTGTTTATACGGTTATTACTGGGAACTATGACAAACCAGTAGAACCACAAGTTGTTAATCCTCAGTGGGACTATTATTGCTTTACAGACACTCCTGGCAAGTTTTCATCAAGCATATGGCAATTGAAAGATGTTGCAAACTATTGTGATGTTGAAAAAACCAAACCAATAAATAGGTATTTTAAAACTCATCCACATATTCTCTTTCCGGAATATGATTTTACTATTTACGTTGACGGAAACATTGAAATAATAGGAGACTTACAAGAATATATAGATTGCTATTCTAAGGGGTGCAGCATGCTTGCTTTTCCCCACCCATCCAGAAATTCATTGGCTGAAGAGGCTGAGGCGATAGTCGCCTATAAAAAATGCGATCCGCTTATAATTCAAAGACAGTTGGATAAGTATACAGATGCAGGATATAAAGATTATATGCCGCTAATATCCGCTGGTTGCATGGTAAGATCAACAAGCGACCCGCTTTTAAACAAAACCATGGAAGAATGGTGGAATGAAATAAGCGGTACGGGACCTAGAGATCAAATGAGTTTTGGGTTTGTTTGTTGGAAGAATGGGTATTTGTATGATTTGAGCAATTTGCACATATATGACAACTCATATATCAAGATAAAAGGACATGGATAGGGGCTGAACAGATTATGGGAAGAACAATTGCTATATTAGATATATATGGTAATGCGCGTGGTGCCTTAGCTGGGAAATTGAAGGCTGAGGTTCTGCGTTCTGCAAAGTTCTACTCGTTGGATGGAAAAATCGAGGCATCAATCGTTAACGCTAGTCTGGACGAGCTGGAATTATTGGTGGTTCCGGTAAAAGAGTCTAACATGGCGTCTCTCCACAAACTATTAGAGCAGTTAAAAATACCTAAGGAGAAAATAGCGCTTTTTACAGAGAAAAATGTAGAAGTAGATGATTTTCAAACAATAGAGCAGTATTTGGATGATAAATATGCATCTATTACTGAAGCATGTCGGTATGAATCAAGGATACATAAACTAATGGAAAGTATAAAGTCGCATGCCGACGATACGCGCGTCCAACCACCAGTGAGTACAAACGAATTTATTGAGTTATACGAAAAAGGAAGAACAATATTTTGCTTCTTGGGGTTCGATCAATCAAGCGTGAAGGTCCTATATGGAGGATTTGGGAAAGTTGAGGGAACCGGTGCTTTTTTCTTAAATCCCTGGAGCAACGATAGGGCAAAAGAACTTGAGGATATGTTTGAATGTTTTAATGATTATGATCCCAATTATGTTCCTTTTTTCTTGGTTTATGCAAGGGTATATGAAGTATGGAGAGACATTCCGCAACTATTAAAGCTAAGATTTCCGAGGTGCAAACTTGCTTTATACTATGGGGATTTGATTTCAAAGCATGCTGTATTGCCAGAAGAAGTTAGGCAAGCAGGGTTTGATTACGTGTTCTCGTTTGATGCCAAAGATGCGAAAAGAAACGGTATTTTTTGGTTACAAGAACCTCTTAGTAATTTACCAAATGTATCTAATGCGGAAAATGAGAAGTATGATGTAATGTTTGTAGGGGAGGCCAAAGATCGACTAGATGCATTGATATCCACATATGAGAAAATGAAGGAAGAAGGACTTAAGTGTGCTTTCTATATTTTCAGAGTAAGTGATAAGGATATGAAATATAGTGATGAGATTAAGTACAATAGATGGCTCGATTATTCAGATATTTTAGAAATCGACAGGTATTCTCATTGCTTACTCGAAATAATGCAAGGGGGTGATTCGTATTCTCCAACCACAAGATATTCGGAAGCAAAACTTTTGGGGAAGAAGTTGATTACTAATTGCCCGGCGCTCAGAGAGAGTAATGACAAAAACATTATATGGTTTTCTGATATTTCAGAAATTGATTTGGATAGAATAAAAGAACCATATTATGAAGATGGCGTAGACTATAGAACTATGCTTTCTATAGAGGGTATGATTAACTCCATAATAGGCACTATGGCAGATACTGATGAATCTAGCATATAAATGTCTAGAAAAGCGAGGATTTTAATACAATGAAAGAAGAGCGAGCCGATTTTGAGGGCAGATTACGGGACAATTATGAATACTGCTACATGGATAGCATGCATTATTTTCATGAAACCAGTGGTGATACAAACACAATTATAGTTGGACTGAGTTATGGAACCGACGGGATAATTTGCAAAGATCTTGAAAAGAAAAGCATGAATCTTGCGATGCATTCTCAAGATATTTTTTATGATACGCTACACATTTTGAAGGCAGTAAAAAATGACACAAAGGGTATGATAAAGAATTGTGTATTCGCAATGGGGTATTATACATTTTTCTATGATCTTTCAATGACGTTTAGAAAGGGAAAAGCATTAACAAATTATTATCCCATTTTTAAAAACACACATCATTTGGATGTTGATGAAGAGTCAAAGAACTATGTTTGTGACATGTTATGTGAACCGGGATTTGTTGATTACTACCGACAGTGGTTTAGCGAGCATCCCTCTTTTTACAACGAAATGGCGCGCAGAGAAGACTTTTTAAACAATGAGATCAATAGAATGGGTGGGTGGCAAAAAATGTCAGAGGAGGAAAAAGATTCCTACGCGCGAAACACGGCTTTTGGACATAATAAACACTTCAATCATTCCGAGACTTTCTTTGAGAATTATGAATTGCTAAAAAGAGTATTAAAGATTCTTTCCATGGCCGGCATAAATACATACATGATAGTCATGCCTTTCACTAAAGAGTACATGAGATATGTTAGCAAGGAGTACAAAGAGATAATTACATCAGCTCTAAGCAAAATACCATATGAAGTACACTTTATTGATTTTAATGATTTGAATATGTTTGAAGATGATGAGTTTGCAGATCCAGAGCATCTCAATGAAAAAGGCGCTCACAAGTTTTCTGAGATTCTTAATGGAATCTTGATATAATACAAGTTCAAAGATAAAGGAGGAAATATATGATAAATGTTTATCAGCCTTCTCTGGGCAAAGAAGAATTGGGGAGAATAAGCGAAGTTTTTGAATCGAATTGGCTTGGTAAAGGTAAACTGGTGACAGAATTTGAAAATGAGTTTGCTGGTCATGTCAAAACAAAGGCGAGCAATTTGTTAAGTACAAATTGCTGTACCGAGGGTCTGTTTTCTTCTATGCACCTACTTGATATTAAACCTGAGGATGAGGTCATTATACCTACAATCAGTTTTGTCGGCGCGGCTAATGCGGTCTGTGCTAATGGTTCAAAACTGGTTTTGTGCGATGTAGACAGAAGAAGTCTGAATGCAAGAGCAGAGGATATTGAGAAAGTTATCACACCCAAGACAAAAGCGCTGTTGCTGCTTCACTATGGCGGAATCCCGTGCGAGATGGATGATATTATGAATTTGTGTGACGCAAAGGGAATAAAGGTCATAGAAGATTGCGCAGCTGGAGTGTGCTCTTCGTATAAGGGTAAGGCCCTGGGAACGATTGGAGACATGGGGATGTGGTCGTTTGACGCAATGAAAATATTGGTTTGCGGTGACGGGGCAATGCTTTACTTTAAAGATCCTCAGTTGCGTGAAAGGGCGGAGAAATGGCTTTATTTTGGGCTTGAAACTAAAAGCGGATATGAGAATTCTGTTGCTCAAAAGTGGTGGGAATTTGATATAAGCTGTTTTGGGCATAGAGCAATTATGAATAATATAAGTGCAGCCATGGCACTTGAACAACTGAAGAAATTGCCCACTTTTATGGATAAGAGAAAGAGAGTTCATGAGTTTTATGAGAAGGAGTTGGAGAAATATGATTGGATAGTACGGCCGCTTCCCATACCAAAAGATTGGGAGACATCATATTATTTTTATCATGTACAGATTACCAATGGTAAAAGAGATGAACTGGCAACATTCCTTAGAGAGAATGGTATATATACTACATACAGATATTATCCAATACACCGTGTTAAAGGTTACGGAATAGAAGGACAATTTCCGAATGCTGATTATGCCACAGATTGTACGCTATCTTTACCAATTCATCAAAGCATAAGCGACAATGAATTAGATTATATAGCTTGTAAGATTAAAGAGTTTTCCGAGAAACTATAGCGGCGTTAATGGCTTGAAATCAAAGGCGACGGTCTAAGTAGTGAAACATATATGAAAAATGACATTAATTCTCTGATAGACAAAATTGAAGAATTAGAAAAGAAGGTTTCTTTTACCACGCAAGATTATGATTATTATTATCTGGAATCTTTGCATAACAGATGTTCGGAAGAACCATCACGGATAGAAACACTGGTAATTGGACTGTCCTATGGCGTAGACGGAATAGATAGTGATGTTCTGCCAAATTGCTATAACTTTGCTATGCATTCCCAGGATATATACTATGACAAGTTGCATGTTGAAAAGTTAATAAATCAAGATGGATGTAAGATATCAACTTGTGTTATATGCTGGGGGTATTATAGCCTTTTTTACGATTTGTCGTTATCAACGGCCAGCGGAATCAAAATTCCGAAGATATACAATCCTCTTTTCCATGATCTTCACAATTTGAAGGAGAATAAAAAATATAGTGAATATTTGAGTATTATTCAAGAGGAAATGAATCTAAAAAATAACGATGAAATAAAGGGCGTAATGAGGGAAATGTTTGATAAGTTTGGTTCCAAATATTATGGAGCCCATAAAGAACGCCTGTGGACGGTACCATTTAAAACAGATGCGACATGTTATGCCGAACTAACAGGAGAAGAAAAGGACCGTTATGCAACGATAAGGGCAACTAAACAGAATAAGTTTTTTAAATATTCTAATTCTTTCATGGAAAACGCGAAACTTTTTGTGGAGCTAGCAAACTTCTTGCAAGCAAATGGCGTACGTATATGTGTATGCATTATGCCATTTACGAAACGCTACATGAATATCATTTCGCCTTTGTACAAACAAGGAATGGTCGATTTCCTTGACAGGTTAGAAACTCCGATTGATTTCATTGATATGAATGAACAAGATGATTGGGGTGACGAATATTTTTATAACTCTGATCATCTGACTGCGGAGGGAGCGACAAGGGCAACGACGATTTTAAGTCAAATGCTCGAATTATAGAGAGCATTTGAAAAAATCTCTGTAAATTTAATATAAGACATGGGCCTTCTGAGGACGTTGAGAGTAACACGATTTATGATGCAGAAATGCAAAACCTTAACAAGAAGAGGATAGAATACTATTCTCTTCCCAAAAGATCTAGAGAATATCAGGCTATGATAGATATGGATCAGCTTTTAAAAGGAACCTCTTATCGCAAACTTAAGGACAGTAAGGTTATTTTTATCTGTACCTTTGATCCTTTTGGAAGAGGGTTATACAAATACAGCTTTGAGGAAAACTGTATTGA
>AUXO015713707.1_pt1 | contig 10219 bp, 7 predicted proteins | sample 768731 | NCBI WGS metagenome assembly AUXO01 (sample SAMN02715735, study PRJNA202380) | gut metagenome | biome: sheep rumen | host: Ovis aries | place: New Zealand: Palmerston North | reverse complement strand
ATGGATGTCACTTTCTCTGGTAAGTTAGATGAATCTTTCACCACCTCTTCTATGGATGATGACATTAACAATTCTAAAAATGCTTTATCTAAATACGGCAAGATCGAATCAGCGGTCATTATGAAGACTAGAACTGGTTACGAATTATACGCTAGAGTCTTAGGTGTCTCTGCTTTGAAGTTGGAAGAAGCTATGGGAGAATTCACTAACTCTAACAAATTTGAATCTACTAAAAAATCAGTTAACAACGTCGTTTCTAAAAACTTCGCTTCTAAAGTCTCTTCCTTATTGAAAGCTAGAAATATTTCTTTCTCTGAATTGAAAGTCTATTTCGACAAATCTGTCACTAAATTATATGTCGAATTGAACAAAGTTAAGAAGGAAGTTACTGAAGAAACTATCAAGACTTTAACTACTGAATTAGATTTATCTGAAATCGAATCTGAAACTAAGCAAGCTATCGAACATAGAAAGCTCACTAAAGAAGAGAGAAGAGATATCGTTCATGAAACTGCTAAATTAGTTCAAGTTGAAGAATATTTAGAAAGAAAACCTTCTCAATTATCCGGTGGTCAACAACAACGTGTCGCTATCGCTAGAGCTTTGGTTAAAAAACCTAAAGTTTTATTGTTAGATGAACCTCTATCTAACTTGGATGCTCGTTTGAGATTACAAACTAGAGAAGAAATTAAGAGAATTCAACAGGAGACTGGTATCACTACAGTCTTCGTTACTCACGACCAAGAAGAAGCGATGTCCATCTGCGATGAAATCGTCGTTATGAAGTTAGGTGAAGAGCAACAAATCGACGCCCCTCAAAAGGTTTATAATTCACCTGCTAATTTATTCGTCGCTCAATTCTTAGGTACTCCTCCTATCAATGTCTTCAATGGAAGAATTGAAAAGGGCGATATCTATATTGGTGAAGATAAAATCATGCACACCTCTAAGAAGATTGAAGATCAAGAATTATCTGTCGCTATTAGACCTGAAGGTGTGGTCACTAAAGTCAATAAAGATTTCGGTTTAACTTGCAATGTTGAATCGATTCAAGTTTTGGGTAGAGATTTATTCGTCGTCGCTACTAATCCTAACTGTACTAAAGAGAACTTCAAATTCATCATTCCTGATGACGAAGAAGTTAAAATGGGTCAAATTAAAATTTCCGTCAAGCCTAATAAATTCTACATTTTCTCTAAGAAGAACGATGAAAGAATTTACTTAGAAGAGGAAGAAACAAAGTCTGAGGAATAAAATATGGCTACAGTTAATGAATTTAAAACCGAGACTCCATCATTAACCGCCGTAAACGATTTCTTTTTAGAGCGCCCTACTTACAAGGAAGGTTACGATCAAGAAACTAACACTGTTATTAGATTGGTTTCTTCTAAACGTAATAAACCTGGCAAAGAAAAGAAAGCTTACAAGGTTACTGGTATCGATGATGTAGCTGCTAAGAACAACTGGAAAGCTTGGTTGTATTTAGCACCTGCTTTGATTTTGGTAGTCATCTTCTTAATTTATCCTTTGATTAACACTATTTTCATTTCTTTCTTGAAGGATTATTCCTACGTTACTGGTTCTTTCTCAGGTATGACATTTGAGAATTTCGGCATCATCTTAGGTTTAACTCCTTACAATGGCGTCTACGAGACTAATTTTGTCAAATACGCTATTCCTAATACGTTCATAATCGTTTTCTTGACAGTTCCTATTTCTACTTTGATCGCTTTGATGATTTCCGTCTGGTTGAATTCCATCAAATGGTTCCAAAAGTTTTTACAAATTGTCTTCTTCTTACCTTACGTTACTAACGCTATTGCTGTAGGTATGGTCTTCTCAGTCTTATTTGATGAACATGGTATTATCAACTACATGTTCAATTCGAATATCGTTTGGATTTATGCAGCTACTAGAGAACACGCGATGGTTCCTTTAATGCTCTATATCGTTTGGTCTAGTTTACCTTTCAAGATTCTAATCTTCTTATCAGGTTTACAAGGCATCGATAAGCAATATTATCAAGCTGCTAAAGTCGATGCGGCTTCTTCCACTAAGATCTTATGGAGAATCACCGTTCCTTTAATGTCACCTCAGATTATGTACATCGTTATTACTTCCTTTATTGGAGCGTTCAAAGAATATACCGCTATCGTCGGCTTATTCAACAATCCTGGCACGACTCCGGGTGATTACTCACTGTACACAATCGTCTACTACATCTACGATAATTTGAATAGCCACACTACCTTTGCTGCGGCAGCTGCGGTCTTCTTATTTATCATCATCTTGGTTTTCACCTTCATCCAATTAGGTGTATCCAAGAAGAGAGTTCACTATTAAATAGAGGAGGGAAATTACATGTCAAACGAAAATTTAAATGCAATTGAACCTCAAAATGTGAAAGTTTACACTGTCCCTAAGATGGACACTTCACATATTGTTCTCTCATTAGAAGAATCTAGTAGAAGTGTGGCTGCGATTCAAAGAAGGGAAAAGATCGGAGGCATTATTACCACAATTCTTACTTACGTAATCTTGTTGGCCTTAGCCTTGATTGTTGTCTTCCCCTTCTACTGGATGATTATTACTTCCTTAAAAACTAACGAAGAAGTCATTCAATCTAATCAAACTTTGTTCCCTTCGATCGTCATGTGGTCTAATTACGTGTTCGTCTTCCAAGAATTTAAGTTTGGTACTTTCTTAGGCAATACAATTGTTGTTGCTATCTTCTCGACTCTAGGTACTTTGCTTACTACAGTCTTAGCGGCTTACGCCTTTGCTAGATTGGAATTTAAGGGTAGAGAAGCAGTCTTCTTAGTCTTCTTGATGACTATGATGATTCCTGGTGAAATGATGGTTATTTCTAACTACATCACCGTCGCATCCTTTGGATGGATTGGAAGTGGACAAACCTTGTTAAATGCTTACTTATCAATGATTGTTCCTTTCGTTGTTTCCGTCTTCTACATTTATTTACTTAGACAAAACTTCAAACAGATACCTAACGAATTGTATCTAGCTGCTAAAGTCGATGGTAAATCTGACTGGTCCTTCTTATGGAAAGTCATGGTTCCTTTAGCTGCACCTACATTAATTTCTATCTGTATCTTGAAGTTCATGGGTACTTGGAACTCCTACGTCTGGCCTAACTTAGTCACCAATTCTGAATCGTACAGATTAATTTCTAACGGTTTGAGAGGATCTTCATTCACCGATCCTGATACCGGTAGAACTAACTTCGGCTATCAGATGGCTGGTACTGTTCTAGTTACCGTTCCTCTATTCTTGTTATTCGTCATCTTCCGTAAATACATCATGAGAGGTGTAGGAAGAGCTGGTATCAAAGGATAGAGAATCCTTATTACTTCGGTTTAATTTATCGTAAGGATAATTAAATATATTTCATGGTTTTACAAATGTTAAAGGAGGTCTAAAATTTCATGAAAAAACAATTTGCGTCATTGCTATTGACTGTCGCTGCCGCATCGAGCTTAGTCGCTTGTAACAATGCACCTGCTTCTACTGCTGTTTCTTCTGCTGCATCTTCTGCCGCGTCTTCTGTTGCATCTTCTGCTGCATCTTCTATTGCGTCTTCTGCTGCCGGCACTCAAACCGAAATCACTTTCTGGTCTACCATCGGACAAAATAACCGTCCTGTTTTTGAAAAGATTGTTTCTGATTTCGAAGCTGCTTATCCTCAATACAAGATTAACAACGTCTATCAATCTGGTAACTACAACCAATTAAAGGATATGGTTACTTCTGGTTTCGCTGCTAATAACTATCCTGATTTAGTTCAATGTTATCCTGACCATGTTGCTGAATACATCAACTATGGTAAAGCTGTCGATTTAACTAGCTACATGAATGATCCTCAAATCGGTTTTACCGCTGAAGATAAAGCTGATTATATTGAAGAATTCATGAGGGAAGGTCAAGAATATGCCGTTACCGGTACTTATTCAGTTCCTTTCTCTAAATCTACCGAATTAATGTTCTATAATCCTGTCTTATTAGGTTTGAATTTATCTTCTGTTGATCCTACCATCAACGAAGGCAACCCTTTAAATAGAACTTACTTAGAAAACTTAACTTGGGAAGAATTATTCGAAAAGCTCTGTCCTGCTATCGTTACATACAACAACTCCTTAGAAGCTTCTAAGAAGATCTTAAAAGAAGATCAAGCTTATCACGCCGTCTTCGCTTATGACTCTGATGATAACTTATTCATCACCTTAGCTGAACAATATGGTTATCCTTATACTTCAGTTAACACCACTACTGGTAAAGGTTCTGCCGATTTCAATAATGACCAAATGAAAGCTTTGACCAAAGTCTTCAACGAAGCTGCTAAGAAAGGCTACATCATTTCTAAAGGTTCTGCTGGTAACAACTACACTAACGAATATTTCACCAAGAGTAACACCTTATTCTCCGTTGGTTCTACTGGTGGTGTTAAGTATCAATTCGATGCTAAAAATCCTTTCGCTACTCAAGTCGCGAGAATTCCTCACGCCAGAGGTAAAGATCCTAAGGTCATTTCTCAAGGTCCTGGCTTAGTTGTCTTATCTCACAACTCCACTGAAAGAGAAAAAGGTTCTTGGTTATTCTATAAGTTCTTAACTAACAAGAAGAATTCCTTAGCTTGGGCTTTAGATACTGGCTATATGCCTGTTAGAAAATCTGGTTACACCGATAATGAATATAAAGAAAAGTATTATGTCGATGACACCGTCATGGCAGAAGCTTCTCAAGATGCGTTAATGTCTAGAGCTGGTGCTTATACTGAAAAGATCATCAATGAAACTTACACCTCACCTGCTTTCATCGGTTCTTCCGCTTGCCGTAATGCCGCTGGTGCTATCATGATCAAAGCTATGACTCCTACTTCTACCGCTGCTGATATCGATAAATCTTTCACCGATAACTACACTGCAGCTGTCAAGGAAATTAAGTAAACTAAACAACTAGTTTATTGATTAAAATTTCTATTTAAAATTTCTTACCCACCTAAAAGATAATGGAGGAATACAAATTATGAAAAAATCTAAAATTTTATTAACTATTTGTGGAGCCCTGACTCTTTTGGGTGGGCTTTTTTCCTGTAGTAACAATCCTGCGCCTACTTCTAGTGCGACTTCTACTAGTTCGACAGCTTCATCTATAGCTTTATCTTCTGGAACTAGTCAAAGTGTCACTATCGACTTTTGGCACACTTCCGGTCAAGGTATTGATGCTGGTTATGTAAGATACGCTAAGAAGTTTGCAGAATTAGTTAAACAAAACGAAGGTGTCGATTTAACTATCAAATGCTCTTACCAAGGTGGCTATCCTGATATTTTAGATAAGGTCACTAAGTCTTTTGCAACTGGTACAGCTCCTGCTATAGCTATTGCCTATCCTGACCATGTTGCTAATTACATCGCTATGCAACAGCAAGATGGTAGACAATATGTGGCTGATTTGTCTAAATTAGCTTCTGATCCTAACATCGGTTTTGGTAAGCAAGCTTGGATTGGAGATGGGGAAGCTAGCGACTTTGTCCCTACTTTCTATCAAGAAGGTCAAAACTACGTTATCGAAGGCATGTATTCTTTACCTTTCTTAAAATCCACTGAAGTTTTGTTCTACAATATTGACCAAGTTCATTCTTACGCTAAATCATATAAACCTGGAGAATTAATATCCACTCAACAAGTAGAGAAGTGGATGTCTTCTCTCACCTGGGATGAATTTATGGAATTTGCAACTTACATCAAAGAACATAAAGATTCTAAATCTGCTTTAGAAGTCCCAGTCTATTACGATTCTGATTCCAATTTATTCATTTCCAAATGTTATCAAGAAGATATTCCTTTCATATCTTTAAATGATGGAAAGATGTCAGTTGATTTTGATAACCCCAAAGCTAGAGCTATGGTTGAAAAATTGAAGACTAGCGTCGACGCTGGTGTTCTTACCACTAAAGGAAAAGTCGGCACTTATGGTTCTTCCTATTTCACTTCTGAAAAGTGTATCTTCTCAATTGGTTCTTCTGGTGGAGCCGGTTATCAAGATCCTTCTGGAGATTTTAGTCTAGGCGTCTGTCAAGTTCCTCATAATGGAAAGAAAAAATATGTCACTCAAGGTCCGACTTTAACTATTTTAAGAAATCCTGGCGACACTGACGCTGTCAATGATCTCAAGACTAAATACGCTTGGGAATTTGTTAAATATTTAACTTCTACTGATATAAATATCAGGTTGACTTTAGGTTATTCTGAAGGTTATTCTCCTGTTCGTAAATCTTGTTATGAGACTGCTGATTACCAAGAATACATCTCTGAAGAAGGTGCAGAAATCTTCTCCAAAACCGCTAAAGTTGTCATTGGCTTAGAAGATAATTATATTTTAACTCCTTCTGCTAAAGGCTCTGCGGCTGCTAGAACTGAAGTCGGAAATTTATTAACTCAATATTTCATTAATAAGAAGACTTTAGACCAAGCCTTCGCTGATGCTGTAACTGAAACTAAAAAAGCTATGTAAAACAGGAGTCTTATATGAAATACAACTTAAAGAAAACATTTATCCTTCTAGGGTTAACTACATTAGCCTTACCCACTTTAGCAGGGTGTAACAACAATCCTGCTTCTTCCTCTGCTAATAGTAGTTCTGTTGTTTCTAGCACTTCCTCTGCGGCTTTATCTTCGATTTCTTCTCAAGCTACTAAAATCGATTATGTCAATAATGGCAGTGTTAAATTAAAGATGGATTACACTAATCGCACTTTTGAAAAAGATGGTATTGAAAAAGTGGAATTGCGTACTTGCATCGATGGTGATACTTCACATTTCAGCGCTAAATCTGGAACTATAAAGATTAGATATTACGGTGTTGATACTCCTGAATCAACTGGTAAAGTTCAACCTTACGGTAAGAAAGCTTCTAATTTCACTAAATCTAAATTAAAAGCTGCGGCGGAAAATGGAACTATCGTTATCACCGCTCCTGATACTAAATATACAACACCTAGCTTCGATTCTACCGGTACTAGGTATTTAGGTTTGGTTTGGATTAATGAAAATGTTAAGAACGCCCCATATGATACTTTAGTCTGCTTAAATCTCTGGATTGTACAAGAAGGCTTTTCTGTTTATAAATCGTCAACTGACGCTAATTTAAGTGAATATACTCCAACTTTCATGGCTGCTGAAGAGCAAGCTAGAAAATTGAAACTCAATTATCTATCTGGTGAAGAAGATGATGGATTTAATTATGGCGCCTATGAAGAAGTCTCGCTCTTAGATTTGAAAAGAGAAGTCGTTGCTAATTTAAACGATTCTTCTCATGCTAATGCCTACGATGGTGCTAATGTTAAAGTTCAAGGCACGGTCGTCGGTTATTGTGATAATATCTTGTATTTACAAGGTATCTTCGATGAAGAACACGGCGCTGAAAAGGGTAAGACTGAATACGCTGGTATCAATATCTTCTGTGGTATGACCGCTATTTCTTCTAACTATACTAAAGTCGGCACATATTTAGAAGTTCCTGCTGTGGCATCTGATAGTGAAAATTTCGGATTCCAATTAGCTGGAGCTGAATTTTCTAAATATGCCGCTGATGAAAAGAAGGTCAACATCATTTACACCGCCGCGGAAAATGATGTCTATCCTCCTCACGTATTTGAATATACTGTCGATCAATTAGATGCTGTAGTTACTAATAAAGACTACGGGCCTTTATATTCACCTATCAAAGTTACTGAAGAAGTCTATTGCTACGATGCTTTCAAATCTGATAGTGGAGATGTCACTTTATATTTGAAGAAACAAAACGCCGATGGAAGTATTACTAAGTTCCGCGCATATGTTCCTTTCACTTATAAACCTGATGCTGCAAATCAACCTACTTGGTCCTTCTCAACTGCAGAAGAATTTGAAAATCGTCGATATAATATCACCGGTATTTATTCTTGCCACAAAGTTACTAATTCCGATGGTTCAGTCAAGAGATTAGATATGCAATTAATTCCTCGCGGATCTCAAGACTTGGTCTGCTTGGACTTAGATTAAGGAGGAATATATGTATTGTTATCACTGCGGTTTAGAAATCAATGAAAAAGCTATCGAAGCTAAGTCTTCATCTCTAGAAAAGAACAAAGAAGTTATCAATGAAGAAACTCAAGTTAGTTATATTTGCCCTAGATGTGGACATTTGATTCACCAAGGGCATTCTGAGCAAGACTTGAAGAGCTTAGCTGCAGCCTCTCACGCTGAAATTCAAAGGGGAAGAAATTCTTTTGCTATCGGTATGGGCTTTGCGGTCATTGGTGCAATATTATTAATTTTAGCTTTCATCTTCTTTAGACTTTCATATAAGCCTGGTATGTTAAATCAATTAGTTATTAATTGCCCTGAATTCTACGTTGCTATGATTCTATTTGGCGTCTCAGGCGTTATGCTAATCTATGGAATAATCAAAGTCTGCTTAGGCTTAATTAAAAGAAGAAAATACGAGAGAGTTTTGAAGGATCTCCAATTAAAAACCTTCGTTCAATAATCATACGGTATTAACGAATAAATCTTTTTCGTCAATATATAGTCCTATCTTTATTAGAGGGACAAAAAATTAAGTAAGTGTGAAGAAAGGAGTAAATATGAACAAAAAAGTTCTCACAATTGCTACGTTGTTTGCTGTTTCATTAGGAGGGTTAGCCGCTTGTAATAAAGGGGGTTCTAGCGTCGCTTCTTCTGCTGCGTCCTCGGCAGCTGTTTCAAGTGCTGTCGTCTCTTCTGTCTCTTCGGTAAGCTCTATCACCCCTGTCTCTGTCAATTCTGTAGCTATCAATAACAAGACTGCTTTACAAAAAGAATGGCACATTGGTGAAGCTAACAGAATGATTGAATTAACTGTCGATCCTGAAGTTAATATCGCTTCTTTAGTTCAAAAAGGTCAATTGACTGTTACTTCCAGCGATACTAGTAAGGTTGCTGTTAACGGATTATATTTATCACCTGTTGGAGTTGGTAAATCTAATATCACTGTCACTATCGGTAGTGCTAGTGCTACTGTTGAAGTTGAAGTTTCAGAAACTATTCCTGTTAATAAACATACTGATGCTACCGTTGCTTCCGCTGTTGCTGCTGCTAAATTATTAGGCGATGGTGGAGCTTGGGAAACTACTGATATTTATACTATCACTGGTTTTGCTGCTAACGTTGTCAACAGCAAATATGGTAACTTCGATATCTACGATCCTGTCACTGGTGATATGTTAGTTATCTGGGGTTCTTCTACTACCAATCCTTGGGTAATCTCCAAAGCCAAGAATTCCGCTGGTGCAGATGTTGAATATAGTTATGTTTTCAAAAATCCTCAAAAATTCGAATATGGTAAAACTTTCGTTGAAGGTGATTTAGTTACTATTGATGTCACTTTATGTAATTATCATGGTAAGTATGAAGGTAATGGCCATGTCACTAAAGTTGTCAAGAACGCTGAAACTACTCAAACTTACAAAGCCTCTATTAAAGCTGGTGAGCACGGTACTGCTACTTTAGCTAAGACTGAAGGCCTCAAGTTCAATGAATCAGTCGCTATCAATATCACTCCTGATGAAGGTTACGTTGTTGATAAAGTTACTGCTGATGGTACCAAAGTCAATCCTGATGATGATGGAAATTATGTTTTAAAAGCTAAAGTCACTAATGCTGTTGAAGTTACTTTCAAAGAAAAACCTACCGTAGTAGCTGATGTTACTTTAAATGCTACTGCTTTAGGCGTTGGAACTAGTTATGGTTCTTCCACTACAGACGCTTCTATTGGTGGAGCTAGTTGGAAATTTGAAGCTTTGACGACTGATGCCGAGAAGAGCTACATCCAAATGTCTAAATATACTGCCGATAGACATTCTAGCTTTGCTAATACGAGTGCTTTATCAGCTGGCATAGATAAGATTGTCATGACTTATGGTGCTAAGAAATCTTATGATAATGAAAATGCTTTAAATGTTAAGTTCGGTACTGATGCTACTGTTGCTTCTTACACCGCTTCAGTTAATATTACTGCAGCTGATAACGGTGGAATTGTTGTTACTGTTACTCCTGACGCCAAGACTTATACTTTCGTTTCTTTCGAAGTACCTTCTACTTATACTAAAAATGCTCAATACTGGGCTAGTGTAGAAATTTATTTAGTCAAATAATTACTGAATAAAAATCTATAAGGTCACTCG
>AUXO016164872.1_pt1 | contig 10220 bp, 10 predicted proteins | sample 768731 | NCBI WGS metagenome assembly AUXO01 (sample SAMN02715735, study PRJNA202380) | gut metagenome | biome: sheep rumen | host: Ovis aries | place: New Zealand: Palmerston North | reverse complement strand
AAATGTGTCACTTCAAAATGGTCAAAATACTGGCGCAGGACGTGCAAAAATTACAGCAATGGAATAACAATACAAGAATAATTTAATAAAATATGTAAATACTTTAAATAGGAGGAAATATGAAAAAACTATTTAAAGTATTTTTATTTATTTTAATTTTAGTAGGATGCACTAAAGAGATGCCGAATAAGAAAGTAGAAGAATTATTTAGTAAATATCAACAATTAGATGAAGAAGTTTTAAAAGAATTAGAGTTTTCAATGGAGTTAAATCCTTTAAATGAACAGCAAAAAAATATTTATAGAGATTTAATGAGAAGACAATATAAAGACTTGGAATATACAATAAAAAAAGAAGTAATAAATAAAGAAGATGCAACAGTAACTGTTGAAATTGAAGTGTATGATTATAGAGCTGCAATAAAAGAAGCAGAAAAATATTTCTTAAAAAATCAAGATTCTTTTTTAAATGATGAAAATAAAGTGGATGAAAATAAATACACTGATTATAAATTAGAATTAATGAAAAATATTAAAGATAGAATAAAATATACAATAGATTTAAATTTAAAATGGGAAAGAAATACTTGGAAAATAGAAGATTTAAATCAGATGGATAGAGAAAAAATACATGGTATATTAGAATATTAAATAAGTGATTTATTGTTAAAGATATGCTATACTACATGTGAGGTGATTTAATGAATAATAAACTTAATAATATGCTTAATGATTTTTTTAAAGAAAATGAAAACTTAACAGATGAAGAAATAGATGTTAAGTTAAAGGAGTTTGTAAGAAAACTTAATAATAATGAAATAGAATATCAAGATACTCCACTTGATGAAGCATATGAAATATTAGAAAAAGCACGAAATGCTAAAACTAAGAAACAAGCTGAAAAACTTGCTAATGAGGCTTATGAAAAATCAAATTCTTGTTTTGATGCTATTATATTTTTATCAGAACTAGAAGAAGATCAAATTAAAAAGTTAAAAATATTGAATGATGGTTTAGTGAAAGAGAAAGAAAGATTAGAAAAAGAAGGCTTCTTTGAAAAGAAAAATATTGGTTCATTTTATTCAATATTTGAAACAAGAGCATATATAATAGGATTAGGGACTAAAGCAGCTCTTTTAACTAGTTTTGGACAAATAAGACAGGCACTTGATATTTGCAAAGAAATATTAAAGTTAAACTCACATGATAATACTGGTATTCGTTATTTATTAATGTCAATTTATGCATATTTAGAAGATGAAAAAGAATTAACGAAAATATATAACAAATATAAAGAGGAAAATATTAGATCATTATTTCCTATGCTAGTTTTATATTATAAATTAGGAAAAGTTGAAAAAGCAAAAGAATATTTAGAATTATTAAATAAGAATAATAAAAACTTTGTTAAGTTTTTTAAAGGAACATTAAAACCAAATAAAGATTTTGCATCAGGATATTATAGTATCGGTGATGAAAGTGAAGTAGTTGTATCAATGGTTGATAATATATTCTTACTTGATACAGTTAGTTTCATAGATAGATTTATTATTGAAAATAGTAAAAAATAAAAAAATGACTTTACTTTTATAAAATAAGTAAAGTTTTTTTAATTAATTAATTGAATAAAATAATTAATTATCTTTTCAAACTTTTCTATAATTATGATACAATAAAAGAGTATTAATATGAATTATAGAGGAATATATGAAGAAGTTATTATTTGAACAAGTAAAAAAATCTTTTAAAGCAGTTATACCAATAGTATTAATAGTACTAATTATAAGTGTATTAAATGTTGATTCCGATCTTCCTAATCTTTTACCATCGTTTATATTAGGTGCATTTTTATTAGTTATTGGAATGACTTTTTTTGATATTGGTGCTGATATCTCTATGATAGAGATAGGCTCTCGGATGGGAAATCATTTAACTCGTAAAAGAAATATAGGCTTGATATTATTTTTAAGTTTTATAATAGGATATATTATTACAGTAGCTGAACCAGATTTGAATGTACTTGCTACTCAAATACCTTCAGTAGATAGTGACTTATTTATTAATGTTGTAGGGATAGGTGTAGGATTATTCCTTCTATTTGCAACATTAAGGATGCTTCTTAAGTTAAGTTTTCCTGTAATACTTACAATTTTTTGTGGAATAGCATTTATTCTTGCTATATTTGCTCCAAGTGAATTTATGCCACTTGCTTTTGATGCTGGTGGAGTTACAACTGGGCCTTTAAGTGTACCTTTTATAGTAGCATTAGGAGCAGGGTTATCTTATTCACGACATGATAAAAATAAAAAGGATGACTCTTTTGGAATTATATCTTTTTGTTCAATTGGACCAGTAATAATAGTCTTAATACTTGGAATTATTTACAATGCAGAATCAACATATCATCCATATGTGATTCCAACTTATGATACAATATTAAGTGTATTTGAAGCATATCTTTCTAATATTCCATCATATTTTAAAGAGGTATTACTATCACTTTTACCAATAACTGTTCTTTTTTTAATCTATAATTTCATTTTCTTAAAGGTTAAAAAGAAGACATTAAGGAGAATAATTTTTGGACTAGTTTATACTCTTATTGGATTAACACTTTTCTTAACTGGAATAAATGTTGGATTTATGCCAATGGGCTATACAGTTGGTAAAATATTATCATCTAATGGAATCTTACTAGTTTTAGTTAGTACTTTACTTGGGTATTTTATAGTAACAAGTGAACCAGCAGTAGATGTATTAACTGAACAAATTGAGCAAATTACAAATGGAAATATTAAGAAAAGAATACTTGATGTAGCATTATCTATTGCTGTTGCTATTGCTACTGGTCTTTCTCTTATTAGATTATTAACAGGAATATCTATTTGGTATTTCTTGCTTCCAGGATATTTATTTGCTATTTTGATGATGCCATTTGTACCTAAAGTATTTACATCAATTGCATTTGATTCTGGTGGAGTAGCAAGTGGTACGATGACTGCAACATTTATCTTACCGATTGCAATAGGAGCTTGTGAAGCATTAGGCGGTAATGTATTAACTGATGCATTTGGTGTAATAGCAATGGTTGCTACAGTACCATTAATTACAGTGCAAGTAGTAGGACTTATTTATAAGATTAAATCTAAAATTACATATAATGATACTAAATATAATGAAGAAATCATTGATTACTAGGAGGGGCTATGGATATTGTTAAAACGAAAACATTAGTAACAATTGTTGATAAAGAAAAAGAAGAAAAAATATTAAAACTTTTTAGAAGGCATAAAATAACTTATTCATGTTCAGTAAGTGCTGTTGGTACTGCTTCATCGTCATTACTTGATTATTTTGGACTTAATGATGTAAAAAAAGACATAATAATAAGTATCATTCCATGCAACTTAGAAACAAAAATCATGTATGATTTACATAATAAATATGAATTGTACACCCCAGGTAATGGAATATGTTTTTCACTAAGTATTACAAGTGCTAGTAGATATTTATCTAATCAATATAAGGAATTAAATAATATAAAGGAGGAATATATTATGGAAAAAGAAAAAGAATATGAACTAATTGTCCTTATAGTAAGTGAAGGATATGCAACTATTGCTATGGATGCTGCTAAAAGAGTAGGAGCAGGTGGTGGAACTTTAATAAATGGAATAGGTTTAGGTACTAAAGAAGCTACTAAATTCTTGGGTATTACAATTGAACCTGAGAAAGATATAGTGCTTATTATAACTGAGAAAAATGAAAAGAAAAAAGTTATGCAAGAAGTTACAGATAGTGTTGGCTTATCACATGAAGGAAGAGGTATATGTTTTTCAATGCCTGTTGATAATGTAGTAGGACTAACTGAGAATATTAAATTTAAGAAAATTGATTAAATTGATATACATTTTATGACATTTAATATATAATATTTTTAGATTTATGGAGGATGTATGAGAAAAATAGAAATTAAAACATATCAAATGGGGGAATCTTTATTTGCAGCTATTATTTTTCTAATTTTTGGTATTTTCTTAATAACTGATCCAAAAGAAATGATTAAAATAGCTCTATATATTTTGGGAGGATTTATCACACTTTTAGGAGTGTTTAAATTACTTTTCTATTATAAAAGTAGTCAAGATAGCAATAAAAAAGAAATAATTAGCGGGGGATTTTTTATAATTATAGGTATGGCACTTATATTATGTACTGCAATATTCTATGATACTATTGAAACAGTTTTAAGATTTTTGATGGCAATATATTTGTTATATGTTGGAGTAAATAGACTTGTTTCTGCATTTAAAGTTAAAGAGAGTAAAACAGCTTATTTTGTAAATGCTGGTATTATTATCGCAATAGCAGTAGCACTTGCAGCTATTCCAAATCTTCCATTATTTGTAATGGGATGGATTATTGTTTTATATGCTATTGTTGAAATAGTAGGATTTGTATTAGGAAGAAAAAGCGGTAATAATATTGAAATTAAAGAAGCTGTTATAGTAAGTGAACAAATAGAAAATAAAACTAATAATGATGATGTTAAACTTTTAAAATAAGGAGGAGAAAAAATGGATATAAATATTTTAATTCAAGGTGGAGTAAATGTTAATCAGGCTTTAGAACTTCTTCAAGATATGGATACTTATAATGAAACTTTGCAAGATTTTTTAAGTGAAATAGATGATAAACTTGCAAAAATAAAAGAATATAAAGAAGCACAGGATATGGAAAATTATGCAATACTTGTTCATTCTTTAAAAAGTGATTCTAAATATTTAGGGTTTACAGCTTTAGCAGAACTTGCTTATAATCATGAGATGGCAAGTAAAGCAGGGGATGTTAGATTTGTAATTGGAAGTTATGATGCATTAATTAACGAGGCAAATAGAATACTTGATGTAGTTAGAAAATATACATCAGGTGCTAAAGCTCCAACAGTTGAGTTAGTAAGAAATAATAATACTAAGAAAATACTTGTTGTTGATGACTCAAATATAATTAGAAATTTTGTTCAGAAAATGGTTCCAAGTGAGTATTCTGTTTTAGTAGCGAGTGATGGAGAAGAAGCTATAAAAGTAATTAGTGAAGAAGCTATTAACTTGAAAGGTGTATTACTTGATTTAAATATGCCAAAAGTAGATGGATTCCAAGTTCTTGAATTCTTTAAAAATAATGGGTTGTTTGCAAATGTTCCTGTAACAATTATTACTGGTGATGATTCGAAAGATACTGTAATGAAAGCATTTGACTACCCAATAGTAGATGTATTGAATAAGCCATTTACTGAAAGTGATGTAAGAAATGTAGTTAACAAAATGATTAATTTTTCATCTGTTAAATAATAATAAGTTAATAATAAATAAGCATTTAGCGATGCTTATTTATTATTATTAAAAGAATAATTTTTATTTTCAACTTATCTGTTATGTGATAAAATTAAATTGAGGTTATATATGAGAAATAAGATTGGGTTTATATTTTATAATTTAATATTATTCTTTCTTTGCATATTTATATATGTTTTTTTAAATTTACATGTAGTTGCAATTTGTTGTTTAGTTATAGTTATTGTTTATGATATTGCATTTCTTACATTATGTAGTATTAAATTTAAATATTATACTATGGGTGGGAAAAAAGCGTTAATTTATGCTAATATTGATAACTCAAAATTATTAAAATTATATTATGGAAATACTAAAGAGAAAGAAATAATAAAAAAAATATATAATATAATAAAAGAGCAGATTAAGTATGGACCAGTTAAGACTTTCGGAGATACATATGTTTTTGTATATAAATATTATAATAAAAGTGAGATTATTAGTTTAATAAATAAAATTAACAATGAAATAGCACTTATTTCAAATGATACTGTTTTTAATGTTACAGTTAGTTTTGGGATTCAATTATGTAATAAAGAAAATTATGAAATAAATGAAAATAAAGCAGCACTTGCTTGTAATAATGCAAAAAAACAAGAAATGAACTTATATAGTTTTTTTGATGATCAAGATGGAGAAGAACAATTAAGAGAAAAAAGAATACTTGATAGTCTAGCAAGAGCACTAAAAAATAATGAATTCCAAATATTTTATCAACCGAAATTTGATTATAAACAAAATAAAATTGTTGGAAGCGAGGCACTTGCAAGACTTGTACAAAATGGTGAAATTATTCCAGCTAAGGATTTTATAGATATTGCAGAAAAATATGGAGTAACTATATCTCTTGACAAATATGTTTTAAAAGAAGTATGTAAAAAAATTAATGAACTTAAAAAAAATAATATACCATTTAATACTATTTCAATTAATGTATCACGAAATACTCTTTGCGAAGAGTCCATGATGGAGTATTATGAGTCTATGTTTAAAAAATATGATATTAAAAAGAATGATATAGAATTAGAAGTAACTGAAAGAAGTATATCTGGATATAACACTCCTTTTGTAAAAATAAGAGAATTAAGTAAAAAATTCAATGTTTCAATAGATGATTTTGGAGTTGGTAATTCTTCTTTATCTATGTTAATGGAAGATAAAGTTAAAACAATTAAAATTGATAGGCAATTTGTAATAGATAAATCAGAATCGGGTAAAATAATTCTTGATAATATGATTAAACTTATACAAAGTTTAGGATTTGAGATAGTTGCAGAAGGTGTTGAAACAGAAGAACAAAAAGAATATTTAAAGGTAAAAGGGTGTAATGTAATACAAGGATATTACTTTTCTAAACCTTTATCTTTTGAAGATTATAAAAACGAATTAGTAAAGTGGGGAGATAATAATGGATCTTAGAGAGATTACGGAATTTTTTAAAGATTTTATGTGGTACATTATTGCATTTTTGGTAATTGTTTTTATATTTACATTTGTAATTGCAGTGCAACCAGTTGCAGGAAATTCTATGGATTCAACATTAAAAGATGGACAAATGGTATTGGTTTCTAAGTTTTCATATAGATTTGGAAAAGTAAAAAGAAATGAAATTGTAGTGTTAAATAATCATGGAAAGTCATATGTAAAAAGAATTATAGGACTTCCTGGTGAAAAAGTAGAATATATGGATGGAGTTTTATATATTGATGATTCTCCTTTTAAGGAAACTTTTTTAGATAGTAATGTTGAAACTTATAACTTTTTATTTGTAGATATTTGTGATGAAGATTTGTGTCCTGATGGTGTAATTCCTGAAAACAAGTATTTTGTAATGGGTGATAATAGAGCAGAATCAATTGATAGTAGAGATAAATCATTTGGACTCGTTGATAAAAATGAAATAAAGGGTAAAGTATTCTTTAGCCTTTGGCCTTTTGGAAAAGTATAATAGTGATTAAAACAATCACTATTTTTTTTGTAAAATTTATATATTAGTTGTATAAATAAAATGTCTTATGATATAATTATTCTATAAAATGACAATGAGATTGTAATCTGTTTTTCAATAAAAAAGAAAGGGAAAAATATGGCATATATAAAATATAAAGAAATTACAAAATATTTTAATTTTTCTTCAGTTCTTGATAAATCTAAACTTCCAAAATATGTTAAAGATTATGTTTTTGATGATGAAAAAATATTGGTAGCATATAAGACAAGAACTGATCATGGGATTTTTACGGATAAAAAAATGGTTCTATTTGATAACTATAGTTTATTAGGAACTAAAAAACAAGTTTATGTAATTCCATACGAATCAATTTCAACTTGCTCAGTAATTTTTCATGTTAAATCTGCTGAGATGAGTTTCTTCTTAGATTGTGGATATCCTGTAAGACTTAAATTTATTAGTATGAAAGCCAAGGATAAGTTAAGACTTCGTATGTTATACTCTGTTATTTTGAAAATAGTAAGTAATCAAAATGTTAGAGAAGAAGAAATGAATAAATTAATTGAAGATGATTTAAGTTTTGAAAGTGGTGATAAGAAAAATGGCTAAAAATGAGTCGAATGAAAAAGTGGAAGAAGAATTTTTTGATGAAAAGAAAGATAAAAAGTCAACATTTCAGAGGGTAATGAATATTATTTTATGGATAGTGCTATTTATTTGGATGGGGATTTGCTTAATTGATTTCTTTAATGCACATAATGAAAATGATCCGATATTTTGCTTAAGTAAAGAAACAGTAAAATATGATGATGGTCAAGTAAGGATTTGTACAGGGCTTGGTTATAAAGTATTTAACTATGAAAGAGCAAGTTATAAGGGAATAGAATATGGACCATTTTGGTCTAGTGATAGAAGTGCAAAACAGGATAAATAAAGTTTTAGAAGGAAAAACAGTAAATCGAGTTTTTTCTTTTTTATAAAAATAGAAATTCTTATAAAGAATTAATAAAAATAACTGATTGTTAAACCATGTTTTTATTGATTTCCGGTTTATAAAATGCTATAATACGTACGTAATCGGGAGAAATATGACAACATGTAAAAATAAAGAAAGGAGAATAATATGTTCAATAAGAAAAGAATCGCTGTATTTATCATATTTATTTTATTAATGTTTTTCTTAACAACATTTGCAGGAGCACCTATTCAAAATGCTCAAGTTGCAATGCGTGATGTAATATTCACAGATAGTTATGATGGAACGAACATTTCTGAACAAAAAGTAGAAGTTGGTAAAGCAGCAACAGTTCCAGAAGATCCTAAACATCAAAATTTTGTATTCGGTGGATGGTATCAATATGATGACCATGATATCAGAGTGGAAAAATTTGATAGAATCTTAGTGGACACCCACGTTATTGCGCTATATAAGGCAGATATAAATAACAATGGTATTGCTGATGATGAAGATACATATCTTAATGTTAGATTTATTGATTCAATTAACAATAATGTATTGAAAACTCAAAGAGTACTTATTGGTATGAATGCAACTGCACCAGTACCTGTAGCACATAACGGTTTTACATTTGTTGGATGGAGTAGAGGGTATACAAATGTTAGAGAAAATATTGATGTTCTAACAGTATATAACCAAGCAAATAATCAAAATAATGAACAACCAACACCAACAATGTATACAGTAACATTTATCGATGGGGAAAACGATGAAGTTATTGCAAAAGTTGAGGTACAGGAAGGATTAAGTGCAACAACACCAAACCCACCACTTCATGAAGGTAGAGTGTTTGATTATTGGAATGGAACTTACGAAAATGTAAGAAGTAACCAAACAGTAATAGCAGTTTACACTGATGATGTTAATCATAATGGTGAGAAAGATTACTTAGAAGATCATTTTAGAGTTGAATTTAAGGCACTAGAAAATGGTAAAGTAGAAGGTACTAGTGAATATACAAATATATTAACTGGATTAACTTTCGATGAAGCTAAAATAGTAGCTCCAAATACTATACCAGACGAATACTATAAATTCGATAAATGGGATCCAAGTTTTGATGGTTCAACAAAAGTAGAAAGTAACATGACAATAAATGCTACATTTGCACCTAAAAATGATAATAATGGTGACAATGGTGGACCAGATAAAATCCCAGATGAAATTCAAAAGTACAAATTAATCATTAAATATGTATTTGATGATAACAAAGTAACAAAAGAAGATACGGTTGTTGAAAGAGATTACAATAATAGAGATTATTCAATTGTAATCGAAGATGTAGAATTCTACACTCCTGATATTAAAAAAGTTGAAGGAACAATTGCAGATGATAATTATCTAACTAAGACAGTAACTGTAACTTATACAAGAAATACATATAAAGTTACTTTCTTAAATGATGATGGTACTCAAGTAGGAGAAGTTCAAAATGTTAAAGCTGAAGAAGCTGCAACAGCACCAGAAAATCCTACAAAGGTAAATACGCAAGAATATACTTATACTTTCAAAGAATGGGACAAAGCATTTAATAGAATAGTTGAAGATACTACAGTAAATGCTGTTTATAATTCAACTAAGAATAAGTATGAAGTAAAAATCAATCCTGAATGTGATGTAGAAGCTGGAGAGGTATGTGATAATCCAGAACCAACTACACCAGAATATGGAGATAAGATTACTCTTCCAAGAGATTTAGGAAGAAATTATACATTATCATTTAAAGAAGACAAAAATGTTAAAGAGACAGTAAAATCTATTGACGTGTCAGCTGAACTTCTAGGATTCTGTGCTAATAGTACAACATGTGAAAATATGTTAGAGCCTGGAGCAGAAGTTGAAGTAGTAGATAATGTTGA
>AUXO012090415.1_pt1 | contig 10220 bp, 4 predicted proteins | sample 768731 | NCBI WGS metagenome assembly AUXO01 (sample SAMN02715735, study PRJNA202380) | gut metagenome | biome: sheep rumen | host: Ovis aries | place: New Zealand: Palmerston North | reverse complement strand
ATTAATCTAAAATTAATCTAAAATTAATCTAAAATTAATCTAAAATTAATCAAGAAAATTAATCTAAAAATAATTTTAAATTAATCAATAAAATTAATCTAAAATTAATCTAAAAATAATTTCTATAATTAATTTAAGATTAATCAAAAATAATCTATAATTAATCTAAAAATTAATCAATAAAATTAATCTAAAAATAATTTCTATAATTAATTTAAGATTAATCAAAAATAATCTATAATTAATCTAAAAATTAATCAAGAAAAGTAATCAAAAATTAATCAAAAATTAATAAACAAATATATTTTAATATAATTTTTTTAAATATTCTAAAATTTGATGTAAATATATTATAGATTGATTAATTAACACTCCTGCTCTAACTTTTTTATTATTTGTTAAACCATAATATACTTTTTTATCAGTATGTATATAAAATTGTTGCTCAGTTTCAGTATATGGTTCTTTACTTTTTGTTCCTATAAAACCATGTTTATTAATACAATATTCAGTAAATAATTTATATAATATATCATTATTATACCAATTAAAAAGTTGACATACATCATATATATTAAATTTATTATACATAGGTATTGTATATTTATTTATTGGTATTTTAGAATCACAATCTATTAATATTATTAAATTTAATAATGATGAAATATATTTAGATAATAATTCAATAATGTTTTTTATTTCTATTTTGGCATAAGCTTCAGTATATTTTAAAGCATTTTTTAATGTAGATATTTGTAAATCAGTTTTACAAAAATTTATAATATTTTGTATATTTATATTTGTTGTTTTAAAATATTGTATTTTATCTTTAAAAGATAATATATCATTATTTTCTATTGAATCAATTAATAAAAATAAAATAGAATTATATGTATCATAAAATGATGAAAATAACTTATATATTTTACATTCTATTTTATAAATTTGTTTTATATTATCATTTAATACTTCAAATTTAATACTCATTTATATAAGTTAATTTTAATAATTTTAATAATTATAATTGTCATTATTTATTTTATTCATTTTTTTAAAATTTCATATAAAAATATTTATCATCAATAATATTTTTATTTATATTAAAATTATAAATAATAATTTCATCAAATCCTTCAGTAATATAAGGCATATTAAATTTCTTTTTATATATATTATATACAATATCTGATAAACAGGTAGTAGTTTCATTATTAATATCATTTGTAATTAACATTCTATATTTATCTAAATGTTTTGCTAATTGTTCATTTACATTAAAATATATACATCTGATGGATATATTATTATCTTTTGCTATTTTAATATATTTTTGTCTTGTTTCTATAGATGGATTTGTATTATCAATAATTATTGATTTTTTATTATTAATTTCTTTTTTTGTTAATGATAAACATTTTTGTAAAGTTTTTAATTTATCTTGATTAATATGTATATATCCTTTATTTTTAAAATATGTATTATATAAAGTTGTTTTACCTGAGCCGGGAAATCCAATAAATAATATTATTTCTTGTTTATCTATTATTTTAATATTATTATTTTCTTCATTATAAATATCAAAATTTATATCATCCCAATTATATTCTTCTGTTTTTATTTTATTAAAATATTCTTCAGGTGTATAAAATTTATAATTTGTTTTATAAAACCAATTAATATTGTATAAAAATTTTCTATCGGAACATGAAAAATCATTAATTCTTCCCGCAGCATCACCAACATATATCATATTTTTTATTAAATTTATATCATTATTATAAAATAATTTCAACATTAATTGAAACATACCAATACATGGTTTTCTATATATATCATTTTTAATAGAAATAAATACTATTATTTGTAAATTTAATTCATTAATGATATTTTCTATTTTTGATTTTATTTCATTAATTTTATTTTCAGTTGTCATTTTTGATTGATTAGAAAAAATAAAAAAGTTATTATCTTTATTTATTATTTTTGATTTATCAAATCTAAATTTCCAATCATTTACTGATTTTGGAAATTTATTTCCAGATTTTGTTGTAATTAATGTATTATCTAAATCAAAACATAATAAATTTGGTTGTATATTAAAGTGATTTATATTATGAATTGTATTATTATAAATCCATACAGTATTATTATAAAATATCCACGACATTATATTAAATTTATAATAAATATGTTAATAAATATATTAATAAATATATTAATAAATTAAGTTAATAAATATATTAATAAATATATTAATAAATTAAGTTAATAAATTAATTTATTAAATTGTGGATTAAAATATTAAATAAATTAATGGATTTAATTTATTAAATTAATGGATTTAATTAAATAAATTGTGAATTTAATTAAATAAATTGATGGATTTAATTTATTAAATTGTGGATTTAATTTAAGATTAATTTTATATGTTTAAATAAATTATTCTAAATAATTTATTAAATTTTATAAGAATATGGCTTTTTTTGATTTTGTATATTCACATAACTTAATGATTTTAAATATATTAAATTATTAAAATTTACTATTCTATTACCAGATAAATCTAATGTATTAATATAACATTTTTTAATATATTTAAATGCATAAATTGTATCTATTTTATTATTAGATAAATTTAATTCCTGCAGATAATTAGGTTTATTAAATATTGCTTTTATTAAATATTTATTTGCAAATTCTCTAATATTATTATTAGACATATCAATTTTAGTAATAAATGGATTTAATAATAAAATAATATCTAATCCACCAGCATTATATAATTGATTATTTGATACATTTAATATTGTAAATTTTGGCCGGATTATTTTTATTAAAGATATTATATCTAATAATGACATTAAATTACAAAATGATAAATCTAATGTATCATTTTTTATATTTATTATTCTATTTAATACAAGTTCATTAACATAATGTGATTGTTTTTGATGTATAGCAGATGTCATTTTGTTTTAATATATTTAGTTTTTAAATATTAATTAAATATTTATTTCATTTTTTATAAAATTATTGAATTAATATTTAATTAATTAAAAAATTAATAGTAATTAATCAGAAAATTAATAATAATTAATCAATTTAATAATTAATCAGAAAATTAATATTTAATTAATTAAGAAATTAATAAAAATTAATCAATAAATTAATAAAAATTAATTAGAAAATTAATAGTAATTAATCAAATTATTAAAAATTAATCAATAAATTAATATTTAATTAATCAATTTAATAAAAATTAATCATAAAATTAATAATTAATTAAATCCATAAATCAACCAATTAATCAACTAATTAATCAACTAATTAATAAAACAATCAACCAATTAATCAGAAAATCAACTAATTAATAAAACAATCAACTAATTAATCAATAAAATCAACTAATTAATAAAACAATCAACCAATTAATCAGAAAATCAACTAATTAATAAAACAATCAACCAATTAATCAGAAAATTAACCAAATTATTTTTAATTTTTTAAAAATTAAAAATGAAGATTAGGTGTTTTTAAATTGCGATGATTATTTAATATATAATTTAACTACAAAGGCGATTTTAGTAATCGATGTTATATCATGGCGGAATGTTTACATTAATTGCTTTTTATATTCATACTGACACATAATTCAATTATTTTTACTGATGAGATTACATCTATTGGTTTTTTATGGAGTTTTCCGTCTCCAAAATATTATTAATTATATTTTAATTTTTTAAAAATTAAAATATGTTTGTTTTAAAGTGAGATGCCAACAAAACATCAATGAATCGTTTATTGAATCTGACGATCTTATTGCTTTATTATATATATATTTAATAATAATAATCCATTAAACGATGCTGTTTTTAATGGATTATTAAAAGGATCTTACTCTTCTTTTTACCTCATTGGCCTGTATTATTTTAATAAATATATATATAACTTAATTTGTCTTCTTGGTTTTTTATGGAGTTTTCCGTCTCCATTACATAAATATAAAATAAAATAATTATTAAATTATTTTTAATAATAACTATTAATTTCTCTTGGGTCAGCCAATCTTGATATTAAAATATCTCTCATAGTATTATTAATTTGTCTTGTTTGCATAACAGGTAAATAATTTATTAATTTATTATTATATAAATAAGTCATAGGATAAAATAAATAATAATCATTATTAAATGGGTCATTTGATTTAAATTGTGGTAAATATATAATAGATTTTATAAAATGTTTAATATAATAGCAATTATTTTCACATAACCATAAATAAAAATCTTTTAATGTTATATTATTTAAATCAGTATTATAATAACGTATATAAATTTTCGTAAATAAATATCTTAAAACCATATATTTTTTATTAAAAAAAGATTTAGTTATTTTAATAGTATCAAAATTATCTAATACATTATAATTAAATCTTGGACTTATTATACTTGAAGGTATATTATCAAATCTCTTTTGTCTCTTTGTAATATAATTATAAAAATCTGTGCATATTATACCTTTATAATGAATATATTTTAAAGTAGCATCATTATTTAATCTATTACCATAAGAAAAATAATCACAACTATAATAATTACAATATATAATAACATTAAATATATTAAAATAATATGCAATTTCTGCAACTAATCTTAATAAATCATTATCATCACATAAATAACTATATAAATATGTATTAAATTTAGAACCATAATTAATAATTAATTTATCATTATCAAATTCAATTATAAATAACATATGATTATTCTGTATACAATAAAACATTATACCCGAACTTGTGCGTAAATTGTAATAATCTCGATATATTGATTTACTATTATAAGTTTCAATTGTAAGTAATACATTTTGTTTACCTAATTTTGTATAAAATTGATTAAAAATATTAGTATATTTAGAACGAAAATGAAATACTTTATCTACAATATTATTATATGATTTAATATCAGAATTATCTAATTTTAGAAAATCAATTACATTAATATTTTCTTTTAATTCGTTATAACTAATTAATTGATTATTTACTATTTTTTCATTTACTTTAATTCTATTATTATTTTTAAATGGTAATGTATCAATTATCTCAAATTCGTAAATATGTTGAATAGATTTTGATATTTGTTGGTCTGGATGATTATATATATTAGTTTGATTTTTAGAAATTAATTTTAATTGTGTATTAGGGGCAAAGATAATTTCTTCTTCTTCTTTAAAATTAGAAATAGTTTCAATACATAATAAAGGCACACCTTTTTTAATTTTTAATTTTAAAAGATTCCATCCAAATACTAAATTTTCTTGTGTATAAAATGGATTTCGTGTTGTTGATAAAAATCCTTTTTCTGTAAATATTTCGCCAATCTTTAAATTAGATATAAATGAATCATTACCTATAAATCTATATAATATATATTCTTTATCTAATGGTGGTGCATTTATTATTAAATTTGTTAAATCTTTGCATATATTTTCTAAATGTTCATTAATTATTGTGGATTGTCTTAAATAAAAATTTAATGTCATAAAACCATTAATAGAATAATATTGAATTAATCCAATTGCTTTATTATTAATAATATAATTATGATGGGTTAATAAATTAGTAGCATTAATATCATTTTCTCTAATTTTTTTACAAAATTCACGGCGTTCATCATTAGTAAATTCTCTATCTTCATTTGTAATATTCATATTTTTAGCCATCATTTCAATTTCTATTTCTGTGTAATAAGGTATAATTCCAGATAATAATGGTGTGAAAGATGGTTTACGACATAATGTTAATTTTTCACTTTCATTTGAATATAATACATTTTTATATGTTTCTAATAATACATCTAAATCAAAATTATCTAAAAATTTAACAAATAATTTATATCTTTTTAATTGGTCTTTCATAATTAATAATCGTATATCAATTGATTTAGTTGTTTCAGATTTTGCTTTAATATATGTTTCTTCTTTTTGTTTATACATTTCGTTTATTTGTCTTATGAATTTATGTGTCGGAAATCTGAAAAAATTTTTAAATACAACTTCTCTAACATCTTTTTTTTGTATTAAATACATATTATCAGTATAGATATCATATAATGGGACATAATTATTTAACTGCGATATTTTTATTTTTAATTCTTGTTTTTGTTTATCTGTTAAATTTTTAGGTATAGAAACTTTCATTTTATATAATTGTTTTAATACATTTTCACCTTTAATTTGTATAAGTTCATTTGTTTTATTATCTTGTAATTCAAATAATTCATCCATTAATTAAAATATAAATTAATAATTTATTATTAAATTGTATTTTTAATTAAAATTTATAGATTAATTAGTAAAGTAATTAGTTGGGAATAATTAGTTGAAAATAATTAGTGGATTAATTTAAAATTAATTAGTGGATTAATTAGTCGATTAATTTATAATTAACAAAAAATTAATTAAAAAATTAATTTATAATTAATTAAATGATTTAATTAGTCGATTAATTTATAATTAATTAAATGATTTAATTAGTCGATTAATTTAAAATTAATTTATAATTAATTATTGGATTAATCTAAAATTAAAAAAAAAATAATTAGAAAATTAATTTATAATTAATTAAATGATTTAATTAGTAGATTAATTTAAAATTAATTTATAATTAATTAGTAGATTAATTTAAAATTAATTTATAATTAATTAGTAGATTAATTTAAAATTAATTAGAACATTAATTTATAATTAATTAGATAATTAATTAATAGATTAATCTAAAATTAATTTATAATTAGATAATTAATTAATCTACAATTAAAAAAAATAATTAGAAAATTAATTAGTAATTTACTAAAATAATTTATTTAAATAAATTATTTTTATTATTAAAATTAATAAACTTAAATATGATTACATTATTTATTTAATAAATTTTATTATCATTTTTATCAGTATGTTTTTAAATATCTGTCTATTAATGTATTTATTGATTGTTTAGTATAATTCTTATTCTCTATTATATTATCTGATATTTGTTTACGTATTTTATTTGTATTTTCATCATTTTTCTTTTTAATATCATTATTATCATTTATATTTTCACAATTTAATTTTGAATTATACAATTCATCTATAATTTTATTACAAGATGATTCATATTTAAATAACATAATTTGTTTATGTTTTTCATTTATCATATAAGAATTATTTGCAGTTTGTAATATTTCTTTTTCTTTATCGTTTTCTTCAAATACACATGAATATTCACTATATAATATCTTAATTAATTCTATCAAATTTTCGACATTTTCACATATAGTTTTTTTCTTATCCAATGATTTAATTATTTCATTGTTAATATCACATAAACTTAATATAATATTATTTTGTAATATATTATTAACATGAATACAATTCATTAATAAATATAAATATTTGAAGTTATCGTTAACATCTTTAATATTATAAATTATAGTAAATCTATTATCCATAAAATTATAAGTTTTTTGTAATAAAAATTGTATTAATTCAATATTAAAATATTTTATATTACTACCATCTTTATATTTACATAATACACATACTTTAGGGGTTTCTATATTATGATAATATAATTCTTTATCAAAAGTAAAATCAGCAATTATTTCATTAGATGGTGGTGGGGCAATTAATTTACAATGCTTTTCTTTTACAAATTTGTTTGCACCTTCTTTTGTAAAATCAATATAATTAAATGTTATATGTGTTTTACTTTCACCATCATAATTATTAGCTTGTTCTTGTTCTCGTGATTGTTCTTTTGATTTTTCTTGTGATTGTTCTTTTGCTTCATCTACTGATTGTTCATTATTAGCATTATCAGTATTTATATTAGAATTAAGTAATTTATTATATTTAGTATTATTAATTAATATTTTCATAATATTATTTTTATTAATTTCTTCTATAGAATTAGTTTTATAATATGTATATTTATTATCATAATATAAAATAAATTCTTTAAGTCCCTTATTTATATACGATGAATATAAAAATACATGATTAGATGTATTATTTTTGTTATATAAAATATATTTATCTTTAAGTTGTATGTATATAAAATTATTATTATTAGATAATACAAATGATTTATTATCTAATAATTTATAATAATATAATACATTTTGATTAAATAAATATGATAATTTTTTCACTTTTAATTCATTATCTTTATTAATTAAATGTTTTAATATATTAAAATGTAATTGCTTTATATTATTTGTATCAGTAGTATCGGTATTAATTATTTCTTGTAATTTTTTAATAAAAGTATTTTGATAATTATATTTTTCTGGTTGTTCGTTAATTAATTTTAATAAATTGTTATAATTTTGTGTAATTTGTTGTTTTATAATTTGTCGTTGTATAATTTTAGTATTTTCATCACTACTATCAACATATGTTATATTATGTAAAATATTATTATATATAGGATTTTTTTTTAATTCTTCAAATTTGTTTTTATCAATTGAGTTAACTAAGTCATTTAAGTCAATTGTTTTTAAATCTTCAATATTATTAAATTCATCAAATGTTTCAATTATATAATCTAATTTATGTGTTTTTCCCATTTTTCGTAATCTAAAAGCAGCTTGTGCAATGTTTGTATATGAATTTGTATAAGATAATGTAATTAATCCATGCATTATTAAGGGCTGTTTTAAATCACTACCGACTATATGTTTATTATCATAGTAATAAAAATATTCTTCTCCACTTTCATTATTATATTTTACAATATTATTCTCATTATTATATATCCATTTATTATCTTCATTATCTATATAAATAATTGGCTTATTAGTATATGTATGTAATAATGTAACTGTATCAATTAAAGATAAATTTTTTAATAAAGCTCCGGCATCAATTAAAGCAGAATATCTATTTTTATATCCACATAATTTAATAATAGAAATATCAGTTTTATATTTTGTAATAATAGGACCATCTGTATCTGTTAGTGATTCAGGATTTATTTTAATATTATTACCTTTAATTGTTAATACATCTTTATTTAATATTTCTCTATTAATTACTTCTAAATTACTAATTAATTTATTAGTATTACTATTATATAAAAATAGAATATGTAATGGTAATTTTTCTGGTAGTAACTTATTAGATAAATTAATTTCATTATTTTCATCATTATTAATATTTATATCATATAATGCACTATATATATCTTGTTTTACTAATTGATTTTCATTAATTTTATTAAATTCATAAATATTATCAATATCTTCTAATAAATTTTCATTATCTTTTGGTATTAAACGTCTATTTTTTAAAGCATCTTTATTAATTTTATAAAATAATGGTAAATCAAAATTAACAGTTCCTGAATAAGCCGATTTATAATGTGAAATATTTTTGGCTATTATATCAATAGAAGTTGCATTAATATAATCGATAGTTTGTTTAATATTTTGTTTAATAATATCTTCAATAATATAATTAAAATATAATTTTAAATTACTTTCAGTATTTGTAAAACAGTCTTGTAATGATTTTCTTGTAGTAATTTCTAAATAATATTTATTATCAGTCTTATTTCGTTTTACTAAATATTTATCATTAATACTATTACAGAAATTATTTATATCAACTTGTCGAATATTTGTATAATTATAAATATAACAAAATATAGTTGCCATTATTGTATTTTGAATAGAAGAAAAATATGAATTTTTAATTGGAGTATTTACAGATGCATATGGCACACCTAAATATTCTATATTATGAGATGATATTGTAGAAAATCCGTAAGTTTGATTATATTGTTGCATATTAATAAATTTATATGCATCTAATATATCATTATCATAAAATTCTAATTTATCAGAAATAGTATTTTTATTAATAGTATCTATTACTTGTTTATTATCTTTATAAATTTCTTTTAATTTATCTATATAATATTGATATAATTGTGGTTTTATTTTATCAATATAATTAATTATTGTATCTTTATTGTCAATTTTATTAAAATTTGATTTAATTGGGTCTAATATACTATCAATTTCATCAAATAATAAATAAAATTGTTGTAATACTATATCTGGTCTACATAATTCATTTATTTTATTTGTAGTTTCGTGATTTCGTAAAGTTCTATTCATTTGTATTATCCAATATTTAAATTGTGTATCTGATAATACATAATTAAATCTTGGGTC
>AUXO011038339.1_pt1 | contig 10220 bp, 9 predicted proteins | sample 768731 | NCBI WGS metagenome assembly AUXO01 (sample SAMN02715735, study PRJNA202380) | gut metagenome | biome: sheep rumen | host: Ovis aries | place: New Zealand: Palmerston North | reverse complement strand
GAGCTTTTCGGGAGGCTGAATGTTTTCATTTTCTATTTTGTTTTTTATAAATTCTAAATCATTATTATTTTTCATATGGCATCACTCCAGTATGCTTCTCATTTTCGAAAGCGCTCTTGAAAGTCTTGACCTTACCGCAGTTGAGGTAAGACCTGTAATTTTTGCTATTTCTTTACTGTTAAATCCCGACACGGCAGAAAGCAAAACGATTTGCCTGTCGCTATCGCTTAACGTATCAAGCGCATGGATTAAATCGGTTGTTGTGCCGTCGGGTATTTTTTCATTTGAGGTGATGTTTACAAGAGTTTCGATATCAACATTCTGCCTCGAGTCAACCTGATTTTTTATGTACTTATTGCAGGAGGCTGAAAGAATTTTATAAAGCCACACATTAAATGCTGACGGATTTCTGACCTCTTTAATCTGCAGAAATGCTGATAAAACCGTATCACTTACCGCGTCCTGTGCGTCCTCAACACTTCCCAGTCTGTAATAAGCATAGCGAAACAGTGCTGTTTTTCGTTCATCGTACAGAGCACAAAACGCATCATGATTACCCTGCTGCGCAAGTTTTACAAGCTCCTTTTGTGTCATAACCTCACCTCCGTTGACGCCGTCTGTAATTATAGTATATTATTTTCGCAAAAGTGTTGCAATAAAATTTCTTCACTTTGAAATAATGGACGTTTGTATATTATTCAAAAAACAATATTGATTAATTTATTTTTTTATTCTATAATTAGTTTGGAAATTTTTAATTTGGAGAGAGCATTATGAATAGGACAAAGAAGCTTTTATCAGTACTGCTGTGTCTGCTTATGGTTGCATCAGTGTTTTCTGTGGTAACGCCTGCTGCATTTGCGCAGGTTTATACGGGAACATCAGGCGGAATCAGCTATTCGCTTGACACAGACACGGGTGTTCTTACTTTGAGCAAAACTGACGGCGGAACCGGAAGAAGCGCCGGTTATACAAATTCAAGCCGGAACAGAGCTCCGTGGTACAATCAGCGTAGCTATATTAGAACAGTTGTTGCCGAAAGCGGTGTAATTGAGCTTGGAGATTATCTTTTTTATAATTGCACAAATCTTACATCAGTAAACTTTGCAAGCACGGTTGACACAATAGGCTCCTGCTGTTTCAGAAGCTGCACAGGCCTTACAGGAGTAATTCTCCCCGCGGGATGTTCTTGGTTTTATAAGGAGATATTCCTTGACTGCTCATCGCTTAAATGGGCTGTTCTTCCCGCAAACAACTACACAAACACTTATTCGGGTATGATTCCCGACGGCACCTTCAGCGGCTGCACATCGCTTGAAAGCGTGTATGTCGGCTCAGGTATCAGCTCGCTTGACACGAAAGCTTTTTATAACTGCTATAACCTTAAAGGCGTTATATGGGCAAGCGGTACCATAAATTCCGTAGGCAGCAATGCACTTTACAATGTCCCCTCTTCGTGTGTATTTGTGTCGAATTCAAATCTTTCATCCTGGTGCTCATCAAACGGTTATGCCTTTACGCCTAACAGCGGCATATGCTCTTCAAATACAAATTCAACTTCAAACCTTACATATAACATTGACCTGTCTTCAAGAGCAATTAGTTTTTCAGGAAGCGGCGATATGAATTCAAAGCCGTGGGATCCTGTAAAGCTTGTTTTAAGCTCGGTAAATTTCTCTGCTGTTGATGGTGATTATTCAATTATGTCCGGTGCATTTCAGGGCGCAGGCATTGAATCCGTAGTTTTTGATACAACATCAAACCTTACAATAGGTCAGTACGCATTTGCAGATTTATTTCGTTCAACCTACTGGCTTAACATTCCTGCCAACACAAATGAAATTCAGTCAAAGGCTTTTGACGGCAGCGGTTTTAACTATATCACAATCGCTTCCGAAAACATCAATCTCGCAAGCGATGCATTTACGCTTAGCGGTTATGCAAGATTTTTCGGAATTCCGAATTCGGGTGTAAGAGAATTTGTTGAAAGCGGAAAAGCACTTGGATATAACTGGCACTACTACTGCTTCGGCGACACACATATCACCTCAAAGACCGTTGTTGAGCCTACCTGCACGGAGCAGGGCTACAGCGTTGTTTCGTGTGTAAACTGTGATATGAGTAACGAAAAGACCGAATACACAGATGCACTCGGTCACGTTTATGAGGCTACCGGTACTAACGCTTCAAACTTCCTTTACAGATGTAAGAGGTGCAGTGAAACAAATCTTCCTATTGATGCAGTTACGGTAAATGCTGCGTTTGAGGATGCAATAAGCCATGACAATGACAATTCGGCATACTACCAGTCAAACTACAACGGTGTTGCAGATGTGCTTGTCGACGGGTATGTTAATGCAAAGGACTTCAAGCTCATAACAGAAGTTATGGACAGACAGGACCTCACAAACAAGCAGACCGTAATTAATGAAAGCACAACTTATCAGACAATGGAAGGCTTCGGTGCATCCGGCGCCTGGTGGGCTCAGGACACAGGAAGCTGGGAAAATATCGACGATATAACTGCACTTCTTTATAACAAAGAAACCGGTATCGGACTTGATATATACAGATATAATCTCGGCGCAGGTTCAAACGATGACCCGCAGCTTTACGAGGTTGGCAAAAGGGCGAGATGCTTCCTTCAGGCTGACGGAACTTACAACTGGAATAACGACCCGGGCGCTATGGCGACTCTCGCCTCTGTTAAGAGAAATAATCCCGACCTTAAGGTTACGCTTTTCTGCAACAGCGCACCCGTTTCAATGACGGATAACGGCAAGGCGTACTGCAGTACCGGTGCAACATCAAACCTAAGCGAAAGCAAGTATCAGGCATTTTCCGATTACGTTGTTACCTGCACAGAGCATTTTCTTGACGAGGGTTACAATGTTACGGAGGTTTCCCCTATTAACGAACCTGAATGGGGCTGGGCAGCTTGGCAAAACGGCGACGGAAGCTATTCCATGAACCAAGAGGGCTGCCACTGGGAGCCTGCTGCCGCAAGAACCTTCTATAATAATTACTTTATTCCTGCGATTACAAGTAATTCACGACTTAACGGAAATGTTGAGGTTTCTGTTTGGGAGTCGGGACAGCTTAATCACAGCGAATTCTGGAGCAATCACCTCAATTATTATTTCTCATCACAGTCTTATATAGGTGAAAGATACGGCAACTATAATCAGAACATCAGAAATTATGTTGATGCACTTGATACCCATTCATACTGGGCAAGTACTTCTGACAGACAGACTGTTGCAAACCAGCTTAAGGGCACAAATTATTCCGCTATTAAGAGGGTTAAGTGCTCTGAATACTGCCAGATGACAAACGACGGCAGCACCGGCGTTTACGACCTTATTCAGCGTGAGGGAGTTACAAACGGTCTTACCATTGACTACGGAATTGCGCTTGCTGACATAATGTATCAGGATCTGACAATTCTTAATGCTGTTGAGTGGGATTGGTGGGTTGGCTGCGGCTACGGAATTTATCCTGACGCACTTGTCTATATCAACGCAAATAACCACTCCGACGTTCAGACATCAAAAAGACTGTGGGCAATGGGCAATTATTCAAAGTTTATCGACATCGGCGCAAAGCGTGTCAGCGTTTCAACTCAGAGCGCTGTTTCGTCAAACGTTGAAGAAAGCGCATACCTTAATCCAAACGGTGACGTCGTTGTAGTTTACATTAACAAGGGTACTGACAATCAGTTTACGTATTTTGATTCATCACAGTACAGCACACTTGAAACATATATCACCGATGAAAACCGTGATTTAGCCAAAGTTCAAAACGGCTATGTGGACGGCAAGGCAGTATTAATTCCTGCGAGAAGCGTTACCACGGTAGTCCTTCACAAGTAAATAAAAAATCAAAAGCGCCTGCGTACCGTGGGCGCTTTTGATTGTAAACCTGTTCTTTGAATTTGGTTGACATTTCAGCTGATTGTATTATAATCTCTAAAAGTAAAGGAGATTTGATTATGAAAAACAAGACACTTGATTTGGTTTACATTGGTTTGTCAGCTGCTCTGATTGCCGTTTGCACATGGATTTCAATTCCGCTTCCAAGCGGTATACCCGTCACTCTTCAAACAATGGGCGTTTGCATCGTATCGGCACTTCTCGGCTGGAAAAGAGGTACGCTTTCAACACTCGTATATATTCTTCTCGGACTTGTCGGCGTTCCTGTTTTTTCGCAGTTTCGTTCAGGTCCCGCCATACTGTTCGGCAACACAGGCGGCTACATTATCGGCTTTATCTTTACAGCGCTGATTGTCGGAGCAGTAAGTGATACGATTATTAAAAATCAGCTTAATAAAACAAAAAGATATGTTTTTCTTGCCGCTTCTATGATTGTCGGTATTGCAGTTTGCTATTCCTTTGGCACGGCATGGTTTGCATACATCTGGGCAAAGTCACAGGAGCCTGCTGCTCTCACAACAATTCTCGGATGGTGCGTATTGCCGTACATTATACCCGACCTTATCAAAATTGTTTTCGCAGTTGCAGTAACTGTACCCGTAAGCAAAATAATAAAAAAGAATAATTAATATTGTTTTTTAATAACTAATATAGTATAATACCGCTATCAAATCAGAGAGGTACTTAAAATGCATCTTCTTAAGATTGACAAGGACAACTATATCGGTCAGGCTGACCCGTTTGTTTTTGAGTCAGGCGGTAAGTATTATATCTATACCACAGGCGATGACGGAATTTACGCTTACTATGCCGACGATTTATTCGGCGAATGGAATTTTTACGGGAGAGTTTTCACATATCCCGACGTTACGGATTTTTGGGCGCCAAGTGTTATTGAAATAGACGGCACCTATTATATGTACTGCTCTTTCGAATTTTACGGCGACACTCCTGATCAGGGAGGTCACAGACAGACGATGCACGTTTCAAAAAGTGACAACCCGCTCGGTCCGTTTAGTGACGCAAAACAGCTTCTGCACCCATTTTCAATCGACTCTCATGTTGTAAAGAACGAAAACGGACTGTTCATTCTTTATTCAACTAACCGCTTTGACGGTGAAAGGCCCGGCACATATATAGTTGTTGACAGGCTTCTCACTCCTGAAAAGGCTGAGGGAAAGCCGGTAACTCTTGTAGTCCCTACGCTTGACGAGGATGTCTATATGAAGGACAGATATAAAAAGGGCGTTGACTGGCACACTATTGAAGGCGCTTTTTATTTCAGAGAGGGCGACTGGCATTATCTTATGTACTCCGGAAACTGCTATCAGCAGCCGACATATTATATAGGATATGCAAGAGCAAAGACCAAAGAAACCGACCTAAAAAAAATCAAGTTTGAAAAATATCCCGACGACAACATATATTCGCCCGTTATGGCAAAAAATGAGTTTGAGGAGGGCACAGGTCATCACTCAATGATTAAATACAAGGGCGAATGGTACGCAGTTTATCACGCAAGAGATATTGAGGACGACGGATTGAGCGGCGACAGACGAAACGCGAGAATCTGTAAAGTCAAGGTTGAAGACGGTATCCTTACCGCACAAAGATATAAAGACAGAGTATGAAAAAATCCTTAATGTGAACTTTCACATTAAGGATTTTCTTTTCAGTATAATATAAGCTGATCCGATATGTAGGAAAACTGTTTCGCGGCTTTTACGATATCGCCGGGCATAAGCTCGCCGATAAGAAGCGGCGACGTGGGTATATGCCTATTATAATTTGCCATAACCGTTTTGCTGTCGTAATTTGCATAACAGTACCGGCACATATGAGGACAAGTGTTGTACTGCCCTATGTCGTTTCCCAAAAGGCAGTTGCACCCCTGCCGTGCGCCCTTTGTTTTAGGCACGTCAAGTCTTTCTTTGAAAGCGCCTTCAAGCACCTCTTTAGTAAGGCAGCCGCTTGCGTCAATACCGTATTTTTCAAGCTGCACGCCCTCTAAACAACTGTATATTTTTATACCGTAGTTTTCGGCGATTCGAGAAAACTCCCTGCCTATTACATCTCTGTCCTCGCTTTTCACCTCGGTTGCCTGCGGGAAATTTTTAAGTGTCTTTGCATATATGTCGATAAAGCTTATTACCGCCTTATCAGTGTATCCGCACAGCCTTTTTGCCATATTTTCAAATGCTTTTACGTGAAAATCCAAGGTGTACTTTTCATTAATAAGTATCGGGTCGTAGCGCCAGCTCATACAGCTTTTGCCAACCTTTTTACTGATATTTATAAATGCGTCAATCACCATATCTTTGTCCGGAACATTCGGCTCAATATCCTTGTCATAAGGCGTAATCGTTACCGACCAGAACTGTCGGTATTTCGACAGCTCGTCAAGATATTTGAGCATAGGCGCAGGATTTTTTGAGCAGAAAGAAAGAATGTCCACAACCTCAGGATAAAGCTCGTACCTCGTCACAAGGCTCGGGTTATAGGGATTTCTCACAAGAACATAACCCTCTCTTATTCTGTTAATAAACCACTTGCTGTAAAAGGCGGGTATATCTGTCCTCTGACCCGAATTAATTATCATACTGTTCCTCTTTACTTTTTCTCAGCTTCCTGAAAAAATCCGTTAAAAGTGCGGAACACTCCTCACCGTCAACTCCCGAAATTATCTCCGGCTTGTGATTATAAGGAAGGTCGTTAAAATTTACAACAGAACCGAAGGAGCCTGCTTTCATATCTTTTGCGCCGAAGTATACGCGCTTTATTCTTGAATTGATAATTGCTCCGGCGCACATGGGACACGGCTCAAGCGTTACATATATATCGCACTGCCAAAGCCTCCATCCGCCAAGCTTTTTACATGCGTTGTCTATTGCCTCAAGCTCCGCATGATAAAGGGCGTTTCTTCCGGATTCACGGCGGTTTCTGCCCTCACCGACTATTTCTCCGTCCTTTACAACAACCGCACCAACAGGCACCTCACCCTCGAGTGCGCTAAGCTTTGCAAGGTCATATGCTCTTTTCATAAATCCATTTTTCATAATTGTTTACAAAAAAGGATTGTCCTGTTGAATAATTACAATAAAGGACAATCCGCATTATTCATTATAATAAGCTGCTTGAAACAGTAAGAATTATTAAGATTAAAAACGGAACAATCATCCACGGGAAAAGAAATGCAGACATTTTTTCACCGAAACTTAAAACGGAGGTGTTATCCGTTTTCAGACTTTTGAACTGTTTATTTTTTGCAAGAATAACTGTTGCAAAAATGCCAAGCACCGCAAACAAAACGTATAAAACTACCGATACGATATTTGACGTTTCCTCACCCGAAAAGTATTCTGCAACAGATGATGTAACCGACAAGCCGTTATTAGCGCCGTGAATAATAACAGCAGGTAAAATGCTGTCGGTCATAACGGTAACATATCCTAAAATTAGACCTATTATAAAAGCAAAAACAAACTGCACTATATTGCCGTGGAGAAGTCCGAATACAACGCTTACACAAAGCACTGCAAAGCCTTTTCCGTATTTACGAAGAAGCTGAAGAGAGCAACATCTCATAGCAAATTCTTCAGTTATTGCAGGAACAATTACTGTGGCAAGAAGCTCCATAAAAAGTGCAAATACAGAATTTGATTTTGCGTATTCGGGCGCTTCGAGCATTTTTCCGGTTAGAGAATAAACTATTTGAATAAAATATGATACCAAAAACTGGGCTGCAATACAGCACATCATTCCGAAAAGCACCCACAATATAAACTTTGAAACGCCGAGTTTTTTTGACGGAATAATATGGTACTTGGAGTATTGCCCGTTTTTCTTGAAATAATATCCGACTATTCCGAAAGGAAGTGCAACCGAGAGCACCGAAGAACATATAATTGAATAAGCGTATAAGAATACGGGGTCATTTGTTAAGCTTTCGGTGTATCCGAATAGTCCTACTATAAACGTTGTTGCTGCCTGAATCGCAACGAAAGCAACAATCGCAATGCCGAGAGCAAGACTGAACTTCTTTATCTCGCCCTTTTCATAATTCTTGCGTAATCGCAGCTCTTCTAAAGCCCGCCACTGCTCGTTGTAATCTATTTGAGGCGGCATTACCGAAGGAGCCTGAGGCTCAAACGGATTATAATAATACTGCATTATTCTTCACCTGCTTCCTCCTGTATGAGAAGCTCGCTGAAATAAGGAAGCTCCTTAATCCAGTCGCAATATGTATGCCACTCCTCAAGTTTATGATTTTTTCTTGCATAGTATATGTTTGCAAGGGTTTCATAATTCAGAGTACAAGTACGCATCTGGTTATAAGAGCTTGGTAAAAGCTGGATGATTGTATACCAGAGTGTTTTATCCTTTGTTTCAAGATAACGCAGTCTTAAATCCTCAAGGGTTTCGATAAGCTTTTTCATTGCCTCAATACCCTCTTCGTTCATATGGTCAACCGAAAAATCCTCAAGCTCAAACGGTTTTGAATGGATTTTATGCATTGTTGACGTAGAGTTCGCAACAGTTGACACCTTATAGGTATCATACTCCTTCCACCAGTAAAGCGGTGCGGTAACATCCACTGTAACAAGAATCATTCTTATAAACTTTCTGTGGTCGGTACCCGCCTTGCACAAACGCTTTGCAAGGCTTAAATCATTTTCGCCGAAGTGGAAATCGCCGTTTTCATCAAAATATGAATCATACCTTGACCACGAATTAAGCGGATTTCTTGCACCTCTCATTGCATTGTCAAAGTTGACAACGCTTGTTCTTTCAATCTTAATCATTAATCCAAATCCTTTGCTATCTTTTTAATATACTCCTTGAGCTCTCCGGCTGTATCGGGATGGTTTAAGCCAACCTCGATATTTGCCTGAAGGATGCCGAATTTATTGCCCATATCATAGCGTGTGCCTTCATAGTCAACTGCTATAACGCCGTCACGCCTTGCAAGTGTTTTCATAGCGTCCGTAAGCTGAAGCTCACCGCCTGCACCCGGAGCGGTATGCTCGAGAATTTCAAATATTTCCGGCGGCATAACAACTCTTCCGAGAATCGAATAGTTTGACATAATCTCGTCAGGTGACGGTTTCTCAATCATATCGGTACAGTTAAAACAGTTGTTTTCAATCGGTTCAACTGCAAGAGAGCAGTATTTTGTAATTGCCTCATCAGGCACCTCTTTAACTCCAACAGAACCCTTGCCGTATTTTTCATACGCCTCGCAAAGCTGTTTTGTAACAGGGTTATCGGATATGATTACATCGTCGCCGTACAGAACTGCAAACGGCTCATCGCCGACAAAGCTCTTTGCACAAAGCACTGCGTGCCCAAGCCCCTTCGTTTCTTTCTGACGTATGAAATAAATATTACCGAACGAGGAACATTTTGCGACCTCATCGTAAATATCCTTTTTGCTTTCATTGTTTTTCAGCTGTGCTTCAAGCTCAAAGGCATGGTCGAAATGGTCTTCAATCGCACCCTTTCCCCTGTTTGTTATTATGAGCACATCCTCGATACCAGAGGCAAAAGCCTCCTCAACAATATACTGAATTGCGGGCTTATCAACAATATTAAGCATTTCCTTCGGCACTGCCTTTGACGCAGGCAAAACTCTTGTGCCAAGCCCTGCCGCAGGAATTATAGCCTTTCTTACCTTTTTCATTTTTATCCCCTTTTATTTTAATCCCTAAAATCTTGAAATAATTGACATTATTAAATCAACTGCAAAATATGCCGCTATCGGAGCAAAGATGCTGACCCCTCCCCTTCGGTTGAGGAAAAGCATTTTCATCTGTTTTTGACTAAGCTCGCTTTGCTGATTGCCGAAAATAGGATTAGGTGCAAAGAATTCGCCCTCTTCAAGTTTCTTGTTTACATCCTTGATTGTCCGAAGCGTCTGCTGTCTGTAAATGCTGTCGGCAAACAAAGCACAAAAAATTCTTATCACAAGAATGATAGCAAGCATCACAAGCGACACAGTTAACATGCCTTTGTATGCAGGCTGCTGCGAAAGCTGGGAAAAAAGCTCAGGATTGCTGAGTGGACTACCCTCAAAAAGCTCTCTGTATGTTTTTGACTGAACAAGCTCCATAAAATCCGATATTCTTTGTGCAAAAAAGCCCTGACATATAAAATTTGAAGCAAGACTTATTATTGTAGCAATCACACCGGCACGATACATTTTTCTGTAGTAAAAATAATACGGTCCGAAAATGAATGCACTCCAGTTCCACGAAAACTTTTTATTCGCCTTGAATTTCGGAATAAAGC
>AUXO015298407.1_pt1 | contig 10221 bp, 11 predicted proteins | sample 768731 | NCBI WGS metagenome assembly AUXO01 (sample SAMN02715735, study PRJNA202380) | gut metagenome | biome: sheep rumen | host: Ovis aries | place: New Zealand: Palmerston North | reverse complement strand
TTATCTAAATGCATTCTATACATATAAATCACTTCCTAGTTCAATTATACAATAAAAAAAGAAAATATTAAATATTTCCTTTATTCATCAATTAATTTCTTTATTTCTTCAATAAAATGTTTTTTATTGCTTACAAACTTCTTAGGTTTGAATTTCTTTAGCTCTTTTATTTTATCTTCTATATTATCATTTTCTTTTATATCTAGGATATATCCTTCTTTAACATATTCAGATACTATTTCAGTTTGATGATCATTTATATGTTCACCATATTTAGACAATCTTGGAATAGCTAATACTTTTTTACCTTTTTTAATAGCAGATAATATAGAACCTGAACCACCATGAGTAATAACTATATCAGCTTTATCTAATAGTTCATTCATTTCATCCATTGAAACAAATTTAAATATTTTCATTTTATCTGATTTATAATCAGATGATCCTCCTGCTTGTACAATTATTTCATCTTTAATATTACTATGTTCTAACATATCTAATATTCTATACATTTTTTGGTCTTGTGTTCCAAGTGTAACTAATATCATTAATTAATACCTCCAAAATATAATGCTTTTGGATATTCTTTCTTTAAAGATTTCCATTGTACAACAAAATGATCAGCAAATTTATATACTATTCTACCTGATTTAGTAGAATTAGTAACATTAGCATATGTTTCAATAAATATTACTTTCTTTTTAAACATATGCGCTAATTGACATAAATAAACACCAGTATTAGGTCCAGTTGTTACAACAACATCTGGTCTAATTTTAAAATATGTATAAATACTATTTAATAAATTAAATCCATTTACAAATAAGTATTTAATAAAATTCTTTTTATTATTATAAATAAAATATCTAATATTATATTTATTCTTTAAATCTTTAGTTACTTCTGTTTTTTCTGTTACTAAAGTATAGTCATAATCATTAAAGATAGAATCTAATTGAAGTAATTCAGTTAGATGTCCTCCTACTCCAGCAACAAATATTACTTTTTTCTTCTTCATGAAAAACTCCTAAAGTTCATTTATCATTTCAATTATATGGTCATTATATTTCTTTAAATCATCAAAATCTCTTTTTTCATGTTTGCATAAATGAAGAATACCTTCTTTAACTGAATCATATCCTTCAATATCATCTATATATTTTTCTAGATGTTTAGGAATAACGATATCTAATCCTAAAGCTTTAGCTTCTAAGATTGCCATACCTTGTCCTTCATATCTAGACATAAGAGTAAATGCATCGCATTTATTCATTACATTAAATGGATTATTAAATTTTCCTGTTAAAGTAATATATTCTTCCATATTTAATTCTTCAATTAAATGTTTAAGATTTTGTCTTTCTCTACCATCACCTATTATATATAAATGATATCCAGCATCTTCTTTTATTACTTTAGCAAATTCTCTTATTAGTAAATCAAATCCTTTTTGATGAACTAATCTACCTGTTGAACAAATATTTACTACATCATCATTAACTTTAAATTTAGTTTCAACATCTTTTAATTCTTTTATTTTCTTTGTATCAATTACATTTGGTATAACTTTATATTCTTTATTAATGTGTGTAACTTTTTCAAATGCTTCTTTAGCACCTTGTGATACACATACGAAAGTATCAAAATAATTATATTTAGCTTTAAAAGCTCTATAAAGAATTCTATATTTAAATTCTTCTTTTAATTTAATATCTATATCATTATGAACCCATATAATTCTTTTCTTAGCAGGACACATAATAGCATTAAGTGCACAATCAACAGAATAAGAATTATAATCTATTGCTATATCATATTCTTTATTAACCTTACATTTATAGAAGGCTTTAACAATATTAAAACTAATTACTTTTGTAAATTGAGGTAGTCTATCTAAATAATAAACATTAACATGTTCATTAACATCTTTAATAAAAACATTTTCACGATGAAATAAATATAAATCTATTTCATACTTACTATAATCTATACAATTTAATAGATTAATTAAAGATCTTTCAATACCACCTATATTCAGATTTCTTTGAAATATAGCAACTTTTTTCATATATTACCACCTATACATAGTATAACATATATTTGTAAATTTTTTATAAAATTAATAATAAACATATTAAATATGATATAAGTAGTAATATTATTTTATTATCAAGATTATTCATTACAGGCAAATTGGTATCTATTCTATATTTATCAATTACTAATCTCTTTTTATACATATTAACCCCTCCTTCACAAATATATAATTAACATACAATAAAGTATAAAAAAGTATATTTTAGTAAAATAGAATAAAAAAAGAGAACAATTATTTATGTTCTCTTTTATACTTTTCAGCTTTCTTTTTTATCTTAAACATTTGCTTATCTAATTCTTTAATTTCTTTTGCACATAGATACATTTCTTTTCTTAATTCATCAGGCATATCATCTAATTTATAACCAATTTTATGATCTAATGATGCCCAGAAATCCATGGCAATTGTTCTTACTTGAATTTCTGCTTCTATTTCTACTTCTTCTCCATCTAAGAATATAGGCATCTTTAAAATAATATGATATGAAATATAACCTGTATCTTTAGGATTAGAAATATAATCTTTTTCTTCTGTAATAGTATATTTAGTATTTTGTTTAATTAAATCAATGATGTCATATACATCATTGATAAAAGAACATACTATTCTTACACCTATTATATCGTGTACATGTTTAACTATATTTTCAGAAGTAATAGGATAATTCTTTTTCTCTAATTTATGAATAATACTTTCTTTAGATTTTAAACGAGACTTAACATGATCAACTGGATTACAATTATTTGTATATTCATAGTTTTGAATCATGATTTTAAGTTCTGTCTCTAACATTTTTAAGGCTAAGCTATGTTTAAGCATGATATCATCAAATGCTTTATCATTTAACTTTAATTCAGTTCCATTCATGTTTTAACCCCTTTCTTTAATGAAATACAATAATAACACGAAAAACGTTTTAAAGCAAATTAAAAGAAGAAGTTTTTACTTCTTCTTTGCTTTTATTTTATATGGTATTAAGTTAATTAAATAGAATAATTTAAATAATAACATACTTAATCTAGCCTTATTATATGTCTTTTCATAATAAAATTTAGAATTAGCATGTATCTTATATTTATTTAAATTAGAAACATTATTACCAATAGTTGCATTATGCATATGTTTAACTTGAATATTACAATTACATTTAGATAATAAATTCTTTTCTTTTAACTTTTTAGCTAATATATCTTCTTCATAATATAAAAATACATTTTCATCAAAATAATTAATACTTTCTAATGTTTTACCTTCTATCATAAAGAAACAACCATATACACAATCAACATTAACTATATCTTTATAATAATCCTTTTTATAGTAAATTAATTTATTTCTATATAATCTATTTATAAATGGAATATTAACTAATAAATCAATATATTTATTTCTATTTCTCCATCCATATTTTATAATTCCATTTTCATTTATAGCAGGCATTACTACTTTTGTATCATCAGTAATCATTTTATTTAATTCATCAATAATACTTTCTTTACCTATTAATATATCTGCATTTGATTCAATTATATTAATATCTTTATACTTATCAACTAAATATTTACTACCTACATTTAAGGCATGTGAATAACCTTTATTATCTGTAGGTATTACTGTTATACCTTTAATACTTTTAATTTTTTCTAAAGAATCATCTGTCGATCCAGAATCAACAACTACTATTTCATCTATATTATTAAAAGTATAAATATCATCTATGATAGTAGAAGTATTTTTATAATCATTATAATTAACAATAACTATTCCTACTTTATTCATTTTTAACACCTACTTTCTTATATAAGTAGATTAATAAATAAGCTAAATATATTGAAACAGCTGGTTGTAATAAAACATGACCTGCAAACCAAATAACTAATAAGAATACAAATAAAGTCATTCCTGGTAATGCTACATCAGAATCAAATAATAAATCAATATGTTTTATTAATCCAATTAATATTTTAACAATTATATAAGCCATCAATACTATATCTAATATAACTGCAAATATACCATATAAGAATAATACATCAAACATATCCATTTCAGTTAAATGTTCATATCCTTTTGCTTGAGTTGTTATACCAAATAATTTATCAAATAAAGATGCTTCTTTATATAATTGTTTATTAGCACTTAAGAATTCATCTCTACCATTAAAAGCAACTGTTCTTTTTTGACTATCTTCTACTTCATTTTTATGATCATCTATAACTATTTGATAATTATCATGTAATTCTTCTTTACTAATATCTATATCTACTTTTTCTTCTACATTATTATCTACTACTTTTTCTATTCCATCTTGAGCTCTTAAATCAATATTATATTTAAGAGGAGTCATTGGAAAGAATATAATAGCAGATATACCCATTACTAAGAATAATATATTATATCTATAATATTTTTTTATTCTTTTCTTATCAATAAAACAAGATACTATATAAAATAATACATATCCTATATTAATAAATAACATTGCTATATAAGTTGTTTTAGTACCAATTAATACCATAAATGCATTAGTTAATAAATATGATAAAACTGGTAATATAGATTTACTTTTCATCATATATGTCATGGATATACTTAATAAAAATACAAGTATTATTCCATATTCATTAGCAGAATTAAACCAACCTGTTGTTCCATGCATTATACATTTTTCATAAGAACATAAATTAGTTTTAGTAGCCATACTTAAAACTAATGATAATCCTATTATTAATGAATTTAATATAAATGTTTTATTATCTAATAGTTTTGCTTTATTATTAGTAAAATATTTATAAAAGAATAATAATACTACAGGAAAATATGTTAAATGAATTAAACTATTCATTTGAGTTCCTACAATAAAACCATCATTTAAATGTGCATGACCAATTAAATTAGTTAAAAGATAAATACTTGATACAGCTAAATATATATATGTCCATTTATTTCCTTTTATAAAACAATATGATAAAGCATATAAAGCAAATAAACCTCTTAATAAAATACCAACTGATGCAGTTATATTAAGTAAACTAGTTAATATATCTACAATTGGTTGTATTAAGAAAAAAATAGTTATAATTTTGTTATTATATATTTTTTCCATATCTATCACATAATAATTATAACATAAAAAAAGAATAAGATTATTTTTTCTTATTCTTTTTTGTAGTCTTTTTGGTTTTCTTATCTTCTGGTTCAATCCAATATTTACCATCAACTATTCTAGCAACTAACATACTAGATGCTGAGTCACCTACAACATTTAACATTGTTGCTGGTGGATCAATTATAGTAGCTATAATTGTTAATACAGGTAAACATGCTGGTGAGAATCCCATAAGAGTTATAATCATCATTTCAGAGATTGTTCCACCACCAATTGGTACAGCACTTATAAGTAAGTTAGCAACAAATGCAATACCAAATACTTTAGCTATATCACCAAAGCTTGTTAAAGGTGTTCCAAATAAACAAACTAAGAACATTATTTTAAATAATGAACCAATTATACTTCCATCTTTATGGAAACTTGTTCCTAATGGAATCATAGTATCTGCTATATCTTCTGATACACCTATATTTTTAGCGCATTTTGCATTTACTGGAATAGATGCTGCAGATGAACATGTTGCAAGTGATGTAACAGTTGCAGGTATAATATTAGCCCAATATTTTTTAACACCATTTAATCCTGCAGCAATATAAGCATATATTGAATAAACAATAATATAATATAAAACTGATACTACAATATATAAAATAAATACTTTTAAGAATCCTACTGCTATTTCACTTCCAAATGTTCCAACTAATGCTGCAAAATAACAACCTAATCCTATAGGTGCATAATACATAATTATTTTAATGAAATTCATTAAAACATCATTTGCACTTTCAAGTACTTCTCTAAATTTTTCACCTTTCTCTTTACTCATTCTAATAGCAAATCCTGTAATTAAAGATACAACTAATAAAGCAATTAAATTACTCTTAGATAATAAACCACTGAAATCATTTACAGTTATAGTCTTAACTGTTCTTTCTAAGATTGTTAATTCTTCTTGAGCTGCATCTGGTTCTACAAAGCTTGCTCTTATAGCTTCAGTATCACTTGGAGATACTAAGTTAGTTTTAAAAGTTGTAAAGAAACCAACTACTAATGCTACTAAACTTGTAACAAAAAATATTCCAAATATAGTAACTAATACTTTACCTAATCTCTTACCAGATTTCATCTTAGCAATAGATGTTGTTATAGTTAAGAATATAAGAGGGACTATTATAACAAACATCATATTGATGAATATATCACCTAATGGACTAAGTACAGCAGTCTTTTCTTTAAAGATTAAACCAACAATAGCACCAACTATAATACTAGCTAATAAAATAATTGTTTGTTTGTAATTTTTAAGAAAATTCTTCATAATTACTCCTTTCATAACCACATTATAAAACCAGATGTTTACATATTTAATACACATATAACCACACATATTAGTTATTTATTTGCGGAAATCCACACTTTCGAGTATAATACACATTATGTGAGGGATTATTATGAAAAAAAAGTTTATTAAACTAAATGTAGATGATAATCATCTATCATTTGGTAATCTATGTAGATTAATAAAATCACAAGCAAAAAATAAATCATCAGCAATGCAATCAGAAGTATTCTGTACCCTATTTGATGTAGATAGTATAAATGATACTACTATAAACAATTACTGTGTTGGAGTACGTGGTATAAATGATGATTATAAACAAATATATATTAATTATCAAAAGAAATATATAAATGATAAGAATATATTAAAAGATGTTATTATAAATCTTATATCAATCATGGATGGTAGATTATATGATGATAAATATGATATTAATAAATCTGAATCCTTAAAAAATCTATGCTTAAAATTATATAACATATCTAAAAACGATCATGATTGTAAAGAAGAATTCACTAAAGAATTATCAGCATTAATTAATAGTAATAATTTAATAGAAGCTATCAGTAATATATTATTCTTTGTAATATTAGATAAAAAACAACCTTTATATGAAGAAGAAATAAAAGTTGAAATCATGGAAAATATATTAAGTGATACTAATATATCCGCTAATGATTTAAAAGAATATTTAAATATTAAACTAGCTGAAGAAATAAACTTTAATATGAATCTTAAAAAACTAGCTAATGAAGGAAATGCATATGCATGTTATGAATTAGGACTAGAAGAAATGAAAGGTTTATTTGCAGGATATCCTAGATATAATATTGCTCTTCAATATTTTCAAGAAGCAGCAAATTCAAATCATGCTGGTTCATATTACGTAATATCTAAAATATACTCTCAAGGTTTAGTTGGTACTAAATCTAAAGAAGATTATGAATTTGCATTTAACAATGCAACTAAAGCAAAAGAACTTGGTTCTATAGCTGCTATAAATGAAATTGGTTTATTCTATTTAAATGGTTATAGTCCAGTTAAAAAAGATATTAATAAAGCTATAGAATATTTTGAAGAAGCTGCTAGTAAATCATATTCATATGCATATAATAATTTAGGTAAAATATATGAAGATAAAGGTGAAATAGATAAAGCATATGATTATTATCAAAAATCATATGAATTAGACAATTCATGGGCAGCAAATAAACTTGGTGAAAGAGAAAGAAAACAAGGTAATTATAAAGAAGCATTCAAATATTATTCAGATGCTATAAATGTTCCAATTGATAATGTTTGTAACTATGCTTATTATAATTTAGCTAAATATTATTACTTAAATGGAAATCCATATGTATATATAGATAAAGATATTAATAAAGCAATAGAATACTTTGAACATGCAGCTGATTTTAATATATTAGATGCTGAAATAGAATTATTAAATATATATGCTTCTATGTATATAAAAAATAAACAAGAAGATATATTTATTAAATTAAAAAGAATTGTATATATGATTGAAAATAATAAAAAATATACAACTGAATTAAAAGATAAAATAGATAAAATATTAAAAGATATTAAAGAAAATAAATCTATTAATTTAGACATAATAAAATAGGAAGTTAACTTCCTATTTTTTCTTTTTTAATTCAATATAATCTTTAGCTATTTCTTTATCATCCATATGATGTTTAACAGTTCCAATTATTTGATAATTTTCATGACCTTTACCTAATATTAATAAAGTATCTTCTGGATGTAACATATCTATACCTTTATGAATAGCTTCTATTCTATCAGGTACTACAATATAATTATCTCTATTAATACCAGCTATAATATCTTCAATTATTTTATTAGGATCTTCTGTTCTTGGATTATCAGAAGTTATAATAGCATAATCTGAATTAGATGTAGCTATATTACCCATGATAGGTCTTTTAGTTTTATCTCTATCTCCACCACATCCAATTATAGTAATAATTCTACCATCATTATTTTCTTGGAACGAAGTAATTATTTTTTCAACTGCATCTGGCGTATGAGCATAGTCTACTATAATCTTACCTTGATTATATGGAACTACATCACATCTACCTGCAGGTGGATCTATTTCCATAGAATGAGATAATACTTCATCTAAATCATATCCTAAATTACTTGTAAGAATAGCACTCATAACATAGTTATAAACATTAAATCTATTCTTTAATTTTGTATCTACATAATGAAATTTATCTTTATATTTAAAAACTAAATGTGTACCAAAATCTGTATCTTGATATTCAAACATTTTTAAATCTTTACCTTTAAATCCATATGATATACCATCTTGTAATTTTTCTTCTTTTCCTAAATATGGATCATCTTGATTATAAATAACTTTACTCTTATCTTTAACTTGATCTAATAATAATAACTTAGCATTTAAGTAATTATCCATTGTTTTATGAAAATCTAAATGATCTTGAGTAATATTAGTATAACCAACTGTATCATATTGAAGACCAGCTACTCTTTTTTCTACTAATGAATGTGAAGAAACTTCCATGACAACTGTATCAATTCCAGATTCATATGCATTTTCTAATATTTCATATAAATCAATCATACTTGGTGTAGTATTTGGTAATTCATAATGTGTATTTTTATCATAGTAACCAATTGTACCAATATAACAAGCATTAACACCCATACTTAGTAATGTTTCATATGTTAAGAAACAAGTTGTTGTTTTACCATTTGTACCTGTTACTCCAACAAACTTCATATTTTTAAATCTATCTTTATATGTATCTAATAGATATGCATTTAACCATTTTTGAGTATCTTCTGTTTTAATTATTTTAACTCCTTCTATTTCAGGAATATCTTCAGATACTACTAATACTTTAGCTCCTCTTTTAACTGCATCATCTATATATTTATGGCCATCTACAGTATGTCCTTTAATAGCAACAAATATGTCACCAGGTTCTACTCTTCTTGAATTTGCCTTAATATTAAACATAATAATTCACCTCATGGGAATTATTATAGTAAAAAAATCCACACATATTAATGTTCTTAAATCCACACATAAAAAAAGAATTACACAAGTAATTCTTCTATTCATATAAACTATTTAATTTCTCTATTACTTCTTCTTCAGTTAATAATTCAGGATTATATTCAACTTTAATAGTAACTTCTTCTTTTTGACTCATAAAGAAATCAGTAAAGTTAGAATCTGCTTTTGTAATACCTTCCATATCAAATAAATCTTCAATAAATCCCATATAACAATAATCACAACAAACAGATTTCTTAGACACTTCACACTTCTTCATATTCTTTTCATGTTTATCAAAAGAATACATATTAGGTGTATTAGCTATATCTAAGAATATATATATTTCTGTTTTTATAACAATTGGATTAGTCTCTTTAGGATCATATTTAACATTTATTTCTAACTTATCATCATTATTAATAGAAACTTCTTTAATACCTTTTACAGTTAATAAATATTCTTCTAATTCTTTATGACCAAGTTTATCAAATACTATTGTTAACTCTTTCATATTATCACCAACATATATATGGTGTCCCCAGCAGGAATCGAACCTGCATTAACAACTTAGGAGGTTGCTACACTATCCATTGTGTTATGAGGACATC